>ERZ1292633.3018-Hain-H41-02um-R1-3018-length-16711-cov-8_pt1 | contig 16711 bp, 6 predicted proteins | sample MGYA00564406_ERZ1292633 | MGnify/ENA primary metagenome ERZ1292633 (study PRJEB36523, sample SAMEA6512639) | groundwater metagenome | collected 2019-01-08 | study: AquaDiva: Metagenomics assemblies of 32 groundwater samples | reverse complement strand
CCTCCCCCTCTTCGCCCGTCGTGAATTGACTGATCAACGCAACCGGCGCATTTCGTCTCGCGACTTCGGCGGCTTCGGCTTGCCGTCTGCCGAGCTCATCCGCCACCAAGCGCTTCTGCCGCTCATGCTTGGCCAAGTCGCTGTTGTAGCGACCCACGAGTCGACGAATGGAGTCGCTGATGGCGATGGCCTCGACGGTCGCCAGGATGGTCTCGATCGAGCGCACTTTGCTCGGTTCAGTGACTCGCACCTTGAGCTCTTTTGCCTTTTCGATCAGATTTAAGATCTTTTCGCCTGCGATGGGCGCAAGCACCTCCTCCGCAAACACGACGTGAAACACGTGGGCGAAGATCACCATGATCGCGTTGTACGCCCCAAGCTGTTCCTTATCGAATGGGTTGAGCGCCTGAAGCGCCGCATCGACGGTCGCCGCGTTAACGCTGATTTCCAGCAAGCAGCGCACCCGGGCAAATGCGTGCGCCTTGCTCGGTGTCTCCACTGCACCGTTTCGCGTGGCATAAGACTTGTATTCATCCAACGCATGTGGATACGCTTCACTTTTAACGCGCACGGCGAACAAGTGTGAAGCGGCGCCGCGTTGTGGAAGCGATGTCGCGCACGGCAGCTCGCTAACGCGTTCGAGGACGGCAGCCGCCCCGATGTTATCCCCTTCCGCGGCGCGGCAGCACGCTAAGCCGTGAGCGGCAAGGGCGTTGTGATGATCCGCCACGATGGCAAAACCAAAACGATCCGCCGCTCGCCGAATTTTTTCGCGTGCGCGACGTTGCGCGTCGTCGGGGTCATTGCCACCACGGTGAGCTTGCGCGTCTCGCAGCATCAAAGCGCCCTGAACGAGCGCCATGGTGGCGTTGCGCCCGCGGCGGGCTGTCGTGGCGTCGGCAACGCCCATCGCCGCCCGCAGCGCGCGGTTCCGGAACAGCACATCGCAAATAGTGGCGGCCACGCCGTCGGCGGCGCCCTCTTCCTGTGACCCTACATCAGCGCCCCCTTCGCTCACCGGCCGCACGACGGTTTCGAGCAACGCAAGCCACTGCAGGGCTTTCTCGTCATTGTTGTGCCCCGCCTCCGCCGACGACGACGAGGAGGTCAGATGCGCCATGCGATAATACGGCCATGGCACCTGCGGCCACTGTTTGATGAGCCACAGGTACAGTTCTTCCGCCTTGGCCGCATCCGTCGCCTCGCCGAGCAGTGCATAGTTGAATACCATGGGGATCATCTCCCTCGGCATGTCGCGGCTGCCGCGTTGCGACACGTCGGCAGCGTCGAGGTCGACGTGGTAGCTAGTCTTTGTCAAGTGACGAATGTCTTCGCGGCGACTTTCCAGGCACGCAACGTTTGCCGCCAACGCCGCGGCACAACGGTGGTCCTCGTCGAGCGTCGATCGCGGTGTCGTCGACGGCCTACCTTGAATGCGTTGATTCACACGCGTTAGGGCTTCTTTCAGCTGTCGCGCGACCCTTTCGGAGTCTGTGCGAGTAACCCAACCGGCGAGTGACCAACTGGCGGCGTCGGTGGGCGCCACGGCAGTTGTGAGCTGTTCCGCGAGGTGCACCGCCGCATCGCGGGCCCCAAGTTCCGCCAACACAAGTGCCGAGAGACGAATCGCGTCCTCGTCGAGCGGCATCGCACACCGCGTGACCCACACTTGATCGAGCAGCGTCCGCAGGTGGCGCGTCCGTGCGTCGCCATCGGCACCTCCATCGACGGCACTAGGAGTGAGCGAAAACTCCACCTGGCAAAGCCTTAGTCGCGCCGCGATGAGCTCGGGATCCTTTTCCAGCGCGCTACGAAACAGCGCGGCCGCATCGGCAGGACGTTGGAGGGCTTGAAGTAACCTGCCTTCTTGAAAATCCGAATAGGCGTGCAAGGCGGTGGACCTCGCCGCTGTCGCTCCGGTGCTGGCGAGCTGCTGCGCCACCGCGTCACGAGCTGAGCGGACGAGCTGAATCAGGACATCGGCTTGCTGAGGTAGAGAATCGCTGGCGGCTGCCTTGAAGTAAACAACATCGGCGAAGCGTTGGAGAACGACGGGGGTTGGAAAGTCGCGATGCAGGCCGGCGATGAGCGAACTCGCACTCGCCAGATCCCGTTGATGCATGTACGCCGTGAACAGGCACAACTTCGCGAGAACGTCATCTGGGTCCACGGCGACCGCGCGGCGGAGACACGCCAGCGCGTACGGGTACCGCTTCAAATGGAAAGCACAGAGTCCCATCCCAACGCGAACGACATTGGGACAGGAGTCACCGAGCTGCTCCAAGACCATCTTGAACGTGTGCAATGCTTTGCGATAGTCTTCGCGGAGATACCAAACCACGGCCAGGCCGCAGTGGGCGAGGGCGAAGTGCGGATCGCCGTCGAGTGCCTCTCGAAATTTTATTTCGGCGGCTGCCATAAAGTCTGAAGACGATTTCACGCGTTTTTTCGGGACGATGTTCAGCGCGGCACAGCCTTCACAGTAACTGACGAGTGCCTTTTGGGTCCTGCTGGCATGCGCCAACACACTCCTCGCGTACGGAGCAAACACGGACCTGACCTCGGTATCGCCAGACATGGCCGCGATGGCAGCCTTCACGCACAACGCGTTAAATTTGTCCATTTCCGTTACACCTACCCTTTCATCATCGCCGCCCCTGTTCGTCGTGGTGCCCCCTCCGTGTTCGAGAATGGCTGCGATCAGGTTCTGGCACGCTTCGACATTGCCACTGCGAGCGGCGTCTTTCAGTCCTGCCACGTGCGGGTGGTCGACGTCATCGGCAGCCATTTGTGTTCCGCCCTCAAAAAGGCAACCTTCACAAGCGAGAGAGCACTGCTAATAAGAAAGCAACTCTATTAGTAGAGGCCACAGATAAGGGGATGCAATAAAAAATAGAAAAAACCCACCACCGATGCACTCGGTTGATGTCCCTCCCCCGCCTAGCCAGGGTCGGCTAGTTTTTTGAAAATGCAAACGAAGGCTGGTTGCAAACACACCACAACATACTGTGCCTTTCTAGCGGCGAAAACGGAGAGGGGATGTGTGTGATACGAAAGCGATAGGAGACCGCTACATACCCGGGCGTGTGACATAGAGAGACGGGAGAGATAGAAAATAGAGAGAGAAACGTTGGACTGTGAGCAGGAGAGGGAGTATATTCGTCGTACCATATATTCTTCGTGCCATCTCTCCCCGGTGTCGTGACATCAGCAAAAGTTCACTTGCTGATAAAATCAAGATCGCTAACTGGGGGGTCTGGGGAACGCGCGCGCGCGAAAGTGATAACGTCGGTTTCAAAGTTCTTTCGCCAACCGGAGCGGCGAGGTCGAGAGGTCGTAGTCACGAGAAGGGAGACAGGAAGAACAAGTCGAAACACTAAAGAAAAATGGCGGGAAACAGAGTCGCATAATGGTTTCCCGTCGTACGCAGAACGCAAGGGGGGAAGAGAGAGAGGAGAAAACACGCACACACACACGGCGTAGGGCGCTACTTTTTCGCGGCATGCTGCTCCTTCATCGCTGCTTGCTGCTTGAGGTAGAAGGCGTACTTTGGATTCTTGAGGGTCGCCTCAATGAACGGCTGCACGGGACCCATGCACAGCTTGAAGTGCTCTCGGTGCAGCCGACAAGCATGGACATGCGTTTTGGCCACGCAGTTGGCCACGCAGGCGTGCCCGTTGAGGAATTCGAGCTCCCCGACCATCTCGCCTCGGCGTAAATCGCAAATTTTCTCTGTCCCTGCGGCATCGAAGACCTCCACGATGCCGTCCGCGATGATGTACATCCACTCATTGGCGTGACCGGCCTGTACCAGATGGCTTCCGGGAACGAAATGCACCGGCGAAAGAGCGTCGGCGAGGGTCGCCTGCTCGGTATCCGTGAGAGCCGAGAGAAAGCTCACGCCGGAGAGCAGCTCCTTGTAGAGCGCGCGCCGCTCCATCATGCGTGCCATCACGAGACGTCGGTAGGACATTCGGTCCAGACAGACGGCCCGCAGAATGGGCGTCGTGACCGTCATGGTCACCAGGGATGGGGTCGCGTACATCAAGTCCACCTCGCCGAACGTGGAGTGCATCGAGTGCGCGCTCACCGCGGCTGCTTCGCCTTCCTTGGTCGCCTCTACGGTCCCCTCCGCGATAACATACCAAGCGGGGGATTCGGTGCAAACACCTTCGCGCACGATGACGTCTCCTTGCTTCAGGGTGACCGACGACATGGCGGAGATGACCGCCGACTGCTGCTCATCGTCGAGTGCCGCGAGAATGGGACAGCCTTTGACAATGCCCCGGAGAGAGGCAATCTCCTCGGCCGACTTTGGCACTTCCGGCGGCTTCCAGTTGGGGTCTTCCGTCTCTTCGTCCACGGCGGCCGACACCGCCTTCGCGCGTCGCCGAGCGGGGCGGGATTTGGGACTCTTGTCACTAGCGTGCTGAAGTGATTCTAACTGGGCGTTGTAATACGCGTAGCGATCTTGCCGCACGGTTTTCCGCAACACGTCGGTCACTGGCCCCATGCACAATTCGAAGTGGTCTCGATGCAGTCTGCACGTCTTGGTGGGCACGGCGGCGATGCAATCGGCGACGGCTGGGTGCTGATTCAAGAACTCTAGCTCTCCGATGCACGCGCCCACACCAAGGTCCGTGACGTGACGCATTCCAGGGGGGGCGACGACGCCGCCGCCGCTGGTCGCTAGTGACGTGGCCGCGGGGCTTTCGCTATCGTCTGCACTCTGGATACCGAAAACGGATACCAGTCCATCAATCACCAAGTACATGTACTCGTTGACGTCGCCTCGGCGAATGAGGTACTGCCCGGGAAGGTAATCAACGGTTTCGAGCGCGTCGGAAAGTTGAAGGCGCTCGTACTCCGTCATGAGTTCCAGGAACTCGACCTTGGCCAGGAGGCTCATAAAGAGTTCGCGACGCTTGATCGACACGTTCATCACGAGGCGTTTGTAGGTTTTGCGGTCGATGGCCCACGTTTCGACGGACGTGCGGGCGCGGACGGTGGCGACGCAAGGCTGCACGTACATGAGCTCCATTTCTCCAAACCCTTGCCCTTCTGAAAATGACACGATAAACGTATCGTTCTTCAGAATGTCGACGATCCCCTTCGCGATGACGTAGTAGTACTCTCCTCCATCTCCGCCCTGTGTTAAAATGTCGGTGCCTTGCGCAAATGTCTGAAACTGCATCGCGTTGATCAGCGTTTCGAGATCACCGCCTTGCAACGTCGACAGAATGATGTTCGACTTGAGCACGCGCCGGATCAGCGTGCGCTGGTCCTCGGTTTTGTCGTACGACGGTGGCGTCCAGTTCGCATCGTTTTCTTGACTCTCGTCGCTGACACCAACACGTCGGACTTTCTTCCCTTTGCCTCCGGCGGTCGCTCCTCCGTCGCCGGATTGGTCCACGGCGGCGCCGCTGTCCTCTCCACCCTCCGCGCCGAAGGCTCCAAAGGCGCCTGATGCTGGAGACCCGCCGCCGCCGAAAGCGTCCTCCGTCCCAGCGTCTCCAAACGCAAACGAGAATAGATCCGGGTGATGGTCCGCATTGGCATTCGCGTTCGCAGAGCTCTGATTGCGCTCCAATTCGTGCTCGAGGTGACGATAGTACTCGAATTTATCATCGGTGGCGGCGTGATCTTTCAGGAAGTCTTTCAGTGGTCCCATGCAGAGCTCAAAATGGTCGCGGTGAAGGCGGCAAACATCCACGCTATCCGACTTGGCGACGACATCCGCGACGGCGCGATGGCCGTTCAAGAACTCCAAGTCGCCAACGCAATCGCCGGAAGAAAAGGAACACACGTACACCGACTTCCCCGTTTTCGGGTCCCGGCCAATGACGTCGACGGTTCCCGCGATGACGAAATACATCCAGGTGCCCTCGTCGCCAAATTTAATGAGCGCATCACCCTTGTTGATTTGAACCCGCTCGAGCGCGTCGGCGAGCATCATGCTTTCATACTCCTTGATCTGCGAGAGCCAGGACACCTTCGCGAGCAGCTCCTTGTACAGCCGCCGCTTCCGGATCGAGACCATCATGACGATGTGGCGATACGTGTCGCGATCGATAGAGAAGGCGGAAACGGCCGTGCGACAGCGGACCGTTGCCGCGCAAGGCGATAAGTACATCAGCTCCATCTCGCCGAACGTTTGCCCGGCTGAAAAGGAGCACACGACCCCGACGCCGCGCTTCACGATGTCGACGGTGCCGCTCACGATGAAGTAGAAGCGCTCGCTCCCGATCTCATCCTGCGTGAGGACGTCCACCCCGGCCGTGAAGTGGTTTTCTTCCATGGCGCGGATCACGGTTGTGAGCTCGTCTTGCGTCAAGGCTTTGAACAAAGGGTTGTGAATAACGACCGCGCGCAGCTGTGCTTCCGTTTCGGGTGACTTCGGGATCACCTGTGGCGTGAATTTTTCGGCTTCGTCGGGCAGAATCGGTTCGGCACTGACTCCAACTCGCCGCACTTTGCCTTGAACGACGTTACTCTTCTCGGTGAGGCGCTCCTCTTCGGGACTCATGTCATCTCCGGTTTGGCTCGGAGAGGTGCCCGGCGTCAAATGTTGGTGCTGCTCACCGAATGTGAAGCCATCGGCGAAGGATGAGGGCGAATGCCTCGAGTCCTCGCCGCCCGGGGGGCTGCTAGCGGACGTGCCGTCGGCTGGCGTCAGGGCCGGGTCATCATCATTGACCGATTGAATCTTTCGTCGGCGCTCGGCGTCTGAAACGATGCTGTTGTTGGGCGTTGCCTTGGTGGCGGGAGCCGGTGCACCGACGGCCGTCATGTCGCTCGTCTTGGCGCTTCGGTCCTGGGTACCGGATGCGGAAGACGACGATCCACACCCCATTTCGACCGCGGATGTAAAATGAAAAGGCGCTCGCCGGTTGGTTTGGAAGTGCACACAGGGGGGAGTGATTAAGAATGGTCAGCTGGGAAAAAAAATCTGTGACCACAGCGGAACAAACGGGTCGACCTTCGTTAGCAGTAATCACTACATGTAGGCGCATCTTTCTTCATAGGGAACCACCACCTGCTGCGCCTTTCTGCATTGAAAAATGAGGGGTACCTGCATGAATTAGCCCCCCCATCTGGAGAGACAAGGATAGAGGTGGACTGCGAAGTCTAAAGGCCAATTTTGGCGTACGGATTGGGTGGTGCCATTTCGTTGCGGATTCAATTGCAACCAACACTCGTCGTCACGCTTGACCTCTCACCGGCACAGCGCGCAGCGCGTGTGCCTTGTTCTCGTGATATACGTCTACCGATTCGAGCTCGGTGGTGCCAGGTAAGAAGCGGACATCGAAGCGGTGACGGCGAACACAGACGCCGAGAGGCCGAAGAGCGACGCCGATGGCACTGGATGATGCAGGACCGCAGGCATGCTGCTGGCGGCGGTCGAAGGAGAAGGCCATTTCAGCAAGTCGACCGCGAAAGCCGCTGGGTTCCCCCCTCCGCTGGGATGACAGAGGGCGTGAACCATGTATTCCATGCGCAGCGACCGGACCGCGCCCAGTACGATGGCATCAGGTGTGAAGCCTGCCGTTCGGAGTTGCCTCACCACCGCGGCGATGTCGTTGGGGCTCGTTGACGCCGCCGCGACGGGCTGCGGCTTGGGATGGGGGTGCTCTACCGAGTCGGTTACGGAGGCCACGAAATCGTTCAGCCATCCGTTCAAGGCCGCAAACAGGGAGGCGGTGTCGCCTTGCGGTTGCACAACGCTGTCATCCACGAGCACAGAGACACCAACGGAAATGTCGCGGCGCTGGGCGGCGCCGCCGGTCGCGGGCCTCGGCAATTCGCAGCATCGCGCCACGGTCGCTGAGCATGTCACCCGATAACCCGCCGCCGCTGCTGCCCCCATCGTCGGTGCACCTCCTCCTCCTATTCCCGCGGTCCCGCACAGTAGCAGCTGCACGACGACATGCGCACCGCCGGCCGCTAACACGTTGGAAAACGACGGCAGCCGGTGGGCCTGCTCTGCGCGTGCACACAGGACCGTGATGCCAAAGTCATCCGCTCGCGCGAACGGTCGCTCATCGCCTCGCTCTCGGCTGTGGTGGCTGCGCTGATAGCGACAAGCGTTCGCCAACAGCAGTAAAGTGGGCGAAATTGCCGGACACGGCATCGACGCCGCCGCACTCTTGTGGAGAGCCACCACGGCGGCACCGACTCCGTTTCCACAATGGGCGGCGGCGGTGGCAGCGGCGTCTCCGGTTGTGGACGATGTGAAACGATCCGCGCTAAATTCAAAGGGCTCCTCAGCGAGCCATTTTCCCGCTGCATGACACGCGGCGATGAAGCTTGGGACCAGCACCCACTTGCCGGCGGCCACGGCACAGAGAAACGTTTCGGTTTTGGACGGTCGGTGACTAATGACGTGAGTGCACTCCGCAACGGCTTCCGTGACGGTGATTTCGACGGTCGCGGCGGTGTCGCAGTCGACGACGTCGTCAGCCAGGGCGCCACATTGTATCGATCCTCGAGCAACGAGGTCCAACAATGCTTGACCGACCGTGGCGCCGGCGACGAGAGGGGGTGGCGGCTGCTCGGTCGACGCCCAGGATGAGAGGGGCAAGTCGCGGACGGCTTTCGCCATGTAGATCGTCACGCGGCGTTGACGTGCCGCAGCGGCAGGAGCCGGCTGAGGACCAACAGAGGAGGGTGGGATGACGACGAGGTTGGAGTCACCAGTCGCCTCGGCGTGATTACTAGTAGGGCACTCGTCTTGTGCAGATGGATAGACACGCGGAGCACTGAAAAAGTCGCTCCCGAGCGGTCCCACGCCGCCGCCCCCGTGGTCGTAGACGACAACTTGACTCGACGCAGCCAGCACCGTTCGGCGTACCAGTGGCTCCGTGGCAGATCGGTGGTGGTGGACGTCGCTTGGCGACTCGGCTCCGCCTTCGTCTCCTTGACGGTGAGCAACCCCGGAGTCGGAGCATCCACGACGCGCCAATCGAAGGTAAGCCGACGGGCAGGAGTGCCCAAGACGCGGCACTGCCGCCGCGACCATCAGGGGCGCGGAAAGAGAAATCGGTCCCGGGGCCATCGGAGAGCCAGTGGACCCAGCAGCGCAATCCAGATCGTCGAGCAAATCGCAAATGGACTCAGGAACAAGGGTCGTGCCGGTTCGATTCCGACTGAAGGACGACGACGTCGGGTCAGACGACGCCGAATGTGCGACCTGCAGTAGCTCGTCCCCTGTGGACTGCGGCGGTGGCACCAACGCGGCTGCCCTAGTCGCGAGGGGTGGTGGTACCCGAGCAAAAGGCGATGACGTGCCGTCGTCGAACGACACGGATGCGGGAAAGAGAAACAGCGGCGGCGCTGTCGTCGTCGTCGTCGTCAGTGGTGGTGGGACGGCGGTATGGCGATGACCGCCATCAGCTGCAACGCCATGTGGATAGGCAGCCGCCGCCGCCGGTTGAGGTTGGGGCCGGTGACGAACAAAGCGAGTGATCGCCCCGGCCGACGAGGTCTTCAACGAGGCTAACACCACGCCGTTCGACGAGGACGAGGAAGAGGAGCAGCTGTGGCTAGATCCAACAGTAGCATCAGCGACGACTGTTAACACAGCAACAGGCGGAGGCGGCACATTAGCGAACGTGACAGGGGGCGGCAGAAGCACCGCCGCCACTCTGGTCGCTTCGCGGTTCGCTTCCGATACGGCCTTCGCTGCGGCAACCGACGGCTCCAACAGAGGCGGGGCCTGCGGAGCCGGCGGACACACGTCGTTCGTCAAACGAGCAGTGGGAGGCCTCGTGTCTCCGTGGGGATCCGATGATGAGGCGCAAGGGGTGACTGTGGCGACACGCAGCTCCTCCATCGTCCGCACGGCGTACGGCGCTGGATTTAACCAGCGGCCGGCTGCGACGGAGCACACCACCCACTCGCGCTGCACGACGAGGCACTCTGGGGCACCGCCTCGGGTCGCCTGTCGCTCGAACAACGCACGCACTTTAGTCGAGCACCAGGCCAACTTGACGTCCCCGATGACAACGTGCGTCGTGCTACGACAGGCATGCGCCGCGTTGTCATTCAGCTGCGGTCCCGTCGGGACACACCCACCGACAACCAGCGTGTCCTGGACACGCCCACCGAGCTGCGTGACTGCGTCAAGAAGGTGAGCCTTCGTGGGAGGGGCCGACGGCGATTCCGAAGCGGCCAATGGGATGCCGTTGCTGTTCGCGAAGGGAACGTCGTGGCCGTTGGTGGCCGAGGTCTCTGCCGGTGCTACCGGTGGTGCCGCTCTCGATGAAGGATACGCCGCGGCGGTGATCACGGGACTGATGATCACGTGTCCAGCGGGGGGAACGAAATCCAGGGCGGGTGCCACGCCGGCCTCGTCAATGCACGCTTGCACCCACGCGAGGGTGACGAAGCTCGCATGGGGTCCTTCGACGCCCTTGCGGAAGTCACACGTCGCGGGGGGTGCATTGTGATCACGGCCTTTGGACGCGGAAGTGGCCTTTTCAGTGACAACTCCGAAACACTCAAACGAACGCACCAGCACAATGACGTGCGTCACGCCGGGGAGCATGATCGGCACCCGGCGTAAACCGGCGGCTTGTAGCAGCTGCTTTACCTGAGGCGTCACAGCGTGAGGGGGCGTTAAATAACACAGGCACGAACCAAGGCTGCCCGGGGCAACGAAGACGCGTTGCAGGACGGTGTTGGACGAGGTTGAGGCCGTGGAGGTGGAAGTTGCCTCAGCGTCGCGGCCGTGCTTTGTGGATGAACTGACGCCGCCGTTCGCGTTCGTCGTGGTTGTTTCTCCCTTGCGGCTGGCAGCAAGCGATGCTGACGACGCGAGGGCGGCGACACGGATTGCCGCCTCACAGGTGAGGTTGTCAGAGGGACTTTCTGAGTGGGTGCCCTGACCTTGATTGGTTGTCGCGCGAATATTTGGAACTGAGATGTGACCGCCCGAGGCGCGCTCCTCTGCGGCGCGTAACGGGGCATGGCGACCACTGCCATCACGGGAGGTGCCCTCGGCCCCCCTCGGTGAGCTGCTGCCTCGCAGACTGAGAAACGCCTGTGCAGACATCATCCCGATGTTATGCTTTCGAGCAAAGAGCGTCTTGTCGCTCAGCGCCTTCGACTGTCCAAGATCATCCACCGGCCCTCCCACGACCAACAGATGACACCGTTTATGTAGCACCGATGTGAAGGTGGCGCCGAGCCGGCGACACTGTTCTAGCACCGCCGCCGCTTGCGAGCAGTACGAAGATGTCATCGGCGATTCCGGCGGCGTGCCGTCCGACAGCATGGTTGCACAGACCGTTTGCCCGAACAGCACGGGAAGACGATAAACATCGAGTCGAGACATATCGCCTCCCGAAGAAAGCAGCCAGTCCACGGCCACCATGGGAATGCCTTTCGATTTGGCGGCCAGAAACTTTTCCGAGGCGCGAGACGCCGGCGCCACAATGAGCACTCGGGTCGCGCTCGTAAGTCGCCCATCGTAGCGCAACCCAAGCCGCGTCGCTTGCTGGTCCAGATCCACCACTTCAGCAGGTGTGAAGCCCGTCGACGAAATGTAGACTGGCCTGCTTCGGCGTTCGTGAGCACGGCGCTGCTGGGACGATGCTGCCTCGTCGTCGCTGCTCGACCGCCCGTGGCCGCCACCCTCCGCCCGGCGACGTTTCCGATCGTTCGATCCGCCCTGTAGCAACCGAGGAGAAGGTCGCCCCGCGTTGTACGGGAGGTCGCTGCTGCTGCGGCTAGACGCTGCTGCTGCTGCGGCCCGTCTGGCACTCCCGGCGTCAGTCGTCGTCGTTTTCGCTGTCGCCGCCATTTGGTCGGCGGCTTTCGATACCATTACCATGTCGGACCACGATGACGGATGCTGTGGTGCGATGCGCGTCGTTTTTGAACTTGCGCACTGTTCCCCACGGAATCCGTGTTGACGATGGGATGCCGATGCCGAGGAGGAAGAGTTTGTGACGTCGGGCAGGAGTGCGGATGTGGGCGCGCCGGCAGTGTCGTTGGTAGTGGGGTAGTTGAATCGCGGAGCGTCACGACGCAGCAAGTACGTGAAGGAAGCTGGAGGGGCACGAGTCCGTGACGAGGCGACATCCGTCATTGTCGTGTGCACGGACGGTTGTGACTCTTTAGTGAAAAAAATCGCCACCTCCCTCCTGTTCTCGTTTTGCACTTCTCGCGCAGGAGGATGAAAAAAAAACAAAAAGTCCACACCCTTAAGGTTGGGCTCACGGTCTTTTGAAATATTTTCAACGGCAGGGGAGAATGACGGTGTTAGCCCTATTCCAAGATCCTCGGCGGAGCGGTCGGTGGCCACGCGCATAGGAACAAGAGAGAGGGTCAGCCAGTCACCTGACAACCGAAAAATGAGGGAGGATGGCGTCGCGGGACGTTCCGCAAATCAGTAGAAGAATCCGAGGATCTTGCCACCAGTGTTACGCTTGCGGGCCTCTTCGTGGTCCATGATGCCCAAGGAGGTCGTGAGGACCAGGAAGCCGAACTGGCGCGACGGAAGGATCGTGCGGACCCACTTCTCGAAGCTCTCCTGGGCAACGTCGAAGCGAGGGGTGACGGCGCCGCACTTGTTGAGGCGACCGTTGAGGTTCACGATGACCTTACCGGCACGGCGGTCGTCGACGATTTCGAACTCGCCGATGTACCCGTGCTTCTGCATGACGCGGAGGAACTTGATGACGACCTTCGAGACGGGGCGAAGGAGGATCTGGCGCTTGCCGCGGCGTTCCGCACCGGCGATGGTGCGGAGCGCGTTGGACAGAACCGACATGAGCGTCATGGTTGGGGGGTCCGAAACCTGTTTCCCTTGACATGTAAAACAGATCATGCAGTTGCATTCCATTGAGTCTTTGACAATTATTACTTTCGAACAGGACGGAAGATTTTTCAAGAAGACGGTATTATCGATGACGGGCAGAGCATGATCCAAGAGATCGGACAAAGAAAAATAATTGAGTGCGACGTACGAGACTTCGGGACTTTTCTCGCGAGCGACATCTCGTTCATTTTTCTTTTTCTCCTGTTTCTCTCTCCGTCACGTGCATTACACGACAGGACTGTCTGTCACTAAATTCCGAACTCCATCTTCTCGTCGTTTTAAACAGATGAGTTGAAAAAAACTCGCGCTCCCTCAGTAGAAGAATCCGAGGATCTTGCCACCAGTGTTACGCTTGCGGGCCTCTTCGTGGTCCATGATGCCCAAGGAGGTCGTGAGGACCAGGAAGCCGAACTGGCGCGACGGAAGGATCGTGCGGACCCACTTCTCGAAGCTCTCCTGGGCAACGTCGAAGCGAGGGGTGACGGCGCCGCACTTGTTGAGGCGACCGTTGAGGTTCACGATGACCTTACCGGCACGGCGGTCGTCGACGATTTCGAACTCGCCGATGTACCCGTGCTTCTGCATGACGCGGAGGAACTTGATGACGACCTTCGAGACGGGGCGAAGGAGGATCTGGCGCTTGCCGCGGCGTTCCGCACCGGCGATGGTGCGGAGCGCGTTGGACAGAACCGACATGAGCGTCATGGTTGGGGGGCTAAGAAGAAGCGCTGTTCTCTGAAAGAACGGATATATCACAGTACGTTGGTGAGAAACATGTCTTGATGGACAGAATTGAGGGTATCATTCGGCGGGCTAAGAAGCAAACGTGATCGTCGGCAGACAAAAACGGGGGCCACGAAAGCGCAACGACGCTTCTGCGAAAGTGCACGACGGTACGTTGACCGGTCGTAGTCGTTGGCCGTTGCCCAGCAAGCGGCTTACCGTCTCGCTTTCGATGCGCGACGTCGTATCAAAGATATCATTGAACGCGGTGCTGCTTGTCTTCTCTTCAGTACAGTCGTTCCTTTGCTATGCGATGTAGAATTCGGTCGGCAAATGACTGCGACTACTAAGCAGCGAACGGGGTGTTTTTTACTTCCCGTATCGCGAGCCCGCTCTGGTTCCCGTATCGCGAGCCCGCTCTGGGTGGCCTACCCGCACCGTTTTAGACATCTGAATGACGCATTGTCGAGACCCAGCGCCAATCGCCCAACGAAAAAACAAATCAAAACAAAGAATAGAAACGAAACACCCGAAAAGCGCCGCGACTACACGTTTGAGTAAGTTGACGAACGCATGGCTGTCAACAGAGAGAGCAACGACTCTCTCTCCATGCGGGTAATTGGCTTCGGAGCGTGAAAAATAATGTCCATGCAAACTAGGACGCGTGCGTGTAGGTTCCGCGGGAGTCAGGAGGCATGGACCCCCCCCTGCCCTGGCGGCCGGTAGGTAGGCGGCCTCCTCCAGGGTAGGAGAAGTAGGCACTCCTGCGCAACACGATAACACATAGGGGGGAAACAGCATATACGAAAAAGTAGAAGAGAAACACCAACACACGTCAACGCTTCCCGTTTTTGCCGAGACGCATCCACGCGTTTTTTATTACCCGGAAAATCTCGATAGGAGAGGAAGACACGACAAGCGAAGAGGCGCTCTGTCAGCTGCCCTCCAATGATAGTTAGGCAACCGACGTCCGAACACGTTCGGATGCTACTTCCCCGAGGACCGAAATGCCGAAGTATTGCAGCAGGTCAGCCACAGCCGCGCCGTTGATCACGACCGTCTCGTGCAGATCCTCGGAGTACGACTCAAGGTTCGCATTAAATAACCTAGACTCGCCGGTCACGAACACGACCAGAATAAGGCGCTCGGACGGCATCTCATTGTTGGTTGCGAAGGTCACTATGTCCGATACTGCCTTCTTGACGGTGGAGGCACACATCGTTGTCCACAGCTTGTTTTGAAATAAGACCACGTTCTCCCCCGTCAAAAACAATCTGCTGTACCCCTCAACCGCGCGCTGGTTTGGCTGATTGGCCATGCAAAATACAGCACGTTGAGGTTCCTTCCACCGGCGGAAGTCATCTGGACTGACGAATACGATTCCGGCATTCCCAAGCAACGCAGCGATGTCGACTTCGTACTGCTGTGTTGACGGGCCAAAATAACAGGACGGTGGGAGCAGACGCGAGAGCGGCAAGTTTTGTGGCGGTTGGGTCGACCACGGGTTGAACGATTTCGCCAGTGCGAGAATGCATAACACTGCCGCCATTCCCCCCTCCCACGATTTCACCTCCCTTGTCTCTAGCCGCACGTCCATCAGGGCCATTGTCGACAGATCGACCACATTCTTTGATGGAAGGCCCCTTGTCGAATCGCCTGGCCAAGACGCCGAAAAAAAATAGCCCATGATGCATTTAACGACGTAGAATGGCGACTTCGGCTCGGCGGTGACATGGATGAAATGCTGCTCATGCAATCGACGGAGCGGCGATGCTTTCTTATCCACAGCCGAGCGAGGACGACGAGCGAGGACTCCCTTCACGCTGTCGCAGAAGATTTTCCAGTACTCGACAAGCTCATCCTCCTCCTGGATCACTCCGTCTGGCATTATGATGTGCATGTTCCTCTCATGCAGTTTCGTCAATTCCGCGAATGTTGTTTCCAACGTTCGTGGATGCCCGGAGCACAGTTCCAGGGATAAGCGGTAACATTTGTCCAACTCCTTCCGGACGTCTTCGCCTTTGCCTGACTTGTCTGCGAGCCATCGTTGGTAGGGTTCACTCTGGCTGCGCGCTGCCTCTACGCACTTCTCCACTACATTCAGTGAGTACAACGGAATCGAATAGAGGAGTCGCTGTGTTTCATTCACCACGACGCCGTGAACTGGCGTGTAGTATAAACTCGTCACAATGGCGACAACTGGAAATCCGCTTTCCACCTCATGTTGTTGGAACTGGCCAAGCTTGTTAAGCAGCCTCCGTCGCACGTCGTCGTCAATTTTCATCAGCTCGTCGATGCAAATGACCAACGCGACGTTTCTCCCCCCGGACTGCTGATATCGGTGCTGACCTGCTTGGTCGAGAGAGGCGAGTGCCTCCTCCCGCATGACTGCAGCGAAGTCTGCGAAAGTGCACGGCGGTACGTTGACCGGTCGTAGTCGTTGGCCGTTGCCCAGCAAGCGGCTTACCGTCTCGCTTTCGATGCGCGACGTCGTATCAAACATATCATTGAACGCGGTGCTGCTTGTCTGGTTGAACGTTGCAATCCGAACGACACAGCAATCAATACCGCGCGCACCTGCCGTGCGATCATATTTTTCGCTCAGCGCTTTGACGATAAAGTCAGCATGCGGCCGGCGACTGACGTCGTTGGTGCGGAACAAATGGTTGATGAACTCCGTCTTGCCCATCCCACCCACAGAGCAAGTGACGAGCATTGGGATCGTCGATTTGTCACTTGACCGCCCCATTCTGTGCCCTATCATTTGCAGTCCATCCGCTAACGCATTCGTCGTGAGAATGTTCTCCTCGTACTTGGTGAGAACCTTCATGAGATCACCATACTCGCAGTCCAATTTCCAGCTATGGTCTTTCTTGAACTGCTCCCATACGTCCTTCAGCGGTCGGTTCCGTTCCGCCGCCTCAGCGGCGCGCTCGGCGCGGTCGACCTCTTGATTGGCGCGGTCGACCTCTTGATTAGCACGGTCTACCTCTTGATTAGCCTGTTCAAGTTGCCGCTCCGCCTGCTCCTGGGTCATGCCGGCCGCTTCTTGGAGGCGGTCATTGTCCACTTCAGAGAAACCGGGTTCCGACGCAACCGTGGCCACGCGGTTGTAAAGCCTGTGCAGGGGTAGGATGGAACACCCCGCACCGGGGCGCGACTTGG
>ERZ1292633.3017-Hain-H41-02um-R1-3017-length-16712-cov-4_pt1 | contig 16712 bp, 15 predicted proteins | sample MGYA00564406_ERZ1292633 | MGnify/ENA primary metagenome ERZ1292633 (study PRJEB36523, sample SAMEA6512639) | groundwater metagenome | collected 2019-01-08 | study: AquaDiva: Metagenomics assemblies of 32 groundwater samples | reverse complement strand
TGTAGATTACTGCTATAAATAAGACTCTATATTCTAACCAAATTTTTTATATGAATACCATAGAAGGTCATAACCCTGACATTGCCGGAACTACCAAATCTAAAACCATTCTCATGCCTACAGCAGACGAAATGAGAACAAGATTGCAAGCTGCAAAATTATATGGTGATGACGGATTAGGACGCATCCTTGATAAATTTATTGGAAAAGTCGCAGGTACTGGAAAAGTCGGCGAAGGACTATATATGGCATGGCAATTATCTATTCGTGATGCTGGCATGAATGATGGTCCTGCCGCTGAACAAGTAATACTCGACATGCTTTTTAATCAAGTTATAAACGCTCTACAAATAGATACAGCAGTCGCTGAAACGGCCAAAAAATTTAGAGAAGAGGTACTAGCGAAACTAAGGGGAATGTAACCTACATCGCAAACGCCTCGCCTCTCAGTTCCCGAATCAAATTAACTTTAACTTGGCCCGGATATTTCAAATCGGTTTCAATCTTTTTCGCTATTGCGTGGGAGAGTTTTATCATGGCAAGATCGTCAATTTTCGCGGGGTTCACAATTACGCGCACTTCGTTTCCGGCCTGAACCGCAAAAACTTTAGAAACGCCGTCAAAACTTTTAACGATATTTTCCATTTCTTCCATTCTCTTAATAAACGTATCCAAATTATCCTTGTTTGCGCCGTGGCGGGAATGAGAAATAACATTTGCCGTGGCTACCAAAACCGCTTCAACGCTCAAAGGAACCGGATCATTGTGATGCGCTTCAACAGCATGAATCACTTCAACCGGCATTCCGAACTTTTTCAAAATGTCGCGACCGATTGCGGAGTGATGTCCGGCGATTTCGTGGTCAACGGCTTTTCCAATATCGTGGAGCAAACCGGCTTTGCGGCAAATCGCCGCATCAGCTCCGATTTCATTCGCAAGCGCGCCGGCCAAAAATGAAACTTCCATAGAATGTTTTAAAACATTTTGTCCGTAGCTGGTTCTGAAATGCAGACGGCCGAGCAGTTTCAATAAATTCGCGGGCAAACCGGAAACTCCGGTTTCGTATGCGGCTTTTTCACCGAGCTCGCGAATCAACTCGTTCACCTCCCCTTTCACTTTTTCAACGGTTTCTTCAATTCGTCCCGGATGGATGCGCCCGTCAGCAACTAATTTTTCAAGAGAAACTTTCGCAATATGCCTTCGCATTAAATCAAAACCGGAAATAACGATTGAGCCCGGAGTATCGTCCACAATCACATCAACACCCGTCGCCTGTTCAAATGCATTTATATTGCGGCCTTCTTTTCCAATAATTCTGCCTTTCATATCATCGCTGGGCAAAGCCACAATCGTCGCGGTTGATTCTGCGGCGACTTCTGCCGCATAACGCTGTATAACATCCGCGATAATCGCTTTTGATTTTTCTTTCGCTATTTTCCGCTCTTCAACTTCCAATTTTTTTACGCGTTCAATAATTTCAGCTTTTGATTCGTCTTCAACTTTCTGGAATAAAATTTGTTTCGCTTCTTCGCGCGACAAACTCGCGACCTTTTCCAATTGCGCTTTTTGCTGTTGATGGATTTCCGTAATTTCCTGTTTTAATTGTTTTACCTGGGTTACTTTTTGTTCAAGGTCGGCGCGTTGCGTTTCGGTCGCTTCCATTTTTTTATCCAGCTGTTCTTCTTTGGAAGAAAGCCTTTCGCTTAATTTCTCAAGCTGACCGCGTTTTGCGCGTTCTTCCTGTTTCGCCTCTTCATGCGCTTTCAAAGCCTCGCTCTTTGCCTCAAATAAAATCTCTTTTGCTTTTCGTTCAGCTTCTTTAAAACGATTTTCAGATGCGGTGATCGCCTCGCTATTGCGAGAATCAACAACGTGTTTTCTATATAAAAAACCTATAGCGGTGCCGACTCCAAGTCCTGCAACGGCAATAAGGATAATTGTAGTATTCATATATATGAATCAGTTATCCTTGGGGGGTTCTTTACGCCTATTAAATTGAAAACTCTATTTAAGAGTAGCTGTTTTAAAAGCTTCTATAAGTTTTGTTTCCAATTTAGGTATCATTAGCGAGAATTTATTAATTCAATTGCTTAGATCAGCGAGAGATAATCCCTCAAGGGAGAAATAAAATGTCTATATATATGATATAGGATTTTTGGAATTGTCTCAATTGTCGTTTTACAGATAGACAATCTGCAAAAAACAGCTTGACGGATTATGGGTAAAGTTGCCTGATTTGCGATTCCGTGTCATGTTTTTGTCATGATTTTGTCATAAAAAGTTTAGAGAAATTTCATCTTTGTTTGTTAGGCTGGTTGCATGCGAATGAATATAAAAATATTTGTCATTGCGAGCCTCTTGTTTGTCATTGCGAGCTGGACGAAGCAATCTATACCAATTTTCGCCCAAGAAATTTCAACTCCGTCCGTAATAATAAATGAAATAGGAGCTTTGGAGCCGTCTGAAACAGAATGGGTTGAGATATATAATAAAAGTACAGTGACTCAAGATTTAACGGGCTGGAAATTTTTTGAAGATGGTACAAATCACTCGCTAAGCCTATTCCGTTCTAAAACGGGAACTTCTTCTTTTATTCTTGAATCCGGAGAATACGCAATCATCGCCAACAAGGCTGAAGAATTTGCGAAAAAATATCCGGATTACTCGGGCGCGATTTTTGATTCGAGCTGGGGAAGTTTAAAAGAAGACGGCGAAGAAATAGGGCTTAAAGATAATGCGGGAAATTTAATTGAGCTTTTTACCTATCCTGCGATAAAAGGAAATTTGGTTTCTTTGGAAAGAATTGATGCAGAAAGTCCGGGCTCCGAACCGACAAACTGGCTGGCTCACCCGTCTTCGAATTCCATAGGGAAACCGAATGAAAATGCATTGGTTACCACGCAAATTCAACCTGTTGAAACTACGCCCACTCCACCGGCAGAAACCGAACCACCTCCATCGCAACCGTATCCGCCACCTCCCACGCAACTTCAGCCCGCTGAAGTTGCGCCTCAAGTCCCTGCACCGCCTCCTGCTGTTCCACCTCCTGCACAACCACAAACAATTATCATCACTCAAAATCCTCAAAATTCTCCGCCAAAGGCAATTATTCAAATTCAAAGCGGTGATCTCATTGCTATCAACTCAACCACTGTGAATTTTGACGGGCGCGCATCTTTTGATCCGAATGGCGACAATCTGACTTTTGTGTGGGATATGGGTGATGGTGAAAAAGAAACGACAGCGAATCCCCCGCCCCATAAATATGATAAACCCGGAACTTACGCGGTAACTCTTACCGTTACCGATCCGCAAGGACTGCAAAACCAAACCAGGCAAGATGTGCAAGTTTTAAATAAATCTTTAGCTGCTAAGCAATTAGCGAATGTCGGGACAACCATATCCCTTTCTGCGTCGGCTGATAAAAGTCCGGTGCCGCAAAATATAGCGCCTGCTCCGCAAATCTCAATTCCCGTTTCAGCTTTTATTCCTAAAAATTTAACAAAAGAAGGGATAACTTTTGAATTGCGCGGATATTTGGTTTTACAACCCGCGGGAAACAATAGTGAATACGCAAAAATCGCTACAACAAAAACTAAAACGCAAACAACTACAAAAAAAACACCGGTTAAAAAGGTCAAAAAAACCACGACAAAAAAACAAACTGCATTTAAAAACGGCGATCTTTCTAATTCCATTAAAATCACGGAAGTTTATCCAAATCCGGGTTCCGAAGAAGAAGAATGGATAGAAATTTTCAATGACGGAGATAGTGCGGTCGCGCTCGGCAATTGGACACTCGCTGATTCGGCAAAAAAATCTTCGCCGTATAAAATTCCGGATACATTTAAAATTGCATCCGGCGAGTATCTCACATTCCCGAAATCGGAAACAAAAATTTCCCTTAACAATGATAAAGATGAAATTTACTTGGGTGATTTTGAAGGGAATATTATAGACAATGTCCGCTATGAAAACGTACCGGGGAAAAATAATTCATACGCCTTAATACGCATACGCGATATAAAGGAAAGCGGCACAAGTATAATCCCTTCGGTTAAAGCGCAAGATGCAGAACCGGACATGGTTTGGGAATGGACGGACGAGCCTACTCCAAATGCTCCTAATCCGGTTTTTGAAAAAATAACAGGATCGGTGAAACGGCTGGTTGCGAGCGGAGAATCAAATATTTTTGAAATAAATACTCTATCCGGTGAAACTAAAATAATAAATTTTGACAGCAAAACGCTTGATCCGGTTATATCGCAGGCAATTTTAAAAGAAGGCGAGAGCATATCCGTGCAAGCGCGCGACAATAAGGACGGCACTTATAATCTCAAAAAGATCGAGGAATTGCGCCCCGCAAAAGAAGAGGGAAAACCGGCAAATAATAATTATCCGGCATGGATTGCCATCGGCGTAATTGCGTTAAGTATAATTTTAAATGCGCCTCCGCTGATTAGAGCGTTGCGCAAACGCATTAGCGACCGAACTCCGCCAGTTTAATATGTTCCGCGCCCGAAGAAGAAAGTTTGCTTTCAAATAAATAAAATTTCGCGACTTTAAATTTCATGGATTCAATTTTGATTCCCTTGAGCTGTTCTATAAAAGTTTCGGGGTCTTTAACGAATTTCACGCGGGCAAGAGTGATATGCGGAACAAAAACACCGGCAGGCGGGAAACCCAATTGGTTGAGGCCTGTTTCAATGTCACATACAATTTTGTATAGCTCCTGTGGGATCTTTAGACCAACCCAAACCGCACTCGGATTTTTGCCGCCAAAGGCGCCAATTTCGCCTAATTCCGCCTCAAAAGGCTGAAAATGTATTTGCTTTAACTCTTCTTCAACTTTTCCGCGTAGCGCCTCTCCGCATTCCCCTAAAAATTTTAAAGTTAAATGAAAATCACGAGCACGCGACATATTCGCAGACGGCAAACTCGCCTGCAACTTACGCAAATATTCTTTTACATTTTCCGGAAGATCTATGGCTATAAAAAGACGCATTGGAGAAAATTAAGATTGCTCCTCTCTCTCCCTTGCTTTCTCTATCAGCTCTCTCATTTTTCCCAAATCGGCCTCCGTTAAATTAAGTTTTGTTTCGCGCTTTTGCTGTTCAAACACACCCGGAAAAGGATTTTTTTGGGCCGCTTTATCCATAATAATTTTTGAAACAAAAATCGGAATTTTCGCCTCAAGCGCTATCGCAATCGCATCGGAAGGTCTGCTATCAATCGCAATATCTTTGCCGTTAACGCTCACGTAAATAGAAGAGAAATAAGTATTGCGTTCAAGCCTGTCAACGATAACGCGCGAAATCCTTCCACCCATGCTTTCAATAACATTTAGCAAAAGTTTGTGTGTAAGCGGCCGCGGCATCAAAGTTTTATTCAGAACAATCGCAATCGCCCGCGCTTCCGGATCGCCTATCCAAATAGGAAGCAATCTATTCGTCTGCTGGTCATGCAAAAGTACAATCGGACTTGAACTGACTTGGTCTTCTATAAGGGCTATTACGATGACCGGCACTAATAAAATATCTGGCATATTAAGGTCTACATTTTATATTAAAACCGGAATATAGTAAATTGAAATTATGCTAAACAGACTAAAGGAGAATTTCACAAAAGGCGCGGCCATATTAAGCATCACAACTTTATTCAGTTATGTTACCGGTCTTTTGCGCGATAGAATTTTCGCACAGACTTTTGGAGCAGGCCGCGAACTGGATATTTATAATACTTCATTCATCATCCCCGACATTTTATTTAACATCTTAATAGCGGGAGCTTTTTCCGCGGCTTTTATTCCGGTCTTTACGGGTTTGCTTGCGGAAAACAAACGCGAAGAAGCGAATGAATTGGCAAATACGACTTTAAATTCAGCCGTTGTTGCGATTTTGGTTTTCGGTGCGGTGGCCGCTTTATTTATGCCTGCTCTCGCGAGATTCGTAGCCCCGGGATTTAGCGACAGTGAACGTGAAACTTTAATTACGTTAAGCCGATTTATGATGATTTCTCCAATAATAATGACAGTTTCTAGCGCATTCGGGGCAATGTTAATCGGCCGGAAAACTTTTTTAGCGTACGGACTTTCTCCTATTTTTTATAATCTCGGAATAATTTTTGGAACTTTTTTAACGCCGAAATTCGGGATATACGGACTTGTTATCGGAACCTTGATAGGCGCCGGACTGCATCTGCTCCCAAGATTCATTTCAATTTTATACGCGCCCTATAAATACAGTTTTTATTTTAAAATACGCGACAAAAATTTTATAAAAACAGTAAAACTTTTAATACCGAAAATGATCGGCCACCCCGTTGAACAATTCACTTTTTTGGCTTTTAACAGGATAGCAACGACACTTGCCGTCGGAAGCGTGGCCGTTATAAGTTTTTCGCGAAATTTCCAAAGCGTACCGGTTTCGCTTTTTGGAATCGCTTTTTCAGTAGCGATTTTCCCGATGCTTGCCGAGTGCGCCGCAAAACGCGATCGTGAAAATTTCCTGAAAAATTTTAAAAAAGCTCTGCGCGATATTTTAATATTTACCGTTCCTTCCGCGCTCGGGCTTTATTTATTGAGTGATTTGCCGATACGCATTTTTTTAGGCGGAGGAAAATTTTCCGATGAAAATATTTTGCGAACCGCGCAGGTGCTTTCCATCTTTGCGCTTTCAATCCCCACAGAAAGCTTGGTTCATTTATTCGCCCGCTCTTTTTATGCGCTTAAAAATACGATAATTCCGGTGGTATTAAGCTTAACCGGCTTAATAATAAGCATAACTTTCGCATCGCTAAAAATAAAAACGATGGGAATAATAGCAATCCCCTACGGTTTCTTTCTCGGCAGTGCAATTGAAATTATTTTATTGGCTCTGATATTGCGCGTAAAATTAAAAAAACTTCGCGCCACCATCTAACCACCCACAATAACCATAGCCTTTTTCCCAAGCAAAATATCCTCCGAATTCCAATCGTGGATAGCATCCATTAAAACTTTGGGGTCATATAAAAAATTATGGCCGTTCCGCGTTCCCGGGTCGTTTGTGATAATTTTATTTTTCGTAAAACCTTTGATAACGAGCGCGTGATAAATCGGACCGGGCTGGCGGAAATTCGGATTTCCCAGCAATCGTCCGGCGGCAGGCAAAATTACCGGATGCCCCAACGCAACCTCTTTTTTAATATCATCAATTGTAAATTCATAGCGAACTTCTATGTTTTTATGCCCGAAATATTCGCGAAGAATCCGCGCCATTTCTTCCGCAGTCGTATCTTCATAATATCCAAAGGTTTTTTTCTCCCATTCAATAAGCGCCAAAATTTCTTCATCCATAATTTTCGGATTGAGTTTTTTGCCGGCTAAATAATAATGCGCCATGATGGCCGCCGCCTCTTCGCACGTTTCTTGGTAAGGCAAATCCCAGTTTGCGAATGGCGCCTGGGAACCGAACGGGATGTCTAAATTTATTTCTTCTATGGATTTTGGAGTGGCGGGTTCCGGATTTTTATTTTCAGTTTTCAACAACACAATTTCAGTTTTGGGCTTTTCTTTAATAAATTCTTCCGCTTGTTTCGGCTCCGGCAAACGCGGACCCAAAAGTTCTTTTGTAAAATCTTTTATTTGAACTCTAAAAAAGAAAATCAGACCTACAGCCAAAATTATAAATATGCCTAAAATGATTTTTTTGATCCGGTTCACGCTGATATCATAACATCCGAATTCATTTGCTATAAATATAAAAATTTGAGACAATCGCCTCCTTTAACAAATCACATATGACAACTTATACCGCAGAACAAGTCTCAACCTTATCCGACGAAGAAATTATGGGGAAAATAGGACAAGATGATGATTTTGTTGAATATCTTAACTCGTTACAACTGGAAATTTATAGAGACGATACTTTGGCTGAAGTAAGACAGGCTTTAATGGGTGAAGCAATACAGCTCGCCGACGTAGATTGCGAATGGAGAAAGGAATGGACAGAGGAAGATAGAAAACGACATAGAGAATCAACTTATCCGCTGGCTTTTGATCAAACTCGTGTTACAGATATCAGAGTTAGAATTCTTGCTAAAGTCAGATGCGCCATAAAAAGACGATTTCCGAGCACCACCGAGTTATCATGTGTTCAAGGTAAGAGAGAAGGATTACAAGATATTATTAAAAGAACCAAAGACGGTGATTTGGCTTACAGATATAGAGATATAGATAGAGACGAAGGCACACATTTAGCAGGGGAAGATTGCGGAGATGTAATGTTCAAATGGCGACCTCATTTCAGCCCGGAATTACAAATGAAACTTGTTAGAGAATCTGATCCCAAAGACACATTCAGCCCAGAGATTGCAATTATTTGGGTATTGGCACAAAAGGGCGAGTTATCAGTCGCATCATGGAAAGCTTTATTAGAAAGAGATAATCAACACACTTACAAAGCAATTCGGAATACAAGAGAGAACCGTCCGGAAGTTATACAGATGATTATGGCAAACGAAAAATGTGCATTATTATTCAAAGCCAGCACAGGTGATGCAGCGGCACAAGAACAATTGCTGGAAAGAGCCGCGGATTATCCGGGCGTGAACATTGTAGGATGGGTTTTTAATTCAGCTTTGGCTTACAGATCTGGCTGACAGATTTAGAGAATAATAGAATTTTGAACGGATATATCTTTGAGCGGAAATCATACAATTTGCCTGCCGATCTCAGCTTCCAGAGCGCGTACAAAATCACGAATAATCGCTTGTTGATCTACCGGTAAAAAAGTACCAAGTTCTCCACGAAAGTCGATTTTGGAAGCGTCCGCAATTATCTCATTCTTTATTTCGGCAAGCCGCTTTTTCTGATCCATGGAGAGCATGCCCCTTCTCATAATAAAATACAGATCATAAAAATCACGTGGTTTTTTGCGTTCGCGCAGAGCGCCAAATATTTTTTCTTCGACTAATTCATTCTGCGGCAAATGAACGACTGAAAAGGTTGGAACAAAATCGCTCGCAACGCTGTCTACTTCAGACTTAAGTTCTCTTCCATTGCGACCAGATATATTGATTTCAACTCCAACCGGCTGGTATTCAAAAACTTTGAATGTAGCAATTCCAAAATATCCTCCACTTGTAACATCTGATTTTTTTCCTATTTCTACTTTTATCCCGACTTGTTCAATCTCCGCTAAAACTTTTACAAATAGACTCTCAACAAGGGATTTTATTTCATGTTGTGGGGTTCTAAAAAGCGAAAAATCTAAATCTTCGGAAAAACGCGGACTTCCGTATATGATACGGAGTGCAGTTCCGCCCTTAAATAACATCTTTTCCGCTTCAGGTAATTTGTATAATTCAGCCAGAAAAGTATGTTGAAAATATTCACGAACTATGTTCGGGAACAATCCTGTTTGATACTGCTTTGCTAATTTTTCAAGTGTTTCAATGGAGATCATTGCAGTGTTGTTTTAACAATACCAATTAGTTTGGATTTACCAAAAAGTTTAGCGTATCTTAAAGCTTTTTCGGGATTAATTTTTTCTTTATCGAAACGAGCAATCGGTTTAAGCCCATCAAGTATGCGGAAATAATTTGCGTCAACAAATGCTTTTTCCGGCTCAGCTATTAAAAAACTGCATCCTTTTTGTTTTGCCACCGTATAACCGGCAAAGGCCGCTTTTTTCACGCGTCTATATGAATATATTTTCCCAAAAATTTCAAATCTTCTTGTGGTTTTTGGGGTTATGGAAGTGATTTCGTACACGTTTTCAGGGATCACACGATGGTACGAGAGAGCGAAATCCAGCGATACATACGAGGGCTCATAAAGTTTATTAGCTACGTACAAATCAGGAATTTGCTCGTCTGATAATTTATATATCCCTCTTTTTATACTTTGGATATAGCCCTGCTTTTTTAGACGGTGAATCAAAAATGTGATAGCTATTTTTGACCTGCTTAAAAATCTTTGCACATCAAGGGGAGTAAACAGCTTAATGTTTTTTGCCTTTATATGCCTTTCAAAATCTATCCATTTCATAAAATTAGTAGTTATTGCTAATTTACCAAAACGTAGCTAAAAAGTCAAATTTAACCTGAATATGGTTGGGGAGGAAGGATTCGCCCGCGTCGTCTCGCGCTACGCGCTCGCGCGCGGGCTTGCCTCGGTAGCGACCCTTCGCTTCGCTCGGGTGCCCGCTACCTCCGGCATTCGAATCCTTCCTAAGTTAAAGCCCCTACGATACTTTATTATATTTATTTCGTGGCTATTTTGGTTGGGGAGGAAGGATTCGAACCTTCGGTGCCGCCTCCAGAGGGCGGTGCCTTACCGCTTGGCTACTCCCCAGTAGTAGACTTAACTTTTTTAATTATATCAGCAGTTTCTCCGCAAAATTCGTCAATTTTTCCTTCTTCACTCATTACGACAAAATCGCATTTTTTTGAAAATCCCATTTCGCGTTCAAAACTTTTTTCGCGCTGAATTAATTCACTTTCCGGAATTTTGCTTCTGCCTAAAATTCGCGCGCGTAAATTTTCCCACGACGGCGCTGTAATAAAAATTGAAACGACTTGATCTCGCGGTAAAAGTTTTACGATTGACTCAACCCCTTGCATATCAACCTCGCGTATCACGATTTTGCCTGCGGCAAGCGCATCCAGAATGGGTTTCTTCAAAGTGCCGTACATATTGTCATTATGAACCTTGGCCCATTCCAGAAATTCCCCAGCATCTATTTTTTTCTGAAATTCGTCGCGGTTTAAAAAATAATAAACGTCACCGTCGTGCTCGCCGGGACGCGGACTACGCGTCGTACACGAAATCGGAAACACCGCATCTTTAAACTCTTGATGCAAATAAGCCATTACAGTGCCTTTACCGGAACCGGAAGGTCCCAAAATCAAAAATATTTTTCCAACCATCGGGATGATTATAACAGGCTTTATGTCCTTGAGAAATAAAGCCAAAAATGTTATAATAGTGGGATACATTGGACTCATGGATGTTTGAAAAATCGGAAAAGTGGAGAACAGGGCGAAACTTCTTTCTGTTTAGAAAAAAGTGCAACCCGACCTTGCGGTCGGGTCGCACTGCTCCCTACTTTTCAAGCGCGGACTGCCGATTACAGTCCCTACACATGAAAAGCAACCCTCTCCTTTAAAACGGGACGAGGGATAAAACAAAAACAAATGTGAAAATTTTCGTCCCGCTTCGGCGGAACGAAAAAAACAAAAACAAAAAAGACCAAAGTGGGAAAGGTCTATCCGCCTACGCTAAAGCTTCGGCGGACTAGAACCACTTAAGAACGGTAGGGAGAATCTCCGCTTTCGCAACGGAGAACAAAATGAAGCCGTAGTCGACTCATTTTCTACCGCTCTTTCCAAAAATGTCCTCTGTCCCGCCCAGCGGGAGCAGATAGGACCTGAAAGAGCATTGCGTGGAAGCGATGACCTCACCTCTGCGATTCTCCCACTTAGTGGGACCGCATGTGAAATCTAGGTCATCGCTTCTTGAAATACGAAATTATTTTACGATCAAAGCTCCGGGCGCTCCTCTATATTCCCGTTCTATAAATTCAACAAATTTCGCTCTGCTGTTTTTATAATATACTTGCGCGCATCTCTCCAAATAATCCCATCCGTCTTTATCTTTCGTCTCCGGCATTTTTACCCCCTGCCCCGCCAAAACAGCATTTTTTAACGATCCATCCATCATCGCATTTAACAATTCAATTTGCACAGCGGTTAACGTGGCTTCTTCTTCCGGTACAACAACAAAATTCGCCTTTACCTTAGGCACTGACCAATAAGCCTCATACTCTTCTTTCGTCATAGATGCTTTTCTTTTGTCATCATAGGGAACGTGCCCCACTTCATGAACAAGCGCCGTAAAGTGTTTAGGATCGCTCGGATCAAAATCCTGCGGTACTTTAATCGTTCCAAGTAAACCGTTAAAACTTCCTTCGCAATCTTCCAAATAAGGATCCAGTTCGTATCTGAATTTATTTCTTCCGGAATTTTTATTTGACTTAAAAACTGCAAAAATATCTCCTATTAACTTTCGCATTTCTTCGCTTTCAACATATTTATTTACCTGTGGCGACAATTGAACATAATGCTCTTCAAACTTTCTTTCCATTTCATCTACTTTTTCCTTATCTGCCCAATCAATAATCTTATCTAAAAATCCGGATGATCTTTCTTCTTGCGGTTCTTGTGCAAAAACATTTTTTACGCCAAGCTGTGCGCCAAAAACCGCCGCCGCAATCCCAGCCGTTAATAAAAAACTTCTTCTGGAAAACCGTGTATCAACTTGCCCTCCAAAATTCTCTTCTACCTTATCCATATTAGGCAAAAGTATAAGAGCTTTTTAGAATCCGTCAAGATAGTACGGTAATATATCCACTATTGTGTCAACCCATTTTGTTTAGGCTAACCTGTAATTAAATCTCTCCAAGTATGTCCTCGGCAGATTTTCCTGTAGCAGATTGGACATGATCTTCAACAATTCTTCGTCCCTTATTCCCAAGACTCGTTATGGAATGAACACCTTTATCGTAAGCGGATTGAATTGCTAATGATTGAGTTTGAAGAATCTGTTTTGCATGTTGTGTAGTTGTAATCGCCATATATAAAATTTTTAATTATTAAAATAATATTTAGGATTTTCTTGTAACGGTAATCGCTTTCCCGTCTTTCATGTACGTAACGGTTTTCGGAAGTTTGATAGTTTGACCTGGCTTTATTAATGACTTCGCTCCACTCTTAAGCGTAGCAACTTCACCCAAAGATTGTTTTTGAATTTCGTTCGCAAGACTCCCATTAACTTGGTCAGCCGGATAAAATTGCTTCAGAATTTTGGTCATATTATCTCCTTCTACAACTTTATGTTCTATTACATCGGCTTTCTTCGCCTCTCCAGCCGCTCTAACAACTTCTCCTCCAAACTTTTTAGCTAATTTTGCCGCACCGCCAAAAATACCTTTGGCTTTTTCTCCAACTCCTTTTGTAGCCGCCTTAGCATCAGCCAGAGTTTTTTCCGCAGAGGCTCTTTCCACCATTTTTTGCGTTTGCGCCCAAGCCCTTTCCGCTTTAACTTCCTCTGCGCGAGCAACTAACTTTTCTCTCGCCGACCCTTTATAATCAGCTTTTGCGGCCTCGGCAACACGTTTCCAACCTTCCTCCTTAACTTTTCCTTGGCGAGCCAAAGCGGACCCTTCCTCTAAACCAAATCTACCGGCTTCCGCTTTAACTTGTTCAAGTTCTCCACGAGCTTTTACGATATCTCGTTCGTAAGCTTTTAAATCAGACAATATCTGTCCAGCCATAACAGGCAATTCACTCTTAGCACGTGCTCTCTTATAAATTTTATTTCCTTTGTCCGCCAAACCATCCAATGCATCCAAAATATTATCTTCCGTGAGAGAAACACCAACACCCAAACCATATCTTAATTTTTCTCCATTCAAAAATTTCTGTGCGGCTTCAAGTTTATCTTCTGCTTTTCTATATCTAAAATCCACTGCATACGATCGCTCTTCCATACCGGTCGTATTTCCTGCTTCTTTTCTATTCGCTTCCTTAGCTTCTTCCCACGCCACTCCCTGTGCACTTACTTTCTCGCTCCATGCCAAAACAGAAACCTTTGCATCTGAAATAGCTCGCGCCAATGCCTTTACATCTACTTCTTTATTTCCACGAGCATTTTTTACGACATTATCATGCCAGGCATCAATCGCATTAACCAATGCGCCTCTACTATGAGACACATCTTCCTTAAAAGCGTTTAATTCAGTGGCTATACTGGCAGCCATAGCAGGCAATTCGCCCTTGGCGCGCGCTCGTTTATAAATTTTATTTCCTCCGTCAGCCAAACCATCCAATGCATCCAAGATATTATCTTCCGTAATTGGCGTATCAACACCCAAGCCATATTCCGCACGCATCTTGGCAAAATAATCTCCGGCTTTTGTAAATTCCGCATATGCTTTTTTTACACCCGGATCAGACGCATTAGCTAAATCATTTGTAAGAAATCCTTTATTCCCAATAGCTTCGCGCTTAAATTCCGCCGCCGTTTCGGCAACAGAATTAATATTTGACTCTGCTGAATTTGCCGCTCCGTCTATTTTTCTATAAATATCGCCAAGCGCACTATCTACTCTGGTTTTTACTGTCTTTTCTTCCTTTGTATTAATTTTTCCATCTCCATTAAGATCGCATGCCCTTGAAGCTAAAAGTTCCAGAGCATGTTTTTGGGCTGTTTGTTTGTCTCTAATTTTATCTTTATATAAATCACCAAGCCTATTTAAAGCCGCCTCTACAACTTTTTCCAATTCTTCAGGATTATCTCCAATTTCATCTATTTTTTTCAAATCTTCCGAAATGATGCTTTCTACCGCCTCGTGCAGATTTTTTTCGCTTTTTTCGGCAGCCCCTCCTTCTTGACCTCCGTTTTGAAAAACAAACTTGGAACTTGAAAAAGAAATGAACCGAACGCAATTAAACATATTTGTTTTTGTTAAGAAATATTTATTTTTGTACTTTTTTTAAGTACACCTAAATTGTACCAGATTCTTCTTAGAATGGCAAGTCATCTATTGAAACTTCTTCTTCAACAGGTTGGGATTCGGGTTTTGCTGACGATTTAACCGATCCGGGCTCCCTTGCAGTAGCAGACTCAACCGGCATCGGCGTAAAACCGGAATCGGAAGTTGCGCCTTTTTTATCCAGCATAATCATGTTGTCGGCAATAATTTCGGTTTTATATCGCTTCACGCCGTCTTCACCTTGCCAATCGCGCGTCTGAATTCTGCCTTCAATATAAACTTTTGTGCCTTTTTTAAGGTAAAGTTCACAGATTTCGGCAAGCTTCCTCCAAGTTACAATGTTATGAAATTCAACTTTTTCTTTTTTCTGGCCGGATTGATCTTTCCATGAAAAGTTTGTCGCGACTCCGAAGGTTGCTACTTTTTGACCGCCTGCAGAACGGACATCCGGGGCTTTGGTTACGTTTCCTATGATTTGGGCACGGTTGAGTGAGTAAGCCATAAAATATAAAAGTTACAAAGTACAAAATCCAAAGGTCAAATGAAAACCAAATGACAAAATACAATTTACATAAATTTAAGTTTAATAAAAGGTTTTTTTATGTTTTTCCGTTTGTGCGGACAGGCTGTTTATGTCAGAGTGTCATTCAGCCGAGCAAAGCGAGGCCTATGATTATATGAAATACGCCCTAGTATTAGGAAGAAATCCCGATTTATCAATTGCCGAGCTTTTTAATGTTTTGGGCGACAAAATTCAGATTGCGAAAAACCGCCTTTGCGTTTTTGCGGAATCGCCTTCTCCAACGCCCTCCCAGGATTTTTTAAATCGTCTGGGCGGATGCGTTGAGATTCTTGAAATTTTCGCCGAAAATCTGCCGCAGACCGCTGTTCTTACGGAAATTCAAAAATATTTAGTCAAAAAATGCGAAGGACACACGGGCAAATTTAAATTCGCAGTAAATCTTTTGCCGGAAAATAAATCTTCACGCGTGCAAAAATATTTACTGACGGAATTAAAAAAATCCCTACGTGCGCAGAACATTTCAGCGGCTTTTATGAATAAAGATTTTCAAAATGTAAGCGCTGTTTTTGCCTCCGATCAAGGGCTAAAAAAAACCGGTTCAAATATAACGATAATTGATATGGGCGATAATAAAGTCGCGCTCGGATTTTCAATTGCACTGCAGGATTTTGAAGGATATTCAAAGCGCGATTATGGAAAGCCGTTTCGGGATCCGCAAGCGGGAATGATGCCGCCTAAATTGGCGCAGATGATGATAAATTTGGCGTCCTCTCCCCTACAAGCTACAAGCTACAAGCTACAAGCTATCATAGATCCGTTCTGCGGAAGCGGCACTATTTTGATGGAAGCTCTTTTAATGGGTTTTGGTGCGATCGGCTCGGATTCCAGTAATAAAATGACGGAAGGCTCGAAAAAAAATGTAGAGTGGTTACGCACAAATTTTAAAATCGCGGACTCTGCGAAAAATAATATTTTTACAAAAAACGCGTGTTCGCTTTCTAAAGCCGACTTCCAACCCTACCAGCTACAAGCTACCACCGCAAAAGCGGGGCAGGCAAGCTACGATCTCTCTATCGTTACCGAGCCATATCTCGGCCCTGAACTTTCAACATTTCCGGCTGTGCAATTTTTGGAAAGAGTAATTTCCGAACTTTCGGACTTGTATATAAGGTTTTTTAAGAATTTGGGGGGTCTGCTTAGGGCTGATACACCTATCGTTATTATTTTCCCTGTTTGGAATAAGGGTAAGGGCGAAAAAATCCGACTTACCGACCGCATTATTGATAAAATTACCAGTCTTGGTTATAGTAGGACAGAATTTGATCCTTTAAAAACAACCTCGCTTTTCTACGAACGACCGGGGCAAGTGGTCGGTAGGGAAATTGTGAGGTTCAGAAAAAAGTAAATTATTCATCATTCCGGAGTAGCTCAATGGTGGAGCAGCTCGCTGTGAAAATCACGCAGCTTCCTAAGGTAACTTAGGTTGAAAAATAAGGTGAATTGCTGGAAACCCTATTTCAGAAAACTGAAAGGGCAATCAGCAGCCAAGCTCCGACGTAAAGTCGGAGAAGGTTCAGAGACTATCTCGCAAGAGAGTACTCTCTCCGACGTAATGTCGGAGAGGGGAAGCGCCTTACTCCCCCGCCATGGCG
>ERZ1292633.980-Hain-H41-02um-R1-980-length-31504-cov-7_pt1 | contig 16725 bp, 13 predicted proteins | sample MGYA00564406_ERZ1292633 | MGnify/ENA primary metagenome ERZ1292633 (study PRJEB36523, sample SAMEA6512639) | groundwater metagenome | collected 2019-01-08 | study: AquaDiva: Metagenomics assemblies of 32 groundwater samples | reverse complement strand
AACACCCCTCCCCCCCCCCCCCTCTATGTTTTTGATATTGCCGATCGTGATAGTGGCGTAAATGCAAGTCAGAAAAAATATCATGATCAAACTCATTTTGGTTCTATATGCTTATATATACTACAAAAGTTAAAGATGATTTAACAGTGAGCTCCTGGTAAAGTAAACCAGAGATCGGACGTAAAAATTACATTGAACGATAAAAAAAAAATCTACGTTTTATTTGGTGGCAATACAGCAGAACGACAAGTGTCGGTGATGAGCGGTACAAATGTTTGGTTGAAACTGCAGGGATCACAAAAATATGATGCATTTCTCTTTTTTTTAGCCCCTGACATGACAGTATATCGTTTGCCGTATGCTTTTGCGCTTAGCCATACGGTCGAAGAAATTTGGCACAATTGTCAGGAAGCGGCCACTATTAACGCGCGCTTAAAGCCTTATATCACGGACATCAGAAATAAGCTTGGGTTAGATGTATCCTCGATCGCGGGCTCTGTCCTTGCTGAGGATGACCACTTGAAATCCGTAACGCTGACTGAATTTATAGCCATGGCTAAATATGACGATGCTTTTGTGTTTATTGGCTTGCATGGGGGCATAGGTGAAGATGGTCGGTTACAACAAATGCTTGATGATACTGGCGTTTCTTATACAGGCTCAGGTCCTATCGCGTCAGCCTTATGTATGGACAAATCGAAAACGGCAGAAGTCTTAAAAAAATCAGAAGCAGAGGCACAAGGTCTTTCCAAAATTAGTATCGATCTGAATGATACCCTGAATATTACAGCCATTTGGAATCAAGCCATTGTCCAATTCAAAAGCCTCTCTGACACTTTCATCATAAAACCGCGATGTGATGGTTGTTCTGCGGGGGTTGTGCGTTTGTATAGCAAGTCAGACTTAGAAGTCTATATACGTCTATTGAAACAAAAAGTGGCGTACATTCCTTCGGATACGCTAACACAACAATTCAATATTGTGGAAATTTCCCCCGAAACAGGAACGGAGTTTATCTTAGAACCTTTCGTTGTAACAGATGAGTTGCTGATTGAAGGTGCTGAATTAAAGCATACAGTGACGACAGGTTGGTTAGAGCTTACAGTTGGAGTGTTAGAAACCTACGGCCAGTATTACGCGTTAAATCCTAGTATTACAATTGCACAAAGCCATGTTCTGACCATTGAGGAAAAATTCCAAGGGGGAACAGGTGTTAATTTAACACCGCCACCTGTCGATGTGATTTCAGCAAAGCAAACACAATATATTCGCGCGGTTCTTGAAAGAGTTGCAAAGATATTAGGTATCGAAAATTATACTCGCATTGATTTGTTTTTTAATCATAAAACAAATCAAATCATTATTATCGAAGCAAATTCTTTGCCTGGCTTGACCCCTTCTACAGTCATTTATCATCAAGCTTTGGCTGAAAATCCACCAATTGCACCAAGGGTATTTCTAGAGCAACTAATTGAGAGTGCTTTATGCAAAACAGCATAAGGATCATCCTTGAACGTTTCCGATTTCATAATCCAAGTCCCCAATTGGAATTGTATTATACCAACCACTTTACCTTATTGATTGCTATTTTAATGTCGGCGCGCATGACGGATAAAGGTGTGAATAAAGTGACTCATGTTTTGTTTGAGTATATTCAAACACCGCAAGATGTGATTGAAATGGGGATCGATCGATTGACGGATGCGCTTAAAACGATTGGTCTTTATAAAACAAAAGCCAAACATATCATGCAACTGTCTGAGATTCTGATACAAAAATACAATGGACAAGTTCCTGCAACACATGCTGATCTTACAGCTCTGCCTGGAGTAGGTCAAAAAACGGCGAATGTATTCTTAAACGATACGTCAAATGCTGCGACTTTAGGAGTTGATACGCATATTTTTCGGGTGAGTCATCGATTGGGGCTGTCCACAGGAAAAACACCTGAAGCTGTTGAAAAAGATTTGCTCGCTATTATTCCTTGTGAGTATTTCCCTATGGCACCACATTGGTTTGTGTTGCATGGTCGCTATATCTGTAAGTCTCAAAACCCAAAATGTACCAGTTGTTTCTTAAACGACATTTGTCCGTATTATCAGCATCTGAAAAATAGTATATTAAAGGTAAATCCATAAAACGTACACACTGTGGATCTGCAGGGCTTCAAAAATCATATTCGTCTTTCTGAGATTATTGGGCAAGATGTACGGCTAAAAAAATCGGGCCATAAGCACGTGGGTCTTTGTCCTTTTCACCAGGAAAAAACACCGTCGTTTTGGGTTGATAATGAAAAAGGTCTCTACTATTGTTTTGGATGCAGCGCAACGGGAGATGTTTTCAACTATCTTGTTGATAAAAAAGGGATGCATTTTAAAGATGCGATTTTATATTTGTCTCAGAAAACAGGTATCCAATTACCCTCATCTTTTTTTGCGCAAAAAGAAACAAAGACAGCCGATGAACCTTTATTGGTTCTTTTTGAGAAAGCTACAGGTTTTTTTGAAGTTGCATTAAAAGAAACAGCATTGGCATTGGATTATTTGAAGCGCAGATGCGTTAGTGACGATATGGTAAAAGGGTTTCGTCTTGGTTTTTGTCCCGATGGTACAAAATTGTGGCAGTATTTAAAAATGCACACGTCTGAAGAATTACTAGAGCAAACTGGATTGTTTGGTCAAAACCATACAGTGCGTTTCCGCGGTCGTCTTATTTTTCCCATTCGTGATAAGAAAGGGCGGGTGATAGCCTTTGGTGGAAGGACTTTAGATGGCGATGAACATCCCAAATATATCAACTCTACAGAAAATCCGTACTTTAAGAAGAAAGAAGTTTTATATGGTTTTTATGAAGGTCATACTCTTGAGAAAAAGCAGCAGTATGTATTTGTGGAAGGCTACTTAGATGTTATTAAGCTTCATCAACACGGATTTACAGGTGCTGTAGCTTCTATGGGGACAGCGTTAACGCCAGAACATGTAGCGCAAGTGTGGCGTTATCAGACGGCACCAGTGATTGCGTTGGATGGGGATATGGCTGGAAGACGTGCAACGTTTCGTACCATTGAAAAACTGATGCCCTTTTTGACGCCTTATAAAACGGTGTTGATTGCTGAATTGCCCGATGATACAGATCCTGATCAATTGATGGATCAAGATCCTATTGCTTTTAAACATATCGTAGAAGCACCACAGTCTGTGCTTGATTTTTTGTGGACCCATTTTGAAAGCCAATTGCAACAGACTAAAACACCTGAAGAAATTGCAGCTATTCAAGAGACAATCAAGCAGCTGTGCCATAGTATTCAACATAAGGATTTATCGCGTATTTATTTTGCAACTCTGAATAAATTTATTTGGCGTTATATTTACAAAAAACCGGCAGGCACACAAACAACACACAAATTAACGCCTGTAAAAAATAATCGTTTATTAGCAGAGATTCTATTGGCAACGATCTTAAATCATCCCATAATACTAGATGAAGTACATGATAACCTGGGGCGCGCTCAATTCAGCGAAGCTGATTTGGAAAAGGTGCGTTGCCAAATTCTGGATGGATACTACAATAACTACGACGTACAGATACAACGTGAATTCGATGAAGAGCGCATTTTGATGTTTGCGCCCTTTGTGCGGGGAACGACAGAGTTAGATGATGTGCGTATGGGGTGGTGGGAGATTTGGTCTCAGCTCTTTGGTACTGTAAAATCTACAAATGACGATTGGACGATGACGTGTAAATTGAAACAAGTTTATGTTGAGGATCAGTGATGGCAGAAAAAAAATCGACGAAGACTCCACACATTCAAGTTGATAGCGAGCAAAGTGCGAAGTTATTGGGGGCTTTGGAAAATGTTTCTCCGGAGTTGCGTCAGCTCATTTTAAAGGGTAAAAAACGCGGTTACATTACGTACGACGAAATCAATGACACGATGTCAAATGATATGTTGTCGGCTGATCAGTTAGACGAAACGGTCAGCATGATTACCGAGATTGGTATTTATGTTGTTGATAGTGATGATGTGGATGAAGTTGATGTTGCTTCAGAAGAAAAAGTCAGTGAAGATAGCGAAATTGATGAAGCAGAAATTCTCGAAGGTCGTGAAGAGGGTGAGGGTTTTTCTGATGATCCTGTTCGTATTTATTTGCGGGAAATGGGTAGTATCGAATTATTGTCCCGTGATGGTGAAATCGAGATTGCAAAACGTATAGAAGAAGGGAAACTAACGGTCGTTGAATGGTTGGTCAAAAGTCCTTACACCTTTGACATATTGTCTAAATGGAGAACAGACTTAGAAACTGGACGTATTCTTACAAAAGAATTAGTGGCTCAGGATACAAGCGGTGATGATACAGATGATGATCTGAGTTCTCCTGAATTGCCGATTAGCGGATCTGTTGAAGATTTAGAGATGTTGGCGCAAGTTACAGTCACTGAACAAAGTGAATTGAAACAGCAGACATTAAAGCTGCTTGATAGTTTTGAAAAATGGTACGGTGTTTATAGGAAATCGCCAACGAATCAAGAAGCTCAGGTCAATTTGATTAAAACCTTTGAAATGGTGGGATTCACCCCAAGTCGCCTTGCTAATTTGGTTGATATGCATGGTAAAATCAGTCAAACGATTGGTACGATTGAACGCGCATTAGCCAATGCTGCTGAAGAAGGAGGTATTCCTCGTGATCAATTTATTAAACATTTTGGGGACAAGATCGACTACACCGTCAAATTGCCAGATAACTTGTGTTCATTAAATGATCCGCGTTGGACAAAATTTGTGGATATAAATAAAGACCAATTAAAACTTATCTGTACTGAAGCTGCTTCGATAGAGGAACGTTTTAATATTTCAGCTAAAGAATTTCGTACGATTGTAAATCATTTACAACGTGGAGAACGCGAAGCAGCTCGCGCTAAAAAAGAAATGATAGAAGCTAATTTGCGTTTGGTTATATCGATTGCTAAAAAATATTTGAACCGTGGTTTGCAGTTCTTGGATCTGATTCAAGAAGGCAACATTGGCTTGATGAAAGCTGTTGATAAATTTGAATACAGACGTGGATATAAGTTTTCGACGTATGCAACGTGGTGGATTAGGCAAGCCATCACTCGTAGTATTGCCGATCAAGCGCGGACGATCCGTATTCCTGTGCATATGATAGAAACTATCAACAAGCTGGTGCGCACATCGCGTCAAATTATGCATCAAACTGGACGCGAACCAACCCCCGAAGAACTATCTGAAAAGTTGATGATGCCTGTGGATAAGGTGCGTAAGGTTATGAAAATTGCCAAAGAACCTGTCAGTTTGGAAACACCGATTGGTGACGAGGAGGATAGCCATTTAGGTGAATTCATCGAAGATAAAAATGCTGTTTTGCCGATTGAAGCTGCAATTCACAATAACCTGCGTGAAACCACAACAAAGGTGTTGTCATCGCTGACTCCACGCGAAGAACGCGTACTACGTATGCGCTTTGGCATCGGAATGGCAACAGATCACACGCTTGAGGAAGTGGGGCAGCAGTTTTCTGTGACCCGTGAAAGAATTCGTCAAATTGAAGCGAAAGCTTTACGTAAACTAAAGCATCCCTTTCGTTCGCGCCAATTGCGTAGTTTTTTGGAGAATACGTAGGATCAAGCTGATTGTCTAAATGAAGAAGCTGTAGCATGTTGTTTTTTTTGGTTCTGCTAAAATGTGTTCAATCCTATAGCTAGAGGATGATTGCACATTACAAAACAAACAAAAACAAAGAACGAGTAGTCTCATACGCCTAGTACTCGTTCTTGACCAATTCTTAAAATACGTAAATATTTTCCTGCAATAAAATATGATGTTAATGTTATTCCCATAGCCATATTGATAGGTATGTATAGCCACAGCAAATACCCCAGTAAGGCATGAATCGTATTCCACAACATGGTTAACATGCCAAACTGCCATCGGATACGATATAAAAGTGGAGCGTAACACAATACGCCGCTCCATAAAGCGATCGCTGTTGACAGGGCGACGCCAATGCAACCGTATCCATGGTTTAAAAACCAGTAATTTGCACAAACGCTTACTACAACGCTTACTATACTGGCAGTGCATGCTATACCTGATTTTTGTATCGAAATGCTGTATAAACTCAGCATACGTGTCAGTGCAAAAGCGGGCATACCCCACACAGCATATTGTAGAATCTGCGCAACATAAAGACAGTCTTCAGAAGAAAATCGGCCATATCCATACAAAATTTTCACCAAATAGGGGGCTGCTAAAAATACAAGAACAGCTGCGACCAAAGACATCTGTAAAGAAACCAGTACGATATCTTCTAGGAGCAGTCTTAATTTTTTTTCATTTCCTAAAGATTTTCCAACGTACGTTAATAATATCGTTGAAATGGCGCCACCAAAAGCATCAACAGCTACAAGAATTAATCGATCAACGCAGAGCAAATATGTGATTTGTCCTGGTGCAAGCATAGATGCAAACATTACACCAACAAATGTCAGCATATATAAACCAAATGACGCGAAAGCAGTTTTTATCATTTTTAGTGCGAGAGTTTTTGTTTCTTTCGTCCAAAAGCTCCTTATAAAACGAATCGGAAAGTTATCTTTATAACACAGAAAAATCATAACTGACACTTGTAGAATGCCAGATAGCATGGCCCCCCATGCAACCCAATGAATCAGTTGATAAGGTTCAAAAAAATTACGAAAACTGAATATTATCGTAATCAAGACTATATCTTGTCCGCATCTATAGGACGGTTGAATCCAAAAACGCTGTAAAACGTTTTGTACTGATACAAGCGTTGTTCCCAATGATACAAACAAGATGATGGGTAAAAGAATACGAAACAAATCAATTAATAAATTTGACCGTATGGGATCATCAGCAAAACCTGGTGCCAAGAAGGGTGTAATGTAGGGAGCAAAAAGTTCACCGCATACAATAAGACTGGAGACGAGTACTAGCATGAAAGAGAAATATCCTTGTAGCAAGGGTTTTGCCTTATCTGGGTGATCATTATATGCTTTAGACAATTCGGGAACTAATGTGCCGTATACGGTCCAATCTGCAAAAAACACGCGTAGCATTTGAGGAAAGCGAAACGCTACCATGAATACATCAGCCAGATATGTTGCGCCGAAAGTGCTGGCAAATAGTGCATCTTTAATAATTCCTACATACCGGGAGGCAAACATGGGAATATTAAATTTCAAAAACTGCTGAATAAACAATAAACACTTAAAGATAGCTATTCACATGTTTAATTGTATAATATATTTATTTATTAATAAAATTTAAATAAATTATCGATTTTTACTATTAAATAATATGAGATAAGGTTACATCCTCTAGCGACGTATATTTTCCAAAGCTAAAGCGGAAGGTTTCGTAATTGGTGGTGTCTACTTTCATTGAGGATAAAACGTGTGAGGGTTTACCAGTAGAACATGCTGAACCTGCAGAGAATATAAATTTTTGAGAAAACAGCGCTGCCAAATTAATTCCTTCTTGTCTAGGAATAGAAACATTTAAAATATAAGGCCAATCATCATTCCCATTTTTGTGTGCTTCCGGAAATAGTTTTTTTAGTTCGCTCCAAAATGTATCTCTAACCCGATAGATATGTTGATAGTCTTGATCCATACGCCCGTAAGCAATTTCAGCAGCTTTCGCCATGCCTACGCATAATACCGTTGGCGTTGTGCCAGGTCTTATACCGTGCTGGGGGACACCTCCAAACATCAATGGTTTTTTCTGAATAACCCGAAGTGCTTTTTCTGATAAAACAAGAGCACCTATGCCTTGAGGGCCATAAATTTTATGACCTGCAATGGTTAGCATATCGATGCCCATTTGCTTCATATTGATAGGTAGTTTACCAAAAGCGGACGTAGCATCTACATGAAATAAAACATTGTATTGCTGACATAAAGCTCCAATTTCTATAATGGGTTGTCTAGTGCCCGTTTCATTATTGACGAACATGACAGAAACTAAGCGTGGTTGTTGACGAATCTGTTCTTCAAGGGCTTGCATATCTATATAGCCATTATCATCAACGCCAATGCATTCCAAATTTTCTTGAGGGGCATGCTGACAAGGCAGTAAAACACTTTTATGTTCAGTGGCACAAGTTACCAACTTGCCGGTGCATGTGGGACATAGAATTGCAATATTGTTGGCTTCTGTTGCACCGCTTGTCCAAATTACATAGTCTTCGTTCATGCATTGCTTTAAATAATCCTCTGCTGCGATGATGAGTGATAAAGCTTCTTGGCCGCTGTCATGTGATGATCTTGGGTTGCCTAACTTTTTTGAATACACTGCATTCATAGCTTCAATCACAAGAGGATCACAAAATGTTGTTGCTGCCGAATCTAGGTAAATGGGGGCAGAGGAATCATTGTTTTCTATTTTTTTATGCATTATATTTTATAAATAGATTCTATTAGTTTTATTATACTTTTAATTCAATTAAATATCAAGATAATAATAAAAAACTTTGCCAGGCAGCATCTGATTATATAAATTAATTTAAAATTAACTAAAATTATTGATATAAGTTTGAACAGTCTTTAAGCTGATAATGGGGCACGGAACATATTATCAATTTGTTATTATTATTTTGTTTTGCTGGACTACAAAAAGTTTCCATCGGTTTTGACGTTGTAAGTTTTGGCGGTAATTTAACTTATAAACGAGGGCCTATTTTTCCAATCGATATCTCTGATCCAAAAATTAAATTCATTGATCCCGATCCAGAGGATGATACGTCCGATGATCACATAGATGTATCTTTAAGTGATGTTGTCAAAGCGGGTGTGATAGCAGAGAGAGCGGGCAGCAAATCGCTTAAGCTCACTGTCCCGGTTGGAAAAAATGTGACCAGAGATATGGTGCTCAAAAAAGTAGATGCGTTGCTTGGAGATGGTTCGATCTATAGGCAACAAGTATTTGAGAAACTTCCCAACCAAAACAATACTGCTTTTATGGGAGGGCTTGGCGTCTCAGCCGGGTATCATTATCAGTTACCTCTCATCATTTGCAATGTACGCGCGGGAGTGGATTATATGTGGGGCAAATTCAAACAATCTGATTTGTATCCATCTAGCTTGGCGCAGCTAGGGTGGGGGCTTAAAACGGGTGTTGGCATTGACTACAAGTTGGCTGAGAAAGCAACTTTTGGTTTTGAAGGGGGTGCGCGCTTTAGTGCTTTTAGAAACCCTCAAACCAGCAATCTTAATGGAAGTACTTCTTGGTTTGTTTTGCCTTATCTGCAGGCCGTGTGTGGTTTTAATCCAAATCCTGACTATGGCATTAGCGCTTTTATAGGTTATTTCTTTCCTACAAAATTCACGATCAATACCAGTGGTGGTAACATCCCCAGTGGAACAAAATGTAAGGTGGATGGAATGTTTGGTGGTTTACGATTCGCTCGCTATTTTTAACGGGAATAGAATTCGATAACCAAATGTGGTTCCATCTTGACGGGGTAGGGGACTTCTTCAAATGTTGGCACCTTTGCAAACACACCTTTCAAGTTAGCGTGTTCAACTTGCATGTACTCTGGCACGTCGCGTTCTTTCGAACTGGTAGCCAATAGAAGCACTGGTGTTTCTTTCATCTTCTCAGAGATGGTTATTTCGTCACCTTCTTCAACCAATGCAGAAGGGATATTAAGGCGCTTACCATTCACAAGCACATGACCATGATTGACAAGCTGACGTGCGGCGAACACGGTAGGTGCAAATTTCATGCGGTAAACAACTGCGTCTAAGCGACGTTCTAGTAGTCCGATCATGTTCTGACTAGAGTCACCCTTCAACCTTACTGCTTTTTTGTAGATATTGCGGAATTGCTTTTCTGTGATGTTGCCGTAATAGCCTTTGATGCGCTGTTTAGCGCGCAGCTGCACGGCATAGTCCGTAGGTTTTCCGCGGCTTTGACCATGTTGGCCTGGACCATAGTTGCGTTCTGCAAAAGGACTTTTATCCCGGCCCCAAAGGTTGACGCCAAGGCGCCTGTCAATTTTGTGTTTCGCGGCAATACGCTTTGTCATGCCTTCTTTTGATGTTTGTCCGAATAAGTCTATTATATACATAACAAGCCAGAAAAACTATACTTTCTGAGTAGCCGGAATGTCTAAATCGAAATTAAATAAGATTTTTTTGGAGACTGCTGCTTTTTTAATCAGATCTTCATTTATGATCTTTATATTGGGATCATATGTTCAAATTTTTCAGAAAGCCTCATTTAACACAATTTTGCAACGGTAATTCAACCGAATTATACTAAGTTGATATAAGCACTTCTCTTTTTTATGCTGATCCTTAACTCAAAGCAACTGCAGTATTTTTCAAATGCCCGTTACGATATGGTTTTTGGGACTGTGTGTCAACATACCCGCACGTTTTCTTTCCCTTTGCGATTTGACCTAATACCCGTTGATACTGTGATGTTAACTGAAAATTCTATCCATGCAAAAAAGAAAACACCATCAGATCCAAAGATTTTCGCATTTTTGATTGCCTGTCATCAGTTTTGGTTGCATCCAGAGATGGTCAAGGATGGATATGTCTTAGAAACGCAAGCGGTTGCGTCACCGTCTAATGATGTCGTGCTTACCTATAAAGATGGGGCATATTTTAGTGACGACGTATCGATTCCTTTTACGTATGCTTTTCATCCCCCCTACACAAGCGAAACGCAGCCCAATGTGTTTGATAAAGATGCCTTGCTGCATGCGGTGATGGGGCTTCCTAGTAAAGGGTTTGGCGACAAGCTTCAAAAATTTGATCAGGGGCGTTTTGTTCCGCGTTTGCCGGCTGGAGATTTGTTGTGCATTGATCATATCGAAGAAGTAGAGCCAAATTATTGCCGTTCAACCTATCAACCTCCAATTCCTTGTAGTTTTGCCTTGATTCTAGAGGCTGCTTTGCAACCTTGTGGCTGGTTATCCCATCATATGGGATGCCTTGATTCTTTTGACGACGATACATATTTTCGTAATTTAAACGGAGAAATCACAATCCATACACCTTACAAGGCCGGCGTGCCAATTATGTTTGATGTTAAGCTGCTTCGTACCGCCAAGTTGGGTGGGAAAATGATTGTCAATTTTGCAGTTGAAGGGCGCCAAAACAATCAGTACATTTTGACTATGCAAACGGCATTTGGTTATTTTTCAAAACAAAGTCTAGAGAAACAAGGCGGTTTTCCTGAAGAGCTGCCAAAGCATCCGTATTTGCCAAAAGCTATTCCTGCTGTGTTGAAAGCCAATCGTCAGTTTATGGTGGAAGAGATTTTATACGCAGATGACAAAACAATCCATTGCAGGCGTATGCTGTCGCCTGATGATTGGTATTTTAAGGCGCATTTCTTCCAAGATCCTGTACAACCGGGATCGCTGGGCATCCAGGCGTTTTATGACGCCATTGGGTTGTGGGCTAAGAAAACTGTTACACCTATTGGTACTTGCATGTGGAAATACCGCGGACAAACATTACCCTTACACAGCGTGCTTGACGTAACCGTGACAGTCAAAGAAACAACCGATAACCGTATTATTTTCAGCGGTAAATTGTGGGTGGACGGCATTTGTATTTATGATTTGGAGCAAGCATCCGTTTGTTTTACAATGTGTAAAACCGGCAACTGAGAAAAAAATGCGATCCATATGGGGTGAAATCTACTGCTATCTTGTCCTTTTTGTTACCACGTGTAGTTTGCTGGCCACATCCTGCATTTTAATTTCAAATGCCTACGATTTATATTATCCACCCAAATTTGAAGATCAAATGATCAGGACAACGTTTTACGAAAAATCGAAGGATGCAAATTTTAAATGGGATGAACCTGCCAATAAAAATGTGAAGGAATATGCCGTCAAGCGTTACGAAGGTAAAAACAGTTTGATGAAAAATGCCCTTTCCCTCATCTTTTTTATTTTTATATCAATGCTGCACATCCTGATTTTACGTAGATTTAAAAGGGTTAACTGATGGTTAAATGTTAAGTTGTTTTCTTCGGAAGTGCTTTTGGTTCTTCTTCGAACTTGTTTTGCACGTTTTTCCACTTCGTTTTAACCCACTTCATGTACCCATCATACTTGTGACAGAGCCAGCATTTTATTGCGCCACGTTCTTTTTCAGGTTTGGCTAAGTGTGTTTTTTCTTCGGCACATGATTTCTCGGCACCTTTTACTATTTTCTCTTGCACCATTTTTTTGTCGAACTTCTTAGATACTTTAAAATGTACGGTTGTTTTACCATCTTTTGTAACGATTGTTGCATCAGAGATATGAATTTTCTTTGCTTTTGTACCGCTTATAACATCAGCCTCATGATAGAACGCGGCGATGGCTATGGCAGCGTGTTTACCTGATGAGTTTTGAAAATTTGGACATTGTGGGGTAGGGATGACAAATGTCATTTCCTGTGAATCTTTCTTATTGTTGGTGTCATGGTGGGTGGTGTTGACTTTCGTTTGGCAGCCGCAACCCTCTGCGGACAATGTGGTGGTCAATAATGTGCATAGAATCAATAACATGCGATAAACCTTCAAAAGGCGGAGCGTAATTATACTGTAAAGAAAAAAGGTTAAGACTTAATGAAGATGTGCGATCTGTCTTCCCGGGCGTTACAAGCTCTAGCACAAAGTGCTTAGAGCTTGTTAGAACCGGGATCCAGAAAAAAATTGGATCCTGGCTCCCAAGAAAAACTAAGGAGCTAAAAGCTCCAAGTTTTTCATAGGTTCCGAGAAGACAGGATTGAAGTATTTGCTAAGAAAAAACAACAGCTAACGCTTGATCGATTGTCTTTAAAGGAACAACCGTCAATTGATCCAGGACATTTTTCGGAATGTCGATGAGGTTATTCATGTTATCATCGGGGATTAAGACGGTGGAGATGCCAGCCCTGTGCGCAGCTAGAATTTTTTCTTTGAGGCCGCCAATTTTAAGAACCTGGCCAACTAACGTAATCTCACCTGTCATGGCAACATCATTACGGACATGTTTGTTTGTCAAAGCCGATACAATGGCGACGGCCATGGCAACGCCGGCAGAGGGACCGTCTTTCGGTGTGGCACCTTCTGGCACGTGAATATGAATATCGTTATCCTTCCAAAACTGATGAGTGATGTGTAACAAATCGGCGCGTGCACGCACCAAAGAAATGGCTGTTTCAATTGATTCCTTCATCACATCACCCAATTTGCCTGTGAATTGGGTGCGTCCCGATCCTGGAAATACCACAGCTTCGACTTTCAGTAAGTCTCCGCCTGCCTCTGTCCAAGCCAATCCATTCACAACTCCAATCATATTTTCCGTATGGGTGACGCCATATGAAAACTTTCGTGGACCGCAATAGGTATTTACTTCCGTTATGGTCACTTTCTGTTTTTCAATTTTCTTACGCATCAAATCAACAACGCTTTTGCGGCAAATTTTAGCAATGGCACGTTCCAAATTACGTACGCCAGCTTCGCGGGTATAATAACGAATCAGCTCTGTTACGGCTGCCTGATCAAATATGATTTCTTCGCCTGTAAGACCGTGTGCTTTCTCTTGTTTAGGGATAAGGTGTTGAATGGCGATCTGCTTTTTTTCATCCTCTGTATAGCCTGACAATTCAATGATTTCAAAACGATCAACCAAAGGTGCGGGCATGTTGTAACTGTTGGCAGTTGCAATGAACAGTACGTTTGACAGGTCGTAATCTACTTCCAAATAATGATCATGAAATGCCATGTTTTGTTCAGGATCTAGCACTTCAAGCAGTGCCGATGACGGATCGCCGCGCCAATCATGACTGATCTTGTCGACTTCATCCAGTAAAATCAAAGGGTTGTTTGTGCCGCAACGTCTGATGGCCTGCAAAATTTTACCTGGTAAAGATCCAATATAGGTTCTTCTGTGTCCTCTGATTTCGGCTTCATCACGGATACCACCCAAAGATATGCGGTAAAATTCACGTCCTGTTGCTTTAGCAATTGATTGCCCTAAAGATGTTTTGCCGACGCCAGGAGGGCCCATAAGACACAAAATAGGGCCAGCAACTTTTTGTGTGCGATTTTGAACTGCTAAAAACTCGACAATGCGTTCTTTGATTTTCTCAAGACTGTAATGGTTTTCATTAAGGGTTTTTTCGGCAAATTCAAGATCCATTTGCAACTTGGAATAGGTTGCCCAGGGTAAATTGACCAGCCAATCCAAATAATTTCGCACAACCACAGCTTCTGATGAAGTTGGATTCATGCTGCGTAATTTACGAATTTCGCTTAATGCTTTTTCTGTAGCTTCTTTCGGCAGGCCATGTTCTTTTATTTTTTGCTCGAATGCTGATCCTTCATCGCCGCCGTCTTCAGCCGTGTTCATTTCTTGATAGATCGCTTTGAGTTGTTCACTAAGGTAATAATCTTTTTGCGATTTATCGATTTGCCCTTTGACGCGCACTTTTATTTTTTGTTGAATGTTCATGATTTCAAGTTCGCTGCCAATGAAGCCCATTAATTTATGCATGCGTTCTTGAATATCGCAGGTTTCAAGTAGTTCTAATCGTTGCTCCATTTTTAAAGAGAAGTAAGAGGCAAGCGTGTCTGCAAACCTGGAATAGTCATCAACTTGTGCTACTAGACCAAGAAGATCGTGGGGAATACGTCGGTTCATTTTCATGTATTGTTCAATGTGTTCAAGCATGGTGGCCTTTAGGGCTTCCAGTTCTGTTAAGTTATGAATGTTTGGATCGTATGGCGTTTCAACAATTCTGCCTGTGCCTTGATAGTGTTTGTTTCGACCACTTGCGGTAGGCAAGCTCTCCAGTTCTGTAATTTCAAAACGAGATTCACCTTCGACCAAAATCTTGATACTGCCATCAGGTAATTTAAGCAGCTGCAGGACATTAACCAACGTGCCAATATGAAATAGATCTTGTGGGTCGGGATCTTCAATTTGAGGGCTTTTTTGTGAAACCAAAATAATTTTTTGGTGGGGCATGTTGTCCACCATAATGGCTTCAAGCGCGCTGACTGATTTTTTGCGTCCCACAAACAGGGGGACAATCATGTAGGGGAAGACAACGATATCCTTCAAGGCCAAAACAGGATACATCTGCTTATGGGCCGAAGCTGTTGCTGGTTTTTTTGTGCTCATTTTCCCCTGTTATGTTTATGTATCGTCATGTGTATTCTATACCAATTTTCAACCAGGTAGAAACGCTTGTTTTACGAGGGTAGTGGATCATAAGAATAGACTATTAGACCGTCGCTTACGCTTTTATAAATTCGGTACGGTTCTGCAATATGGTTGTATAACTGTCTCAATTCGTAGCCTGTGCTATCATGAACAATAATTTTACGACTATCACGCCGCATGATTAAAGATCAAATTATTAACATCATTAGCTCTTATTGTGATATCCCCTTTAATCAGGATGCTGTGACACTTGTGCCACCGCCTAATAGCGCGCATGGGGATTTAGCATGTAATGCCCTTCTGATTGCGGCAAAGGCTTTGGAGAGCAAACGTGCAAAAGCGATTGAAGCTGTGCGTGCCGATCTTACTAAAAACGAAGACATTATCAAAGTCGATATTGTTGGGCCTGGTTTTGTCAACATCTTCTTCCGCCCCACTTATTGGCAAAAACAATTAACAACAATTCTGAATTGTGGCGATCAATTCGGGCGGACGCAAGTAAAGCAACACCATAAAATAAATATCGAATTCGTTTCCACCAATCCAACGGGACCTTTGCACGTTGGTCACGGAAGATCAGCGGTGCTTGGTGATGCTTTGGCCAGGCTACTTGAAGCTGTAGGGTACGATGTCACAAAAGAATACTATATCAATGATGCCGGTAATCAGGTGAACCATTTGGCATGCTCTGTCTATTTGCGGTATCTGGAAGCACTGGGTGAAACAATTACACAAGATCAATTTACCACTGATATGTACGGTGGCGATTATCTCATTGCCCTGGGTCAACATATTGCCAAGATTGACAGCAATAAGTGGCGCGTCTTGACAGATGATGTCATCCCCTATTTCAAAAAACTATCCGTCGATTGGCTAATGGAAGGTATCAAAGCCGATCTGAAATTATTGAATATTGACTTTGACGTCTTTACATCAGAGCAGCAATTGATCGAAGAAAACCGCGTCCAGCAAGCCATCGATCACCTCAATGAACTAGGCCATTTGTACACAGGTGTCCTTGAAAAACCAGAAGGGCATGAGGATGACACTTATGAAGCGCGCCCACAATTGCTTTTTAAATCTACAGATTTTGGGGATGACAAAGACCGCGCACTAATGAAGTCAGATAACACATGGACTTATTTCGCCTCTGACATTGCCTACCACTTCGACAAATACAAACGGGGATTTGATACCTGCATCAACGTATGGGGCGCGGATCACATTGGATATGTACAACGTTTAAAAGCCGCAACGAAAGCTGTCGCCAATAAAAATTTAGAAATCATAATCGCGCAAATGGTTAATTTCTTAGAAGAAGGCAAACCATATCGTATGTCTAAACGGTCCGGTATGTTTGTCACATTAAGGGACGTTGTGGAAGATATTGGTGCTGATGCCTTTCGATTTATGTTGCTTTCACGGCAACAAGACACCAAATATGACTTTGATTTCCATATTGTACGTGAACATTCGAAAGATAATTTAGTTTTTTATGTACAGTACGCCTACGCCCGTGTTT
>ERZ1292633.3016-Hain-H41-02um-R1-3016-length-16725-cov-19_pt1 | contig 16725 bp, 16 predicted proteins | sample MGYA00564406_ERZ1292633 | MGnify/ENA primary metagenome ERZ1292633 (study PRJEB36523, sample SAMEA6512639) | groundwater metagenome | collected 2019-01-08 | study: AquaDiva: Metagenomics assemblies of 32 groundwater samples | reverse complement strand
CTCAATATTCCACGCGCGTAGTAGACAGGAGACCGAACTGTCTCACGACGTTCTGACGTATATTCCATTGTTTCCAATGGTACTGACTATACCTTATCACGCTCACTGGCGTGATCCTGCGTGTTGTGATTGTAACTCATGTTTTGTTACACGAGAACAGCCACCGGTCTGGATCGTCGATCCAAACACAGTCGATACGGGGACAATCTTTGCGGAGAGCGATTCAATGATGTGCGGCTCTACAATGCGCGACAATTTTTCCGCGTCGATACGACCGAAACGAAGTCGAAAATTATTTCGATCTCGATTGATCGTACCCTTGATATTGTAAAGTCGATGAATCTCACCGAGAAGTCTGAGTTGATCGTCGAACGTAAACGATTGGGTATTTAGGATGATTTCATTCCTTGTTCTGCAACCGTCATCCATTATCCAAACCGCTAACGCTCTAGACGTTAGATGATTCCCGATGTTTTCGGGGATGATCTTCGTTCCTTCTCGATAGAATCGTTTGTGAAATGATTCGAATATCGGACTCGTAACGGTGTGGAAAAACCACGATCCGTATGCACGTCCATTTCGTTTATCCAACCATTCCGTTCTCCATGGCGCGCCGTGAGTTAAATTCTGAAAATTATTATATTTCCAGAATAAGTATTCACGTTGTGATTCCGCATGATGTACGCGGAAGCGCGCTGTGCCGCTTTGTGCGCGGCACTCCAACCGACCATCTCCCAACAGACATCCGACGAGGATGTCCTTCTGTAGATCGGTTAAGCTCTGATTATCTTCCCACGGTATTACCTTCATACCCTCATTTTAACATGAGGAGTAAGGCTTCACCGTTATGAGCAGATTTATACTGGGCTCACGAACGTTTACCCAGCTCGCGTACCGCTTTAATAGGCGAACAGCCTAACCCTTGGGACCTTCTTCAGCCCCAGGATGCGATGGGCCGACATCGAGGTGCCAAACCTGGTCGTCGATGTGGCAATTATTTTCCTCATAATTTCTTATGGTTTAGACTATCCCATCATCCTTTTCAGGATGGCAACGTATTACCCTTCATTCGTACTTCATCCATATTCTGAAGAGTCGCAGGGCGACAATGTGTGATTGCCGTATCCTGCAGTCGTTACAGGGAAAGCTTGTATTGCATGCTCGGAATAATAAACGGCGCCACCAGTTGCCGCACACGCGGCATGCTCGTCGCGCAAACCCTCAATCGATGACGATCTTTGTCACGATTGATGGTTGCCGTTATTCCAAGTTTAGCCTCTAGGATTCGAATCAATTTCTCGTTCTCCTTAAGAGAGAACGATTGAGTGTTCAATCGAAGTTGATTTTTGTCTCGTGCTCCGTCGTCCATTAGCCAAATCGCAAATGCGAATGGCGTGATCCACGCATCCGTTTCATAAGGAAGTCGTTTCTGACTCCCGATATAAAACATTTTGCGTAAATCGGTCATGGTCGGATGTGTCACGGTTCGAAAATAATAACTTCGCTGATACACGCGCGGTTGCGAATTTGTAAACGACGCAAGATGTGCATATTTCCAGTCAACGTATTCCTTTTGGGAAATACTGTGATTAACCCGAAATGCATATCCGCTCGTCGTTCGCGCCAAATGTCCATCTCCAAGGAGTGACCCGAAGATCAACTCTTTCTGAAGAGAGGTCATTGGACGCGTTCGCGCATTACGCGCCTTCATCGTTTCCATAGAGACAAGCTTTCTTACCCTCGGGATTGCCCTCTCTGAAGTATATCAGAGGAGGGTTTCCCCGATTTGAGTTGCTGTTTACTCTCACATTACTGCGAGAGGGAGCCCTACTTGACTCTTGGACCAGATCAGCCTGTTATCCCCGGAGTAGCTTTTATCCGTTGAGCTTCCGCCGTCCGATTTCGTACGGTCGGATCACTATGTCCCGCTTTCGCGCCTGCTCGACTTGTTGGTCTCGCAGTTAAGCCAGCTTATCCCATTGCGGAATCGCTCCGATTTCCATCCGGAGCTAGCTGACCTTTGTGAACGCCTCCGTTACTTTTTAGGCAATTGTGTTAACCAAACCTTTGGGATTTTATACAGCATCGAAGGAAGTATGTGCGGAATAATCAACGAAATAAATCTTTCAATTGATTCGCTTCCTACATAAATTTGTCTACCTTCTTTTTGCTCTCGAAGAGATGTTTTCACGCCCCACCTTTCAAGAAGGGCGTGCTGCAATCTCTCCAAGTCTCGTTTAGAGAATCCCTGCGTGTTCAAGAGAACCGTTCGATGCGCTTTGGACTTGATCGAACCGTCATCCATATACCATATCGCTAGAGCACGTGGCGTCAGCCAGCGTCCGATATGTTTCGGAACGACTTTTTTGGCGCCATCGTAGAACTGATGTGCAAAGAATCGCAGATTCCCAACGCTTAGCGTCTGGAATCCATACAATTCATACTCGCCGGACTTTCGTTGAAAATCAACGTGTCGTATCCGCACGCGAGGAGATGTCGCGACCCATCCCATGAAATGACCGTACAGCCAATCCACGTATGCCTTTTGCTTCATCGTGTGTTCAATTTTTAAGCGATATGTTTTGCCACGATTCATGGTTTCAAGATGTCCATCTCCAAGCAACGTTCCGACCAAAATTTCATTTTGGATCGAAGTAAGTTTCAAAGATGTTTTTCTTTCTTCCAGTTCTCGTGTGAACATAATATTTGGTACCCCGAAGTACATCGGGGTTCTTACGGTCGCCCGTAAGTTCAGACTATATCATCATCCCGCGGTATTGCGGGATGTCAAGCGTGTAGTCGTTGAGGAGCCCCTCCGCCTACGGCGGAAGGTTTCCTGCTGATTGTCCGCACTGGATGGATTCTTACTGCAACAATTTTGCTGCGAGTACCACCAGATACACCGGATGTTCCAGCATATAGCTCGAATGTGCGTCCGGCATCACTGCCGAACAGCCCCTGAAGATTCCTCCCCGACGTTAAGTCGGGGTGTAACGGAATGGAATCTTCGTTAAGGCAACCGCCCCAGTTAAACTACCCACCAGATACTGTCCCCCCATCCGGATTCACGGACGAGAGTTAAGAATCGCGAGAAAGCAAGGCTGGTATCTCACTGTTGCCCGAAGGCTCCCAGCTATTCTGAACATGCTAAATCGCGACCCAATATCAAGTTGTAGTAAAGCTTCACGGGGTCTTTTCGTCTGACTACGCGTACAGGGCATCTTCACCCCACTTGCAATTTCGCCGAGTACATTGTTGAGACAGTCGCAAACTCGTTATGCCATTCGTGCGGGTCGGAACTCCATTTTGGAGGATTGTGTTGCTTCATGTTTCCATGAAGATCAGACTATACCTTCATCTTGCGTACGATCTGTAGGAAAAATTTTCTCCATGGATCGTATTTTATTTGCAAGAGCTGACGTGTTGGCCAATAGACTTTGGCCCTCCCCTTTCGGGTCAGTCGTTACGGGTTCCATATACATCTATTGTACATGGATTCCCACGGTATTTCCCGTTCCCGACGGTCGTCGGAAGTGTGGGATCCACCGTTATGAGTCAGTTTGCTGACCCCGATTCGCATCGGGGTTCGGGCGAGTTCTCCGACTAAGGGAACTTGTGTTCACCCGACAAGGAATTTCGCTACCTTAGGACCGTTCTTTTATATGTTACATCTTGCGATGCGCTGCGCATTGCAGCCTCATTGTCGCCAATGAGATCGGACTATATCTTCTTCACTCCCCGAATCTCAGTGTTAGATCCGGATGAAGTTTGGCGTATAGTCTCTGAGGATTCTCTCTTAGGCTCATTAATTATTCTTTCTTCGAAAGAAGAACATTACTGATCTCATATTTTCTTTTCCGTCCCCTGCCTTCATTCAATATTTCTCTGAGATCCATAATTTCTTTGAACCCGTGAATCGATCGGTGTTCTCCCGCAACCATTTTCAAGACGATTTTTCGAAATAACGAAAAATTTCTTTTCTTGCTCGCGGAGAGCAATTGGTATTTCGCGAAAAATGGGAGAACCCGCTCGTAGAGCGAGCGTATATTCGTCACTTCATAGTAGACGACCCCATCCTTTCTTTCTCGCAGTGTTCCGCAACCAAGATACCGTTTCATCAGCGCCAGTACGGTACGATCGCGTTGCGACACATTGAAGCTCATTACCAATTTCCATCCCAATGTATGATCTGGAACTTTTTTTACCGATACGTTGAAACTCCCTTCTCCATCGGTAAATCCGGATAAATACCAACCGATGTGATCTGGAATATGTTTCAACCAATTTATTTCTGACATAGTTGTTTTTCTATGCCCGAGAGTCTTTCCTGCGGATTGTCTGCACTTCATACATTGTTACTGCTGTCTCGACAGGACAACAAGTAGTAGAAGATTCTCCAGAGTTTCCCGCATTTAGCCAAATTTATTGCACTTCTGCTTACCATGCATAACTACAACGGTCAGGTTTATAGTTACGGCCGGCGTTCATCAGCGCTTGGCATCAAGGCTGCCCCGAATAAATTCGGATGACCTCTCCGCTTGACGTTCTGACACTGGCCAGGCATCACTTCCTATACATCACCTTGCGGTTTAGCAGGAAGCTGTGTTTTTGGTAAACAGTCGGTTTGCGTCTTTAGTTGAAACCCCACACCTTTCTTACCGCAAATGTTTCGATAATCAACCACGTGAGACCAATGTCTACTTCGTCTCTCGCCGATTTATATTGTTACACTTTCGATCAGAAAGGTGTGGGGTAGGCCTTATCCCGAAGTTACGGCCGTTGTATTGCAGAGTTCCTAAACAATGTTTCTCTCGTACACCTTGGCACACTTATGCCCACCCACCTGTGTCGGTTTACGGTACGGATACCGATGCGTTAGCTCTAGAAGGTTTTCTTGGCACCTCATTCTCTTCCATCCCCCGGCTTGCGCCAGAGTATCGCTGACAGCGAGGCTTGCGTGATGCGGATTTGCCTACATCACACCCCTCCGTCCTCGAAGGATCATTCCGGGATCCTCGGAAAATGCAAAAATGCGTCACTCCATCGAAACGCAACGGTAGCGCAGGAATATTGACCTGCTATCCATCGACTACGCCTTTCGGCCTCGCCTTAGGACCGGCTAACCCAGGGACGATTCGCGTTGCCCTGGAAACCTTGGGTTTACGGTGGACGGGATTCTCACCCGTCTTTTTGCTACTTATGCCGACATTCTCTCTTCGCATCGCTCCACGATGGCTCACGCCTTTCGCTTCAGCGCAATGCGAATGCTCCCTTACCACTACACCCCACACCTTTCAGACTTCATGCAGACTCTTTGTGATCCGTCGTTTCAATTGTCCCAACGCCTTGCCGTTGAGTTTCAATCTTCGCTCACGAAGTCTCGCATCGCTTTCAGATGCGTACGCTTCGTAGTAGATCAATACAAACGGTCTCCGATATCTTGTCGATTCGTTCTTGCCTTGCTGATGCTCGGCAAATCTTCGACGAAGATCATTCGTGAAACCTGTATAGAGTTCATGGTCTTTCAAACTTTTTAGAAGATACACGTAGTACATGTCTACGATTGTACCTCATAAAGTCTGAAAGGTGTGGGGTCATAATCCGCGACTTCGGTAGTACACTTGAGCCCCGGTAAGTTTTCGGCGCAGGACAGCTTGACCAGTGAGCTATTACGCTTTCTTTAAAGGATGGCTGCTTCTAAGCCAACCTCCTGGTTGTATAAGCCGTCCGACCACCTTTCACACTTAGTGTACATTTAGGGACCTTAGTCTGCGGTCAGGGCTGTTTCCCTTTTGTCACATGGAGCTTAGCCCCCACGGACTTACTGTTGGGAACACGTTGTGGTATTCGGAGTTTGGTTAGAAACAGTAGGCTTGCGCCCCTATTTCCATTCAGTGCTCTACCCCCACAACGCTATGTACCAACGCTAGACCTAAATCTATTTCAGGGAGAACCAGCTATCACCCAGCTCGATTGGAATTTCTCCGCTAGCCACAACTCATCCCCGCGTGTTGCACGGCGCGTGGGTTCGGACCTCCATCCACCTTTCGGTGGGCTTCATCCTGGTCATGGCTAGATCGCCGGGTTTCGGGTCGACTCGACGCTACTCGCCCCACACTTTTCTTACCGTAAATGTTTCAATGATCGACTATATGAGACGAATGTCGACTTCGTCTCTCGCCAATCTTTAATTGATACACTTTCGATGAGAAAGGTGTGGGGCACGCCCTATTAAGGCTCGCTTTCACTTTGGCTTCTCCCGCGCACGGGATTAACCAAGCAACGTCGGAATCACTCGTCGGCTCATTCTTCAATAGGAACGCTGTGACCGTGCCTCGCTATCACTCGCCACGGTCACGAGTCGAAAGTCCATCAAGTCTATAAAGTCGAAAGTCTTGGACTTATTTCCATGACTTTACGGACTTTATGGACTTTTGACTTTATAGACTCGCGCTCGTGTCGAACGCTAGTGAGGCACGGCTCCAACTCCTTGTAAGCGTACGGTTTCAGATACTATTTCATCGCCCTCCCGGGCTGCTTTTCAGCTTTCCATCACTGTACTAGTTCACTATCGGTCAGGAGGAGTATTTAGTCTTGCCACATCGTCGTGGCTGCTTCCGACGGGATTTCTCGAGTCCCGTCGTACTTTGGATCAACGCACATATGGAGAGAGTCCATTTCGTCTACCGGGCTATCACCGTCTTTGGCTCCGCTTTCCAGCGGATTCAACTATAGATCTCTACTCACATGCCATTCCCTTGGGGGAAACGTCACGTTGTCCGCAACACCCTTTTTTGCGACAGCCCAAGCTCTCACCGACATCCGCGGTCAAACTTGCGTCCAACTCGGTTCATCGGCTAACAAAAAAAGGTTTAGACTGTTCCGCGTTCGCTCGCCGCTACTGACGGAATGAACCCAGCTCTAATTTTCGGGAGTCCGCTATCGACGACAAAGTGCCATCGGCTAACTATCCGAAAATTAGGGCTGGGATATATTGTTTTCTTTTCCTCTGGGTACTGAGATGTTTCACTTCCCCAGGTGCCTTCCACACGACCTATGTATTCAGTCGTGGGTGATCCGACATCATCGGACCGGGTTACCCCATTCGGAAATTCCCGGATCAAAGGTTGCTTGCCACCTCCCCGAGACTTATCGCAGGCTGCTACGTCCTTCATCAGCTCCTCGCTACCAAGCCATCCACCGTACGCCCTTACGTGCTTCGGCCCTCCAGAATCACGATGCGAATGAGAGCATCGCGTCAATCTGAAAGGTAGTAGGGTACTTAATTTTTACCCCGTGATCCGCGGCGAAGCGGATTTTACGGGGTGCTTACTTTTGAATTTATGCCTTGTACGTATTACTTTCTATCATCTTGTTCTGTTGTCAAACGTCCGTTCTTCACGCGATGAAAGTGATTGATCCCGATACCGGAGTACCGATCGGGATGTTTTTTCCGGTCAGACGTGATTCACGTCATGCCCGTAAAAAACAAAGTCGCTTGACCGGCGGCCAAGCGACTCTCCCAATAATCAGGAGGGTTGGTGCTTAACCTAGAGGCGAATGGTTCGCGTTCATGGGATAATCACTTCCACTCCATTGGTCCCGTTGAGCTTTCGCCGCTCGGGACATGGGGCATTGAAGTCTCGGTATAATAAACAAGTCCGACCCCCCTGTCAAGAGACGCCCCTTTTACAAATTTTACCTTAAAATTATCATATGTTTTCAACCAAGACCCTTCTAACGATCTCGAGCGGATGTTCCTTCATCAAATCCGCATGGAGTATGAATCTTATTTTCTCTTTTAGGATCGCGGCGCATTCGGATGAGAAAAGATGTTCGATTTCGGCCGGCATCACCAGATGAACGTGCGCGATCTCATGTTTACCGCAAAGCAGATTAGCCTGCTCCGCAACTTGTTTTACGAAATGATGAAGCCGTGGCGTATCGTCTATATCAGAATCAGGGCCTGCGACTCGCGAGCCGTCGGACGATGTAAAAGCCCCTTCCGAATCCTGACGAAACTCCCGCGGCAAAGCAACGCCATCCAATTCTTGGAGCGTATCGCCGCCAACGAGAAAAAATTTCGCGTGCATGCTGTCGCTCGCGATAATCAAAGCGGCATGAGGAAAATGCCGGAGATCTTGGGGAAGGTTCATAGTGTTTGATAATTTATTTCCATTCATTCGTATTATCCATTCTGTCATCCTCGCGTAGGCGGGGATCCAGACAGTGAAAATACTCATTTTGATCTGGATTCCCGTCTTCACGGGAATGACACGATTATTTCACCAACGGGACAATTATTCTATAAGATCCTACTTGTTTATCCGGATACGTGATAGCGCCTGAACCTACAAGAGCGGGAAATAGGTAGCTTGTCGGCGGATCTTCCCGGCTTTCTATTCTATACCATTCAAACGCGGCATCATCGATTGTAACATCGCCTTGCGGAGTTCCGCCTTGACCACCCTGCGCGAGTCGACGTCGGACTTCTTCAAACGAAAGAGCCGGATAATCAGACCGATCCGGATCCGCGCCTGCAATGAACGATCCTGAAACAACTTCTAATGAGACGGCATCGACTACGAGTATCGCGGCAGGGTACGGAGTGCCATCATCAGAATAAATCGCCTGGCCGTCCTGCGTTGCATTAATACGAACCGTTATTCGCGCCGGAAGTTCCGCGTTGAGACAAGATACTTTCCCGATTTCAGGAAGCTTGGGCAAATCGCTCTGTCTGAGATCTGTCATCGTCGCCATAACTCGAATCGTTTGAAGCGCTTCTTTGTCAACGCAGTGTCCGGCCGCCTTTTCCGCATTCAACCACAGGGCCCAGTCCGGCTCGATAAACGGAGTGCCGTAACGGCTTTGACTGATCCCTCTCTGATTCAAAAACGAAACCGCGGATTGAATTACGCGTTCCGTGGTCGGCCAACTTGAAACCGTGAGAGCCTTTCTCGGTTTTGACGTGTCCGTAAATTCCGTTCGCCTCTCTCGTCCTTTATAAATCCACTGCACGCCATTTTCGTCGCGCCAATCGAGACGGATCTCGCGTGTGACCGGATGCGTTCCAATGGTTCCGCCCGGCATCCAAATTGAGCCCGCGATATTTCGAAGCACCGTCTCATCCGGCTGTCCGCCTTTCTGACGCAAAACCGTGACAACTTCCGGCACCGAAGGAAGTTCTGCGCGAACGATTACGCTCCCGCGATTACCCGGACGAAGAGAGGCGAGCGGCGCGGCTGGAATATCCCCGAATCCCTTCACTTGGTTTATGGGACGCGCAGGCAACGCCGCGCCGATCGGTTCGGAAACTTTCGGAGACTGAAGAGCAGGCCCGGGAAAACATCCGGCACCGAGCAATGCCACCGCAAACGTAGCTCCGAATAAATTAATTAACTTCATGCGCAAAGTGTAACATAAAATTGTACGAAACGGCTGTCATTCCGACCGAAGCAGCGGCGTAGCGGAGGAATCCCTCTCGTTGCGGCTTTAAGGGATCCCTCCGCGCTGGTCGGGATGACGCAGTCAAATTGACAATCCTCCTTTTTCTCGGCATTCTTTCCTCATGAAGCATCTGCTTCTCATCGCTTGCGCACTTGGTTTCGGACTTACTCCGTTTTGTCCTGCTTTTGCGCACTCGGCGCAGAATCAAGAGATACGTCCGATGATGGCATCAGTTGACGCTGCGCATAGTTCGTTGCATGAAGTCCCGAGTTGCTGCATCGGACAATCACATTCTCCGGAGCATTCCGAAGAACAGACGGTTCCGCAAACGACTCAAATCGAACATCCTTCGGATGCCATTATCGCAAAATATTTTCGATCGGATTCTACAAAGATTTTACGCGGTAGACGGCAGCATCGCGCATACTTTACAAACAGACCTTTTGAACAAAGAAGTGCGAACAAACGCGAGTGACTTTTGATCGGAATTCGGTCGAGAGTTTCACTCACGTAATTTTTACCTATGCCAAGAATCGTAATCTACGAAATTACCGGGATGACGTGCGGTTCATGCGAACGCCGCATCGATTCGGTTCTGAAAAAAATCCCAGGCGCCATTGAAACCGAAGTATCGCTAAAACAACAGCGTGCCGCAATACGGCTTGCGGACGATGCGGCGGAACCGAGCTTAACCTCATTGAACAACGAACTGCGCGAAGCCGGTTATGCATTCTTTCTAAAAGGACAGCGACCGGGAATCTGCGCCATTACGAGCGCGAAAGATCCTCTACCTGCCAGACTAAAACGCGCGCTGTCCGCAATCGCTCTCATCGGCGTAATCGCGCTTCTCGCATCTCCGCTTCGACAAAGTTTCCCATCTATAACGGCAAGCGCGTCTCTTGGTGCCATGTTCGCGCTAGGGCTTCTGGCATCAGCGTCGAGCTGCTTGGCGTCAACAGGAGGATTCCTCCTCGCTTACACATCTTCCAATCCATCGCGCCTAAAAATTCTCGCCGTGCACATGGGACGGCTTTCGGCGTTTGTAATCGGAGGCGCCGCGCTTGGAGCCATCGGTGGAAGTCTGTCACAGGGTTCAACCGCGCTGTACGGCATGCTCGCGTTAGTTCTCGGAATCGCATTTCTCGTGGTGGGACTGAATCTGCTCGAACTTTCGCCTTCATTGGCGAAAATCGGTTTCCGACTTCCTTCATCTATTCATCACATCGCCGATCGCATTAAACGATCAAACAATCCAGCAACGCCGTTTCTGATCGGGGCGATAACATTCGTTCTGCCGTGCGGCTTTACGCAAACCGCTCAAGGATTGGCCATAGCCTCTGGTTCTGCAAAACAAGGACTTTTGCTTCTAACGATGTTCGCACTTGGGACGTTGCCGGTTCTTCTTGGTGTAACTTGGTTCGGATCTGCCGCAACAATGAAACGGCGCTTTTTCCGACTTGCGGCAGGATCGGTACTTTTCTTTTTCGCACTCGGACAGATCGACGGCGGTCTCACGCTTCTCGGATTTTCCGTCACTCCGTCGACGGCCTTGGCATCCATTTTTTCTCGTACCACGGCTAATGCCGAAGCTCCGTCAACAAACGGTGCAGAGCAGGTAGTGCAAATGGCGGTTACGGATTACGGATACCAACCGAGCAATATAACCGTCAAAAAAGGCGTACCTGTTCGCTGGGAAATCGACGGACAAAGCGTCGGCGGCTGCGTCAGCTCGATAGTGGTTCCATCCTATAAAATCAGTCTCGCGCTTCGCAAGGGATTGAACGTAATCCGCTTCACGCCAACAGCTGCAGGAAGAATCCCATTCTCTTGCGGCATGGGAATGGTCAGAGGAAGTTTTACGGTTGTTGAATAACACGTAAAATGGACGCAATAAACACAATGTGGCAATATGTTGCCATATGACAACTGCGGCATTGAAAGAAAAAATAAAGGAAATGGAAAAACGATTAACGTTCATAGAGCGCCGTGTTCTCGCGTCAAAGCCACGCGCTACTTTTTCTGAAGCGATAAAACCTGTTCGGGGAATGTGGAAAAATAAGCCGCGTACAGCAAAAGATCTGGCAAGAGTTCGACGTAAAATTTGGGCGTGATTTGTTATGTCCACCGTTCTGTTGGACACTAATGTAGTTATCGCCATAATAAACGGCATTGAAACGAGCATTAATCCTCTCGATATTCCGAGTGCCGCCATTTCTGCGATTACCGTAATGGAGCTTTTTGCGCTTGCCGGAATGTCCGATTCGGAAACAGCAAACGTAGAATTGTTCGTGAATAAATGCTTGGTACTTCCTGTAGACGCTAAAGTCGCACGCAGAGCCGGCGTACTATCAAAAATACGCAGACAGGGAAAACCGGATCTGCTTATCGCAGCTACAGCGATAGAAAATCGCCTTCCCTTGCTTACCAGAAACACTAAAGACTTTCGAAAAATTCCAGGTCTCGTTCTAATGCCGGCATGATCACTTCTTGCTCGCAGTCATCACGAAATACGGGAGGAGGTTGCGTGGCTCAAGTGCCACGTGAACATCTTGAAAATATTTCTTAAGCATCGGCAGGACGAGCATGGAATATTGCCAGACGATAAATTGTCCGCCGGACGGAAGTGCGTCGTACGTCTGCTTTATGACTTTCTCGCGGTCTTCCTTGTTCAAATAAGTCAGAGGGACGCTGGAGAGTACCGTGTCGATTCTCGGCCAACCCAAATCATGAAGTTTCGCAGATTCGTCCACGGCGCTTCCATGTATCACGGTCAGGCGCGGTTCGTGCAACGCTTTAAGTCCCGCAACAAACGAGTCGTTCGTCTCGATTGTGGCGATTCTTCCATCCGGTGGCAATCGTTCGATCAAAAGTTTGGTTATTATTCCGTCGCCCGGTCCGTATTCCACAACGTATGACATTTTCGGATTGAGTTCTCGAAGTATTTTCCGAATAACGTATTTGCTCGTGGTCGTAACCGCGCCGATGCGTATATCCGTAATCGCTTCCTTCAGGAATTTCAAGTCGGTCATATAAAAGTTACGAGGAGGTTAACACAAAGCCGCGTCCGTTGACAGTGCGGGCTAGCATACGTATATTCCAACAGATCAACATGAAGGAAATCTATCTTGACCACGCCGCTTCGGCGCCAATGGATCCTCGCGTTCTCGAGGCCATGTTACCGTATCTGACGACAAGCGAGGCGAATCCGTCATCACTTCATTCTCCGGGCTTGCGCACAAAGGAAGCGGTGACATCAGCTCGAAAATCTATCGCTGATATTTTGAACTGCCGCGACGAAGAAGCGATATTCACATCTGGCGGGACGGAGTCGGACAATCTTGCGATAATTGGAATCACGCGTGCGCTGGCAGCGGGAGGAAAGCACGTAATCACGAGCGCCATCGAACATCCTGCGGTTTTGGAACCGCTCGCGCATCTACAAAAAACCGGAGCGATTAAACTTACGATATTGCCGGTTGATAGATTCGGCATGGTGGATCCGAAAACAGTTACAGCCGCGATTCGACCGGACACGATTTTGATTTCGATAATGTACGCGAACAATGAAATAGGAACCATCCAACCGATCGCGGATATTGGACGGGAGATTTTGAAATGGCGAAAAAACAACTCGACTCAACTCCCCTATTTTCACACGGACGCTTGTCAGGCGGCTGGCGCGTGTTTGATGGACGTGGAAAAACTTCACGTTGACGCAATGAGCGTAAACGGTTCAAAAATCTACGGACCGAAAGGCGCGGGATTTCTTTATCTCCAACGTGGAGTACAAATCGAGCCGCTGTTTCACGGCGGCGGGCAGGAACGCAACATTCGTCCCGGAACCGAGAACGTGCCTGGAATCGTAGGCCTCGCGACAGCGCTGTCGATCGCGCGCGAGGAAATGGAAAAAGAAAATGCGCGTCTCACGATTCTTCGCGATCGTTTGGTCGAGGGACTTCTAGCTATTCCGAAAACACGTTTGAACGGCCATCCGACAGAGCGACTTCCAAACAACGTTAACGTCTCATTCCTCGACATAGAGGGGGAGGCCGCCGTGCTTTATCTGGACGCTGAAAAAATTTTCGTTTCGACCGGATCCGCTTGCGCCTCCGCATCCCTCGATCCATCGCACGTGATTCTCGCAACCGGAATGTCATACGAAGCCGCGCACGGATCGCTGCGTTTCACGCTGGGACGCCAGACGAGCGAAGAGGATATAGACCGCGTCATCGCTGTCATGCCCGGAGTCGTGCAAAAGCTGCGGGCTATGAGTCCGGTGAATCTTGATATGAAATATTTTGAGTAATTCCATCCCCCTCCTTACGAAGGAGGGGTTAGGGGAGGTCTCCCCGGTCCGAATGGGCTCAGACCCCCTCTAACTCCCCCTTCGTAAGGGGGAGGATAAATAAATATGTCCAATATTATTTCCTCTCCATCAGAGAACTCTCGCAAAGGCGACGTCGTATCACATTCAAAAGACAAAGGCTGGTTTTATTCCGACATCGTTAAGGAACATTTTTTTGATCCGAAAAATTTCATGAAGGACGAGGCGGCTTATGAAAACGCGGCGATCGGAATGGTCGGTTCTCCTGCGTGCGGGGATGCCATGAAAGTTTGGATAGTGGTTGACCCTGCGACTGAAAAAATCACTGACTTAAAATGGAAAACTTTCGGTTGCGGCAGCGCTATCGCTTCGACTTCGATGTTATCCGTGATGACTACTGAAAACGGAGGAATGACTTTGGAGCAAGCGAGAGCTTTGCGTCCGCAAGACATAATGGAGCGATTGGGCGGACTTCCTGCGCGAAAGGTTCATTGTTCTGTTTTGGGAGATAAGGCGCTACGTGCCGCGATAAACGACTGGTACAGACGCGAATGCAAACACGATAAAATCGAGATTGAACAAGGACGAATCATCGACAGCGTTCTCAAGGTCACGGATAAAGATATCGAAGAAGCCGTGCTGGACGGCGTGCGATCTCTTGAACAGGTACAAGCGAAAACCAAGGTTGGAACAGGAGATCCTTCGTGCATTCCGGAAGTGGAAAATTTGATACGTTTTTACAGCGAAAAATATTTCGGTTCGAAAGAAAAATAAAAAAAAGCGCCGGCACGAGGTGCGGGCGCTAGTCGTCAGTCGTCTTCCTCCGGAGGCGGAGGAAGCGAGCTGTCTGGAGTGACAGCCCTGCCGCTTTTTGGCGACAGGAATCCTTCCCTGTAACGCCTGGTTTCCGGCGGCTTATCGGGGTCATGAAGGCCGTTCCCCATGAGCGCCTCTCCGACGGAAAAGATCTGCGCCGTATGCGGATTATCATCATCGACCAAGCTCCCGATGTCATCCGCCAGCTCTGCGCATACCTCGTCGGAGAACAACTTGTGTATTTCCTGGATGCGCGCCCGGTACTCATTGACCTGGGCTCTCGTCGGAGACGCGCCCGCTTCTTCGAGAAGGCCGAACACGAAGTTCGAGAACTCGGTGACGGCTCCTGCTACCTGCTCGCTTCTGCTGAGCTCCGCCCAAGCGTCACGCGCCTTCATCAACGCTTCCGACTGGAGCCGTTCCGCTTGCGCCGCGTTCACGTTGGCCATCAAGACGGCCTCGCTGAGCTCTTCGCGCAGTCTTGCTGCCTCGCGCTCGAGCGCATTGGCCTTTTCGCTCGGCGCGATCCAGTCCTGATCAACCTGGAGTTTATTCACCTCCGCACCGAGGCGAGCGATTTCGCGCTGATCTTCCTTGCGCGCATCTCGGAGCTGCTGAAGCTCCGCTTTCATCTTCGCAATGTCTCGCCCGTTTCCTTCAGGCGCAGGTTCGCGATTCATACGTTCCGCAAGTTGCGTCGCGATCACGTCCTGCAAAGATGCGCCACGCTTGATCTTCGCGACAAGCATCGCCCAAAGCGCGCGAGGCAAATTGCTTGCGCCCTTGAAGTTCTGCTGCGTGAGCGAAAGATAGACGCAGTCCGTCTCCGCGACGTAACGGCACTGACGCGCGTTTTCGCGAAGACTTGGAAGCAACCCTCCTTCGTTGAACAGATCGTCGCGATTCACGCTGTCCACGACAACCGTCCGCACGCCGTTCGGCGTCATGATATCGCGCTCCACCCGCGCCAACCCCCTGACCATCACGAGTGCGTTCGGCATATCTTCGCCAACGTCCTTGATGATGGAGCCGGCAGGCGCGTCGCACTGCGCTTCGATCGGAAGGTCGCGCAAAAGCTCGGTCGTACCGAGCGATTTCGGTTCACGATCTTGGCTCGGCGCGCCGCTCGACCTACGATCTTCTCGCTTGTTTGCCATGACTCTCCTCTGTTAGATGTTTCGAAGTGAAGGAACAAGGAACCGCTTACACTATATCATTTTCCCGAATCCGTCAATGGTCAAGGTCAACCGCGCTTGATGTAAAATAGAATGTATGTCATACTCCTCCCACTATGTCACACACCATTTATACCTGCCTCCGCCAACTCCGCGACGAAGCGGACATTACGCAGGCCGAACTCGCGAAGAAAGTTAAGACCAGCCGTCAGACCATTTGCGCCATGGAAAAAGGCGACTACATCCCGTCTCTCAAACTCGCGCTCCAGGTCGCCGGCGTTTTCAAGCGCCCAGTTGAATCTGTGTTCCATTTGGAGAAAAGAAAGTGCGGGTAAAAAGGGTTACGTCACTTTGCACGTTGCTGCATCTTCTATTAAGATAGAGGTATATGGCTTCACTTCCAATCACTCTGAATCGGACTCGTACCGAATCCAAACGAAAAGTAAAACTTGAATTTAACGCGACCACGTTTGAGGAACTGGCGCGTTTACTTGGATACTACAGTCCTGAATTTCTTCAAAGTCTCGAACGCGCGGAACGCGACATAAAGGAGGGTCGCGTGTATCCGATCTCTTCATTGCACAAGCTTCTTAAATAGGTATGCTTGAAATAACCATCACGCAGGAATGCGTTGATGCGCTGAAAAAACTGCCTATCCATGTCAGACGCAAAGCGGAAAAACAAATTAAGCTTTTTAGCGCCAACCCGTTTCATCCGTCACTGAACACGGAGAAGCTCACACCCAAGCAACGCGAGCATTGGAGCATAAGAATCGATCAAAAATATCGCATAATATTTCGTTTCATAGATAACCGACGAGTTGCGTTGCTCACCGCAGGATCGCATGATTTTGTATATCGTTATCGTTTTTAAACGCAAAAAAATCCACCCCGAAAGCTATCGGGGTGGATTTTTTGTCCCCCACAACAGCCCGCGGCTTCTATTAATTCGAAGCGCACTCAA
>ERZ1292633.3015-Hain-H41-02um-R1-3015-length-16727-cov-5_pt1 | contig 16727 bp, 14 predicted proteins | sample MGYA00564406_ERZ1292633 | MGnify/ENA primary metagenome ERZ1292633 (study PRJEB36523, sample SAMEA6512639) | groundwater metagenome | collected 2019-01-08 | study: AquaDiva: Metagenomics assemblies of 32 groundwater samples | reverse complement strand
ATTGTCGAGCGTCGTCACCTTGGGCGCCGAGACGAGGTTCGTGCTCGACTGCTGCTTCAGGAGCTCCATCGTGAGCGAGAACTCCTGGAAGGAGAGCTTGCCAAACGTGAAGTCTCCCGGCGATGCGTAGGGAAACGACTGGCCCGGAGGGAACGCGGGACCGCCGCCGCCAATCTGGTTGTTCGGATTCGACTCGGCGGTGAAGTCGCCGCTCCCGGCATCCTTGGGAAAGGGGAACGTGTGCGGCATCACCGCGCCCTTGGCGCTCGCGCGCATCTGCCAGTCGAGCCCGAGCCGTTCCTCCGAACCAAGCGTGGTCTCCACCAGCTTCGCCTCGATGGCGATCAGTTGCGGGCGCCGGTCGAGCCGCTCGAGCACCGCCAAGACCGCCTCGAGACGCGCCGGGGTGTCGGTCACGATCAGGGCGTTCTCCTTGGTGGAAGCGGAGATGACGGAGCCGACCCCGCCGCCGGTGAAAGGCGCCACGGTCCCCTTCTCGCTCACGACGCTGGCCACCGCATCGGCGGCGGCCTTGGAGTCGATGTAGCGGAGCGGAAAGACCGCCGAGCGGAGCGCGGCCGGATTCACGACCAGCACCTTGCCGTCGATGCGATAGTCGCAACCGGTCGCCTCGGCCACGTAGGAGACCGATTCCTCGAATGTCAAATCCGTGAGTGTCGCGGTAAAGGTCCCGGACACCGGCTGTCCCATGACGAACGAGTATCCGAACTGCACCGCCACCAGACGCAGTGCGTCCTGGGCGCGCGTGTCCCTGAACGAGAAGGATGCCGTGGAGCCGTCGCGAGCGCCGGCCGGGGCGCCCGCCGCGAGCACCGCCGCGAGGGCGAGAAGTGCAACGAGGCGCCTCATGAACCTTCTCCTTTCAACGACAGGGTCATCACCGTTCCGTGGTCGAGCACGAGGACTGAGCGGGCTCCGATCTGGAGCACTTCCCTGCCGGCGATGCGATCGCCTTCGCGCACGACTTCTCCGTTCACCAGCGCGGTCCGGCCGCGCGGGCCACTCATGACTCCCTGCAAAAAGAGGCCCGACGCTCGCGCGGAGGGCTTCCCGTTCGACACCGGCTCCGAGTTCGGCTCTCGCCCGAGGCGGAAGCGGCGGTCGAATGGATCGCCGCCCCAACCCGGGGGCGTAGGCGTCGCGGCATCGTTCCATCCGGACGCCGTCGCCAGGACCGCGGGCGCCGGCGCGGCGCCTCCACCGGCTGCGGTACGAGATCGGAGCGAGCGCGTCTTCTCATCGACAGAGTGAATCCAGAGAAGAACCGCCAGGAGCAGTCCGACAAGGACGTACGTCCGGGTGTTCATTCCCTCCCGCATCTGCTTCCGTAGCCATTGCATGTCCAGCTCCTAGGGCGTCCCGTAGATCCAAAGCGACACGTCAGCCACCAGGCGCGGCGCCAGCGACGCCTCGTGCCGCAACGCCACCGAGCGGACCGCGACCAGCTGATCGAGCGACTCCATTTCGGCCAGGTAGTGGCCGATCGCCTGATACGGCGCCTCGAGCCTAAGCCTCAGATCGACTTTCCGGTACGCGACCGCCGCGCCGGAGGCGTCGGGAATCACTTCCTCAACCGCCAGTCCCGCGGGGCGGATCAGCTCCGCTCGCACCCCATGCCGCACACCGATCTCCGCCAGCGCGTCGAGCAGCGATGCCACCATCGTCCCGGCGGGGAGCGCCTGCTTGATTCGTCCGCGCATCCCGTCGGTCGTGGGGTTAGCCCGCCGCCACGACTCCATCTCGCCGAGCCCAGCCTGGAGATCTGCCAGCTCCGTTCGAAGCGTCGACTCCCGCGTGGCGAGCGCTTTTCGCTCCTCCTCGCGCGGCGCGATCCAAGCGGCGTTCACCAATCCCAGCGCCACGACCAGAGACGCTATGACGAGCGCGTGACCAAACCACGGCGCCCGAGTGATCGCCTTTATCACGATCCCGCCCTCTCCGCGAGCCGCACCGTCACCGTGAAGCCACTCAGTTCCGGCGCCACTCGTTCACAACCTTCCAGCCGGACCTGATCGAGCACCGGCGAGGAGCCGAGCGACTTCAAGAGATCGGCCAGGAGCTGCTCGGCCGGCGCCCCTTGCGTCCGCATGAGCCCGGAGAGCCGGAGCGATCGTGGCTCCGGCGGCGCGGGCGCCGCGCCCGGCGCCACGGTCGGCGCAGCCGGTTCGAGCACCTCTACCGAGGTGAGCCGCACGTCTTGCCCGACTCGGTGGCTCAGGTCGCGAAGGACGGTGGACCAGACGACCTGGCTCCCCGTCAGCCGCTCCAGCAACGCCTCCAGGCGAGCCTCTTCCTCGCGTGCCGCACGGAACTGGGCCACGGCCGCGCTCTGGGCGCTGAGCGCCTCCAGACCGCCTCGAAGCGAAGCGACACGCTGGCGTGCCTGCGACGTCTGAATTTCCGCGGGCGCCGCGATCGAGATGACCAGGAGCGCCGCCGCGGCCGCTACCGCCGGGGCCGGCACGGCATCGGCGATCCAGGAGATTCCCTCGCCCGGGCCGCCCGAGATGAAATTGAGCGTCCCGCGCGAGATGGACGAGAGCGCCACGCCCGTCGCCGTCTCCTCGGTCAGGGCATCGGAGTTGGATTCGGCCGCGGCGCCGGGCCCCTGGGACGGTTCATCGGCCGCGCGGACCGGCATCTTGAGAACGCCGCCCAGGTACGTCTCGAGGTTGCGAAGCCGAGCGCCAGGCCCCAGAAGGACGACGCGCGACACCGCTTCACCCTGGAATTGCTCATTGCAGTAATCGAAGGAGTTCCAGACATCCCTGACCAGTCGCTCGAGCGTGGGACGCAGCATGATTCCGACCGCCGCAAGCGGCACGCCGTCGACGAAGTTGGCCTCCTCGGCGCCGATCGGCACGCCGCTCTTGGCCAGGAGATCTTCGGCCTCCCCGGAAGTCCGTTCGATCGTACCAACGCCTGGCACGACGATCTGGCGAAGCGCGGCCGCCATGGTTTGACGGCCGAAGGCGAGATCGCGCGAGAAGCGGATGTCGCGCCCCTTCAGTACGATGATTTGACTCGTCTCGGAGCCGATGTCGAGATAGGCGACGACTTCACTGGAGGCGAGCACGCCCCTTCGTTCGAGATCGGCGCGGAGCCCGACGGCGGGAACGGTGATTGCCCAGGGGCGGAGGCCCGCTGACGCCAGCAGCGCCCGGCGCTCCTCGACGCGACGACGCGGCGCGATGACGACGAGCACCGAGAGTTCGCGTCCTGAAGCGGAGGGGCCCAGGACTTCGAATCGAATCTCCGCCTCGGCGACCGGGTAGTTCACGTGCCGCCGGCATTCGAGTTCCAGGGCGGAGCGGAGATCGGAATGCCGCATGGCGGGCATCGAGAGCCGCCGCACGACGACGTCGGCGCCAGAGAGTGCCGCGACTGCCGGACGGCCCACCGCTCCGAGCTCAGCGACCATGGCGGCGAGCGCCTGGCGTTCGACGAGCTCGCGGGCCGTGGGAACGAGATCCGGATTGATGGCGCGCACGGCGCTTCGGACGCGTGACGCGCTTCCACGGCGACGCGTCACGCGTGTGAGGCGAAGCCCCGCCTCACTCCCCTCTACTACCAGCAAGTCAGGGGGGGCCGCCTGGCTCGATCGCCGCCAGCGCGCTGCCCAGTCCCGGACGAACGGGGGGAAGCGGAGTTGGACCGCCGTCAAGCGCTGTGCGAGATTTGTCTTCACCTTCGGTTCCATCGTTCCCTTTCGCGCTAGACGCGCGTCTCGACCCAACCCACGACGGAGAGGAGGCCAGAAATCTTTCGGATCCGCTGATTCGAAGTATCAGCGATGTAGATGACGCCCGAGGAGTCGACGGCGATCCCGGCGGGCCCATTTAGCCTGGCCGCGGTCGCCGCGCCACCATCCCCCGAGTAGCCGGCCGTGCCGGTCCCCGCGATCGTCGAGATGGTTCCGCCCACAGCGAACCGGCGGATGACGTTGTTCCCCCGATCGGCCACGTAGAGATCGCCCGACGCCGACAGGGTGACCGACTCCGGCCCGTTCAGGCGAGCCGCCGTGGCCAATCCCCCATCGCCGGTGTAGCCGGAGGTCCCGGTCCCGGCGACGGTGCTGATCACCCCCGTCGCGGCCGAGACACGCCGGATCGCATGGTTTGAAGTGTCGGCAATATAGAGGTCACCATTAGACCCAACCTCGACCCCCTCGGGACTTCGAAGTCGGGCCGCGGTGGCCAATCCCCCGTCGCCCGTGTAACCGTTAGTTCCGGTGCCGGCGTAAGTCGTTATGATTCCGGTTGCTACAGTTATTTTTCGAATCTTACTGTTGCTTCGATCGGCGAGGTAATAGTCACCGTTCGCCGCCAGAGCGATTCCGCGTGGGGAACTCAATTTCGCCAGGGTGGCGGCGCCCCCATCTCCGGAGGAGCCGGGGGAGCCGCTTCCAGCCACGGTCGTGATGACGCCGGTGGCCGCGGTGACCTTTCGGATGGAGTGGTTTCCCGTGTCGGAGATGTAGAGATCGCCATTGGCCGCGACCGCGAGGTCCTGGGGGAATTGAAGGCGCGCTGTCGTCGCCGCCAACCCGTCCCCCGACCATCCGGGCGAGCCGCTTCCCGCGACGGTCGTGACCACCCCGGTAAGGGGTGAAATGCGACGGATCACGTGATTGTCGGTGTCGGCGATGTAGAGCGATCCATCGGGGCCGGCGGCGACACCCTCGGCTTTCTTGAACGTGGCCAGGATCGCCGCGCCTCCGTCGCCCGTGTACCCGGCGGAACCAGTTCCGGCGTAGGTGGAGATTCCTCCCGTGGCGACCTGGATCTGGAGCACGCGTGTCGCTTCCCCCACGATGCCGGTCGCTACAAGGCGTTTTCGTCCCGATGGGAGCGGCGCACCGTTCTCGTCCAAGGTGTCGGGCGGCGCGATCGTGAAGGATCCCGGTCCGACGATCTTTCCGGGCGAGGCGAGGCCGCTCCACGCCGGGTCCGCGCTCAGTTTCTTCACCGCGTACTCGAGCCCGGCCTGCGCCACGTAGAAGGCCTGACTCGACTGGACATGGTGGACCGACAGCCCCGAGTTCTCCGCCACGAGCGAGACCATCGCGAGCCCCAAGATGAGGAGAACCAGGATCGTAGCGGTGACCAGCACCACCGAAAAGCCGGCGTCCGGCCGCGGCGCCATCGGCGTGTTCCAGCGTGCGGTCATAGCGACCTCAAGGCGGCGGCGCAGAGCGTCGCGATCGATTGCCCGCCCCGAGCCAGGCGGATGTAAACGGCGACCCGGCGAATGTCGGTGCTGGAAGGGGCGACGAGCGGGACGGCCGCGCTCCCATCCTCCTTGAAGTAGGAGAAAGCCAGGGAATCGACACTTCCGGCCAGGGTCTGGGACACTCCATTTCGCGTGAAGAGGAGATCGGCCCCCTTGGTGCCGTTCCACGAAACGATGATCGGCACCGCGTCGCGGTCGACGAAGGCGAGGGTCTGAGCGCCCGCCGTGGTGACGCTGGTTCCATCGCGCAGGCGGCGAAGCTCGCGCGCGATCCGCTCCTCGGCGAAGCGTGCCTGCTGCAGGAGATCGGCCTCCACGTCAACGAAGCGGTAGGTGCCGATCGCCTCGCGGAACATGCCCGCCAGGAGCACTCCCGAAATCGAGATGACGACGATCACGATCACCAGCTCGATGAGCGTGAAGCCCGCCGGGGCGCTCGGTCCGCCAGGCCGGCCGTGGGGAATCGCGTGGCGCCGCATCAGTAGTTCACGAACCAGGTGGCGAGCGTCACGGGCGGAATTCCGGAAGTGGTCACGGTGACGCTCACCGTGCGAAACGTGACGCCGTCGTAGGTCGAGTCGGGCGCGACGGCGACCGAGCGCTGGAATGCGGAAAAGGCAGGAATCGGCGTCTCCGCCGGGTAGTTTCCCGCCACCACGTAGGAGAAGCCGCGCGTCGACGCGTTTCGATCGGCCGTGATCTCCTCCAGCTTCGCCTGCGCCAGCTGGGCCGCGACCGAGGCGCTTCGCGCGTCCGAGGAGCGGATCGACGTCGTGGCGAAAAGCATGGCGAGCGGCAGGATGGCGATGCCGGCGATCACGATCAGGATCACGACTTCCACCAGCGTGAATCCCGGAGCCGCCGCGCGCCGTGCGCGGACCCTGGCCAGCCGTCGCCGCGTCGCCCGCGTCATGGCACGCGGATCGCGCCGGTCTGCGGCGCGACCTCCACCGTGTCGCGCTGTCCCTGAAACAGGAGCACGACCCGGCCCGGGGAAACGAGTTCGACGCCCGCGCTGTCGCGCGGCACACCGTAGAAGTCGAACGTGACGCCCGGAGTGGCGCCGAAGGCAGCCGATTCGATGCTGACGCCGCGCGTCTCGGCGAGCGCCGCGAATGTGACGGCGAGGTTCTTCCCGCGATCGGCGGGATTCACGATCGCCGCCCCGCTGTTTCCCGCGTAGACGATGTAGCGGCCGGCGCCTACGTCGAACCGGACCCCATGGATGGTGCGGCTCCCGATCGCGCGGTTCTGCGCGTAGCGGAGATCGGAGGCGACGCGGCGAGCGGCGGCGTCGAGCCGGATCTCGTTGATCGAGTTGAGCGACGGATAGGCCACCCACGACAAGATGGCGAGCAGCGTAATGACGATCGAGATTTCGATCAGGGTGAATCCCTCCATGCGCCCGGCCGGCCTCATCCGACCCTCCCCGCCGCCGTCGCGCGATCGTTCCACTCCCGTGCTCGCGCGGGATCGCCAGCCAGATCCCACGCCCTCGCCGCGTCCTCCGCCAGAGAGGCGGTGGGGTCGCTACGGAACGCCCGCTCGAACCACCGCGCCGCGTCGGCATGCCGTCCGGCGGCGGCGAGGAAGAGCGCCAGCCGCGACGCCGACTCCGCGCGGCCGGGCGCCAGCGAGCGGGCCGTCAGGAGTGCGTCGAGGGCGCGGTCGGGATCGCCGGCCGCCGCTGCCGTGAGCGCCACGTTCCAGTGCGCCTCGGGCATGTCGTACCCGACGCGAGCGGCGTCCTCGAACCAAGAGAGGGCGGCCGGGAACCGGCCTTGCGCCACCAGTGCGCGCGCCGCCGCGTCGGAGTAGGAGACCGCCAGTTTGCGCGTCACGAAGTCGTAGCGCTCCGGGTGCCCTCCCAGGAGATCCGCGCTCCGCGGCCACGCAGCCGGTGGTGTCCACGCCTCCGCGCCCGCCGTGGAGGCGCCCGGCGGGAAGGCGCGCGCCAGAAGTCCGGCGGAATGGAATCGAACGCCGGCTTGTTCGAGATCGGCGGGCGCGGTCGCGAAGTAGACGGCGCGGCGGCGATCGGAGATCCGCTCCAGATCGGCGATGCGAGCGCGGCCGGCCCATTCCGCACGCGGCCGCGTGGCGAGCCCGTTCGCATCGCCGAAGACACAGCCGCGGCGATGGATCAGCGTGAGATCGGGGCGCGCCCCCTGGTGGCGAATCAGGTAGGCGGCGAGAAACGTCTCGTTGTCGCCATCCACCACGAGCGTGACCCCTTCCGGCGCGGCCGCAAGAAAGTCGCGCGCGTAGCGTTCGGGAAGTTCGAATCCGCTCCGGTCGCAGGAGACGTAGTTCTGCGCCCCCGTCAGGAGCGCCCCCAGCGCGATCGCCGCGAACGCCACCCGCGGCCGCGGCGCGCGGCGCGCGATCCAGGCGGCTCCGCACCCCGCGCCGAGCGCCATGACCGCCAGGAGCGGGATGAGAAGTGGTTCGACCTGCGACAAGTGCTCGGCGTCGGGCGTGAAGACAAGGAGCGCAGCGAGCGCGCACGGGATCGAGAGTGCCGCGAGCGCCGGCATGCGTAGGAGACGCATCGAGCGGGCGCCCTGTTGCCTGACGGCCGCCACGACAGCCACGATCAGCAGCGAGAGCGACAGGAGCCCCGCGCCAGATACCACCAGGCCAGCCATGCCCGCCAGGTCGCCGACTACCAGGTCGACGCGCCACGGATTTTGCGACATCGCCCCGTAGGCCTGCCGCGTGAAGACATCGGCGAACGCCTGAAGCGGGGTCCGTTCCTTCCAGAGCAGCCCCGCACCTTCCGCCGCGCGCCAGGGCGCGATCAGCGCGGGCGTGAGTCCCACCGCCAACCACGCGGCGCCGCGCGCGAGGCGCGGCCAGGCAAATCGGCGTCGAAGCACCCACGCGCCAAGGACGACCGCGGGCGCCGCCAGCGTCTGATGCCCCAGGAAGGCGAGCCCGGCGGTGAAGAAGAAGAGGGCATCGGCCCGCGTTCCCGCACTCCGAGTGGCGCGCGCGTGTTGAGCCGCCAGGAGGAGCGCCAGAAACATGACCGCGGCAAGTCCGTAGACCTCGGCCTCCACGGCCACTCGCCAGACCGGAATGGAAATCGTGAAGAGGGCCGCGGCCACCGCGGCGCCAAACCGCCCGGCGCCGAATCGGCGCGCGGTGACGTAGAGGAGCCCGGCGGCGGCGGCCGTGAGTAGCGCGGAGAGCGCGTTCACGCGCCCGGCAAGCGTACCGAGAGGGACCGCCGCGGCGAGGCGCGCGAAGAGGACCCAGAGCGGATATCCCGGCGGATGCGGAACGCCGAGCGATTCGGCCGCGAGCAGAAGCTCGCCCCGATCACCCGCGCCGACGCCCGGCGCCAGCGTGCCCGCGTAGAGCGCTCCCGCGGCCACAGCCGCGACGAGAGCCTCCGCCGCCATGATCCGGCGCATGCTCATTCCCCCGTTCGACCAACCTCCCTGAAAACGGTGGAGCGAGGCAGGGTTCCCTCCCCGCCTCGCCGCCGCTCAGGTCCGCCGTGAGGCGGGTACATTCGATGAAGCTACGACTCAGTACGACGAGTAGGCGTTCAGATTCGCCTTCACGATTCCCGTCGTGGAGTTGTACTGCCAGCCGCCGGCGTCATCGATGCCGGGCGTGGCCTTCACGGCCTGCGAGTTGTTGACCGGCTCCTTCGGGACGCGGCCGTCGGCGAAGATCGTGCCGTCGAGCGTCGGGAAGGTGGCGCTGCCGTTCAGGGCGTTGCGCGCGTACTGAATGGCGATCGCCGACCGAATGGCGCCAAGCTGGCCCTTCAGCGTGGCGACGCGCGCCTGCTCCCGCATATCCTCGTACTTCGGGATCGCGACCGCGGCGAGGATGCCGAGGATCACGATCACGATCACCAGCTCGATGAGCGTGAAGCCCGATTCCGAATGCTTCCGAACCATGATGACGACCTCCCTGATCTGCGGACCTGAATTCCCAGCCCCCCCAGGGCTGTGTGATTGCCTACGGGATGAAGGATCGGCCGAACTGAATCTGTTCTTTAGCCCTGCGGCGAACGGCCCCGGCTAGTGCCGGAAGGCGTTCATGAGATTCCAGAGAGGCAAGAAGACGGCCAAGGCGGTGAAGAGGATCCCCACCGCCATGACAACCAGGAGGATCGGCTCCAGGGCGGAGGAGAGGTTTTTGAGCGCGTAATCGACGTCCCTGTCTAGATATGAGGCGCCGCGGGCCAGCAACTTATCGAGGGCGCCGGTCTCCTCCCCGACCCCCACCATTTCCACCACAAGGGATGGAAAAACGCGGCTCCCCCGGAGCGGTTCGGTCAATCCTTGGCCGGCAATGACGCCATCTCGCATCTTGTCGACGTCGGCCTCGGCCACCTTGTTGCCCAGCACGCCACGGGAAATTGCGAGCGCCTGAACTACCGGAATACCGGCCGCCAAGAGCGCCGAAAGGACCCGGATGAACCGAGAGACGATCAGCTTCTGCATCACGACCCCGAAGATCGGCATGGTGAGGATCCACGAGTCGATCTGCGCTCTCCCACCCGGAGTGCGCGACCAGAGGACCCACGCGGTGATTGCCGCGACGATGCCGAAGAGGACCAGAAGGAACTGCGCCTCGAAGAAGTCGCTCACTCCGATGAGAATCCGCGTTGGTAGCGGCAGGTCGGCGCCAAGACCCTTGAAGAGGCTGGCGAACCGCGGGAGGACGAACTTGACCAGCACGAGGAAGGCGACGACGAGCTCGATGCAGATCACCATCGGATAGAACGTCGCGGAGCGAAGCCGCTGCTCGGTCTCCTCGCCGTACTCGAGGATGATGGAGATTCGGTCGAGCATCTGCGTGAGGAGTCCACTCTCCTCGCCGGCGTGGACGAGGCTCACGAACAGCTCCGGGAAGCAGCGCGGGTGGCGCGCCATCGCTTCCGTCAGCGTGCTTCCCTGGGAGACGTCGCTCCGGACTTGGGAGATCGCTTCGCGAAGCGGCACACTGGTCGACTGTGCCTCCAGTAGTGCGAGCGCTGAGACCAGCGGAAGCCCGGCGTCGAGCATCGTCTCGAGCTGACGCGTGAACAGGATCAGGTCTCGGCTCGCGACACGCGGTTTCAAGAAGGGAAGGGAGAGTGCGAGCGACGCACGGGAAGGCGTGGCGGGACGTGGACCCGCTCCCCCGGCCGTGGGCGCGCCCTTCGCCTCCAGGCGAATCGGCGTCAGCCCGCGGGCCTGCATCTGACCGATGGCGGCATCGAGGTCCGCGGCCTCCAGAACGCCCTGCTCGGCGCCCCCCGAAGCCGCGAGAGCGCGATAGTGAAAGGTCGCCATGGGCTACCGGCTTGCGTCGGCCGCGGCGCTCTCGAAGAGCGCGGTGTCGCGCACCGTGACGCGGAGCGCCTCCTCCAGCGTCGTCTGGCCGCGCGAGGCCTTCCGCGCCGCATCCTCCGATAGGAGCGTCATCCCGCCGCGCCGGGCGGCGCGTGCCAGTTCGTCCATGGGCGCGTGCGCGGCGACGAGGGAGCGGATCTCCTCCGAGACGTCGAACACCTCGTAGATTCCGATCCGCCCCTTGTACCCCGTGTTCCCGCAGGCGCGGCAGCCCGCCGCCTCGAAGTAGGTCCCTTCCCCCGGCGTGAGGCCGAGCGAGGCGAGGAGATCGTCGGGCGGGGTGACCGGCCGCCGGCACTTCTCACAGATGCGCCGCACCAGCCGCTGCGCCACCACGCCGTTCAGCGCCGAGGCGAGAAGGTAGGGGGCGATCGTCATGTCGAGAAGGCGCGGAATGGCGCCGACCGCGTCGTTCGTGTGGAGCGTTGAGAATACGAGGTGCCCGGTCAGCGCAGAGCGGACGGCGATCTCCGCCGTATCGCCGTCCCGGATCTCGCCGACCAGGATGACGTCGGGATCCTGGCGCAGCAGCGCGCGAAGCCCTCGCGCGAAGGTGAGACCGATGTCGGGATCGACCTGCGTCTGGCGAACCGTCGCCACGTGATACTCGACCGGATCCTCCAGCGTGGCGATGTTCCGGTTCATGGTGTTGATGGTGTTGATGCATGCGTAGAGCGTGGTCGTCTTGCCGCTTCCCGTCGGCCCCGTCACCAGGACGATTCCGTTCGGACGCGAGATCATCCTTTCCAAGATTGCCAGCGGCCCGGGGGCGATGCCGAGATCCGAGAGACTTCGCAGCGGCGAGGAGAGATCGAGGAGCCGGAGCACCACGTTCTCGCCGTGGATCGTTGGAAAGGTCGAGACGCGAAGATCGAATTCCTTCCCCGCCGACGTAACCCGGATCCGCCCGTCCTGAGGCAGGCGCCGCTCGGCAATGTCGAGGGAGGCCATGACCTTGATGCGGGAAACGACCGAAGCGTAGAGCGTCTTAGCCTGCGTCGCCACCTCGCGGAGTTGCCCATCGACGCGGATCCGGATCCGGAACGACGACTCCTCGGGCTCGATGTGGAGATCGGACGCCCCTTCGCGCACCGCCTGATCGATGAGCGCGTTAACGAAGCGGATGATGGGGCCGTCCTCTTCAGGACGGGCCGCCACGGCCGCGGCCGCCTGCTTGAGTTCCTGCTCGCGGACGATGGAGTCGAGATTCCCCGAGACCGGCGAGTAGCGCTCGATCGCCTCGCGAATCTGGGTGCCGGAAGCGACCACGACATCGACGTCGAGACCGGTTGTCAGGCGGACCTCGTCGCGAGCGACCACGTCGAGCGGATCGGCCATGGCGACGGTGAGCGTGTTTCCGATCTTGAAGAGGGAGACGATCTGGTACTGGCGCGCCACGCGTTCGGGCACGAGCCGGACAATCTCGGGTTCGAGCACGTAGGTGGAGAGATCCATCCGCGGGACGCCCAGTTGCTCTTCGTAGTAGTCGAGGATCGCGGTCTCGGAGACGAGCTCCAGACGCAGGAGGACCTCGCGCAGGGTCGCGCCGGTCCGCCGCTGCTCATCGAGTGCGCGCGAAAGCCCCTCGGGCGCCAGGCTTCCCAGCTCGACGAGGCACTGGCCGAGCGGCTTTCGTCCTCCGGAGTTCATTGGAATACCCTCCTTCAGCCGCGCGGATGGAGCGGGCTGTCGGACGGGTTATCGGCGGTTGGGGGCGGGTTCTGTAGGGCTGCCGTGGCCAGGGCGATCGGCAGGAAGCCCCGGGTGAGCGATCGGCGCCGTTTCGGCTATTCCTGGAATCCCGCGGGATCGGTCCCGGAGTTCTCCAGATCGGGAGGAAGTTCAGGTGCTTGAGTGATTTCGGGCTTCGCGTCGGCGCCGAGATCGGTGAGCGCCAGCTCGGTCCACGCGAGAATGGGACGTGAGGGATCGGAGCCATACGCGCGCGCCGAATCCGCCGAGAGAATCTGGGCGGGCGACTCCGCCCGAAGGAGACTATCGGCCTGGGCCGCCACCGCCATGGCGTCGGCCAAGTGCGCGGAGTCGGGTCGTACCGTCAGCGGAGCCCCCGACAGGAGGCTGTCGCTTTGGCTGCTCCAGGGAAGCCGGCGCATTTCGGCCTCGAAGATGGAGCGGGCGAAACCCGTAATGGGGACGGCGCCGTTTCGCCAGATCGTCTGCGTCAGGACCAGCCGCTGGATGCCGGTCGAGTCGTCGTTCGAGGGCCAGCGGTCGCTCCCGTAACGGCGCACGCGCTCCACCAGCGCCGGCACGACGCGGCGGCCAAGTCGAAGCGTGTCGGTTCCAACAGTCGTTTGGATGGGAGTCACGCTGGGGTCGTACTCGAAAAGCTCGAAGCTCGAGACCTCGCCTCCTTGCCGCGCGTGGCGAGTCGCGCCGATCGGATACTCGTAGAGTTTTCCGCCGCTCATCGCCTGGTAGCGAACGAGGACGAGCTCCCCACTCTCTTGACTTCCCTCCACGACCGGGGCGTCGGTTTCGCCGGCAGGGTCGTTGGCCCGAAGCCGATCCTCGATCTGCGATCCATCGCCCCCGGGGAGCAGGTCCTGTCCCCGCAGGGAGGCCGGGGCGAATAGCCCGCGCTCAATCCGGGAAGAGCCGCGCGCATCGGTCGTCTTCAGCTCGACCCAGAGTCCCCATCGCCCCTTGCCGAGATCTTCCTTCGAGACGACGGCGACACGCTGATCGAATTCCCGGACGGGAGAGTTGCGGCTCTGCGCGCGGCCGTGGAACGAAATCCACGTGCCGACCAGATCCTGGGGCGGTAGGCGAAGAGAGCGCAGCTTGAGCGTCTGAGCGGAGGCGGTGGAACCGGCGCCCGTCGCGATGGCGGCCGCCAACAGCGCGATCGCCGCGACGCGGAAGCGCCTAGTCCCAGTGATTGATGTGCTCCAAGGCCTCGTCATAGTCGAAATTCGGACTCTGCTCCTTGGAGTGGCAACGGATGCACGCTTCCGGTCCCACCGAGGTTGACGCGTCCGGATGCTTGGTTCCCAGGCCATGGCAGTTCTCGCACTGGACGTTCACGAGGTCTGGGGTCGACTGCTTCGAGATGAATCCACCGGCCTGTCCCAGTCCGACCACATGGCAGGTGAGACACTCCGGCGTGGCGTCGCGCTCCGCCTTCACAAGCGTCTCGAAGGCATGCGCATGACCCTGCTTCAGGTACTTCTGATATTCCACCTCGTGGCAGCGGCGGCAGGTCTTCTCGCCCAGATAGCGATCGCCCGCGAGTTGCTGCTGCGTGGCAGCTTCCTGCTGTTGAACCTGCTGCTGGTTCTGCTGCGCGAAGCGTCGGTTCAACTCGTCGTTGAAGGCGTCCACGGTCTGATTCATGACTTCGTCCGCGGGGACCTTGTCGTCCAGCACGACGACTTCTCCATCGTACGACGCGATCTTTCCGTCATCCACCACAAGGTGGATCCCCGGGATGTGCTGTCCCCGCTCTCCGCCCCGAACGTTTACGACTCCCTGCGTCTGGACGATCTGCTTGAAGAGCCCCGCCTGGTGCCCGAAGACCATCACGTCGATCCCCGGCACTTCCACCGTCAGGCGCTGGCCCTCCGGGAGCCCCAGGTGCGAAAGGACGACGATGATGTCGGCCTTCTTTCGCAGTTGGGGAATCAGCGTCCGGGCTGTCTCGATTGGGTCGAGGATCTCCAGGGCGGATTCCGAAGGCACCGTCCGGAGCTTCGCGTCCTTCCAGATGAGTCCCGTGAACGCGATGCGCACCGAACCGGCTTTCCGGATCACGTAGGGCTTCACGAACGGCTTCTTCGTATCGGCATAGACGAGGTTCGCCGAGACGAGGTCGATATTCGTCTTCCGGAACGTCTCGAGCAGGTAGCGCTGTCCGAAGCTGAACTCCCGCTCCCCCAGCGTGACGACGTCGTAGTGCAAACGATCCATCATCTCGACCAGGAAGCCGCTCTTCAGCGAATCCTGGACGCCGCCGAAACCGAAGTAATCTCCCGCGTCCACGAGGAAGCGGTTCGGGAACTTCGTCGCACCGATCTTGAGTTGACTCGCCCTCCGGGCAAGTCCGCCTAGCGGGTGCGCGTGTCAGCCACAGGGGGCGAGCTCCCCGAAACCATCGGTCGTGCTCTGGATGAAGATGTCGGTCGGGGCGCTCTTCCCTTGAAGCGACGCGGCTGCGGTAAGTATAAGCGCGACAACAAGAAAGAGCAGGTATCGAATGCGTGCCAGCGGAATCACCTCCTCCCAGGGTAAGAATGAATCGGCAACGTGACGCAAAACTATACCCCGCTGCGCTTCCCGGGTTCAAGGCGGCAGGGAGATAAAGAGGGCGGGGCCGCATATTTTCCGGCCCCGCCCCGAAATCGTCGATGGGGGGACTCTACTTCTTCACGCGCTCCTTGAGCGCCTTGCCGGCATGGAAAGCCGGGAAACGCGACGCGGCGATCTTGATCTTTTCACCGGTCTGCGGATTGCGGCCGTCGCGTGCCTTGCGCTTGCGGGTTTCAAAGGTTCCGAAACCGGTGATCTGGACCTTTTTCCCCGTCATGAGCGCGGCGGCGATGACACCCTCTTTGCCGGGCGAGAAGATCATCTCGACAACGGAGCGTGCCTGGCGGGAGGAGATGGCCGCCTTCTTCGCGATCATCGCCACGAGTTCGGTTTTGTTCATGTTCGTCTCACCTCCTTTCGAAGAACGAGGCGTACGCTACGCCGCGCCCCCGGGAGGGTCAAGGGTATTTACCCTCCTGACGCTTCGATTCGACGACTAGTAGAGCCGGTCGATGCCACCGAAGCCACGCAGCCCGCGCGACCCCTGCTCGTAGTAGACCTCGGGGAGGTTTTTCACGCTGATCTTGAAGTAATACTCCTTCGTTTCTCCCGAGATGCTCCGCGTGAATTGCGCCTGCCAGCAATGGAGGTCGCGGGTGACGCTGAAGTTCTGGGAGACAAGCTGGCGATCCAGAAGGTCATACTGCCCCGCGTATTCCACCCGCCAGTTGCGGGAGAGGTTGAGGCCCAGGAAGCCGTTCCCACGCGCCGTGGAGCCCCATGCCTTGTACCCGCCGAGGGTCAGGTCCCGCGCGCGCGAGCCGTTGTAGGCAACCGAGAGGGTCACGTTCCACGGTAGTCCCGCGCCCGGCTGCTCGGGGCGAAAGGGATCGCCCAGAGCGCCCGCGAATCCGCTACCTCCCGGACTCGCGGCCGAGGCGCCAAGGGCAGGGTCCGACCCCGCCTGATCCACCGCGGCCTTCGAGCTGCCCGTTAGCGAAAACCCGGTCGAGGCGCTGAACGAGAGGAGCCGCCGGTCGTATGGATTGTGAAGGAAGGAGAAGGAGAAATCGCTCCGCGGTGTCGGCGACAGGCGGAGCGTCGTGGAGAGATCCGAGAGCGGCTTTCGCCCGGTGCGCTCGGCAAGGAAGTCGTACGAGCCGGTCGTGTTCATCAGGATGAAGTTGTTGATCACCTTCGGCTGGGCTGGATCGCCCCACTTGAGGTGGAGATCGTTCCGCAGGCCGAACTGAATCGACCGCTGCTCGCTGGCGCCGAGCGCGCCGATCCCGGCCACGCCGTCGAAGCGTGGGGCCAGCGTCCCCGTGGAGGTTCGGTAGGAGAGATTCGGATACGAGGGTTGATAGGCGAAGGAGACCGAAGGCGTCATGACGTGCCGGAGCGCTCGCAGGGGACCGATCTGGCGACGGAACGTACCGAAGACCTGCGTGTTCAGGCCGGCGCTCCCCCGCCAGACACCGGCGCGTTGATTCCGATTTCCCTCCTGATCGCGCGTCATGAAGCTCTCCGAGTAGCTCATCCGCGTATCGATGCCAAGGAAGCCGAGCAACCGCCGCTGATCGCGGATCGAGACGTCGTGGCGTGCCGCGGTGCGGGCATCGATGACCGAGTCGCGGCGCGCCGGCGTGGAGTCCGAGGGAAACGCGTTCACGAAGATGTTTCGCTGACTCACCAGGCTGGTGGAGAACGCGACGAGGGTCTGCGCGAGCCAGGGGAGGCGCGCCGGCTCCCGCCCGCGCGCCTGGTGGCCTAGCGGCCGCTCCGAGAAGCGGAACGAGGCCGACGGCAACTGCTGCTGGACCCTGGATCCCAGCGGCTCGGGAT
>ERZ1292633.3014-Hain-H41-02um-R1-3014-length-16727-cov-8_pt1 | contig 16727 bp, 5 predicted proteins | sample MGYA00564406_ERZ1292633 | MGnify/ENA primary metagenome ERZ1292633 (study PRJEB36523, sample SAMEA6512639) | groundwater metagenome | collected 2019-01-08 | study: AquaDiva: Metagenomics assemblies of 32 groundwater samples | reverse complement strand
GAACGCGCGGGAGACAACCGGACATCAGCGCGCAACGTCGCGGTCGCCGGGCAGCCGAGCGTCCTCCCCCCGGTTGGAGTCACCGCCGCGGACGATCTCCGCCGACCTCCCGTCAACTTGAGCGAACCGACCGCCGCGCCCGCAGTGATCGCAGGCTCTGTCGTGGAGGGCTCCAAAGGGATGGCGGCGGTGGTGACAATCGATGAGCTGGATCTACCGCCACCGCCGCCCCTTCTGTGCACACCTCCGCCGCGCCTCGCAAGGCCCCAAAAGTTCACGTGGCGTCATCCCGCAGGGCACGTTTTTTGCAAAACGCTGCACCTTGGAAGGACTCTCCTCTACGAGCCTATGAAACACGATCTCCTCGAACTGTTTATCATCACAGTCAATACTTCACTCGGGGAACTCAGTCAAGACTTCATCCAGGCAGCGAGCGGTAAAAATGTCCCTTCCTCGGCATCGCCTGCCGCTTCTCGAGACCCTTGGCTTCAGCCGTCGCCGAGTTTCGTTGAGGTCACCAACGTGGCGTGGAAAATAGACGACGCCGTGGCGTCGCTGGATATCACTGTCCTGTCCAACGCTCGACGTGCCTATCTCGAAGTCGCCCTTAACGAGGACTTCGTGAAGGCTTTGAGTACGGTCTTGAAGGCCGAGCAGGCGAACGCCGCGTGTGCCGTGGCTTCCGTCGGTGGGGCGGTAGGTAGCTTGGCGCCACCACGTCCATTCAGCGATGTTATTCTCTCAAGTCTGAAGTTGCCGCCCGATCCTGGCTCCCTCACCTCGCCGTTCGTCGCCGCGGGTGGTGGTGGTCCGCGCACTTGGATGCCGTTTCGGCGGCTGGTCCGCTTGCTCGATTTCTGCAAAGATCCTTCTCTGGTGCCACCGAGTCGCCGGAATGAATTCACGGACCTTTTCGACGCGTTCGTTCGCCATGGTGTCATCGTCCGCCAGTTGACGAAAGCCGACGCCGTGGATGCGTTTCATCAGCGTCATCACGAAGCCGACGCCGTTCGCGAGGAGCTGGAGGCCGCGCTGTCGCCTCCGGTCCTCATGGGCGCCAATGACACTGACTCGCCCACGCGAACCGGGCGATTTCCCCCTCAATTGCTGAGGCAAACGGTTAATCGAGACGAAGGCCCAGCCGTCCTTTCAATCGCCGCTCCGGTGGTGACACCCAGTGCGTCGACAAGCCCCACATCATCGCGCGGAGGTGAAGCAGATGCTTCTAGTGTGCCCGAGAGTGAACGGAAGAGGGAGTCGAATGCGGCCGCCGCCGCCGAACCGCCGCAACCGATATCGTCACCATCGCTCGCGTTTAGTCCGCCGACGAGTGCAACGGAGACCGGCGGTTCCACGGCGCCACACCACGGGGGCGCACCCGGGCACCAGGGACGCCGAGACGGAGGCTCGCGTCACGGCTGCGCCTCACGACTGCGGAGCCTGCCTCCGGGAGCGGCAACGCAGGACGCGTTGACCTCAAGCTCTCCCGTTATCATTGCGTCCTTCTCTTGGGATAAGGCGGCTTCGGTAGCGGCGCCCCCCGAACCACCGATCGCCCTTCAGCCGCCATCGACGGCTACGCCGCCTGCGGCCACGAGTGGTCCTTCCGATCGCGGTAGTGGCCCGACTCGGATTGTCGTCTCCCTGAACAGTCGTTCCATTGCCAAACCGGAAGTTCAAAACTCCCCTGCTGTCGTCGCTGCCCCTGCAGCCGGGGGCGGTGGTGGATTGTGGGACAAGGTCGACGCGGTCGAACTGTCTGGTTCGTGGATGGCGGCTGTCATGCCACCACACGACAAGACCGCAGCCGATGGTCGAGGAGACGTCCCGATGGCGGCGATGACAACAAGCGCGACTGGCCCCGTCGATTTATCCGCGACGAGACGCGGCAGCGCCGCATCCGCAGCAGATTTTCTGTCGAGTCGGGATTCGTCGTTTGCCGGCGCCGTGAGTGGGCAATTTTCGTCAAGTGGTGGTGGGGTATTGGAAACGGCGGGCGGACAAGAAGGAAATTCCGCCGCGCTTTCCGGGCTGCAAGCGAAGCTCGCGCAACGGCGGCGGGCGGCGGCTGCACAACAGCTCCATGCGCCGCGGGGAGGAGGTGCCGCGGGGGGAGAAGTGGGCGCCGCCGCTGCCGTTGCGGTGCATCCTTCCTCCGCGTCGGCGTCACGCGGAGCCACTCCGCCTCCACTTCCCACACACTTGCCGCCGCCAGGCGGCGTTGATGGTCAAACGTCAAAGCCGGGAGACAGCGGCGCGGCGTCGCTCACAGACGGTGCCCTGACGCCCCAGCCGTCTTCGACTTTTACCACGCCTGCGCGCGGAGGCACACAGCGACCTCCGGGGAGTGCACTATCCAGCGCTTCACTGGGTCAGTCCGTGCAGCGCAGTGCGGCCGTGGCGTCGACTTTCTCGGCCGCCTGCCGCCGAGCGGTCGCAGCGTGTCGACTGTACGAGGAGCATGGTGACATCTACGCACCGCAGGCCGCGTTGTCCGCCCTTCAAACCGCCGCGGCCCTGGCGGCAGCCGACGAGAGGGACGGCGCCGCCGCCACCGCCCGTCGTGGGGGACAGTCCACGCTGCCGAACGCCTCGGCGGCCCCAACGGCGAACATTTCCCCCCAGCGGCGCTTCGCGCAGCGGGGCAAGATTCCCTTGTGCGTCGGGACGTATGCGGCCCCGGCGGGCCCGTCGGACCCCTTGCGGCCGTGGGCGTGGTCGGCGTCACCGCTCCTCGCCGCGCTCCCTCCTTCGGCGTCGTCAGCTAGCAAAAAGCGTAGTAACCCCATCGAGGTGTCCGTCAGCGTAGAGTACGATGGATTGATCACGGTCAAGAAGCGTTCATTCTTCGGAAACTCGGACGGGCGTCGCGACTTGTTGTGGGTACACCCACTGTTAGTATCACCTGCGTCTGGGAGCAGCACGAGCCGCGTCGCCGTGGGCGGTGGTTCGGGGGATGCTTTGCTTTTGCTGTTTCGCCGCTTCGCACCTTCTGCAGCATCCCCCGCTGGGGTGCCGCCACCGTACGGCGCCTCCGCTCCCGCGGCCGCCCGAGACGACGAAGACGTCTGTGTCGTACCCATCACCGTGACGAAGCTAACGTTGGACGAGACAGGCGGTTCCCGGGATCGTGGCAGCAAGACCGCGGCGCAACGCATTGTTGCCTTCCTGGAAGCGCTTCAAGCCACACTACTGAGTGAGGCGGCTGTGTGATCTGCCGGCTCACCTCGCTTGTGGCTTACACCGCTCCGGTGTACGATGACTCCACGCGGCTTTTTGTGGACACCCCCCCTCCTCCCCAGGGTCGAATTGTGTCGTGTGCTGGCCGCTGATGAGGCACCCGTCCGGGAAGGCGCCACGCGCGGTCAACACCTGGGCGATCCTCGTCTTGGCAGCGGCGCTCGTCGTCGTTGGCGTCGTCACGCAGTGGTCCGCCGTCAGGTCGCGATTCATTGCCGAACTGCCTTCGAGCCTGAACTGGCCACTCGTCGATGTCAACACCGTGACTCCTCGACACGAAAAGGGGACCGACATCAGTGGCCTGCCGTCGCTGCGGTCGATGGCCTTCGTCTTCAATGTGTCTGTCGCCGTGCCGCGACAGCTCTTAGTGTTCAACTCGGCCGTCGCGTGTCGCAGAGGTGGACGGGAGGGTGATCACAGCAGGCGTGATCGTAACGGTCGTTCTCCCCCCGCTACGGGGTTTGCTGATGAAGACCACGCGATATTTCAACTTGCGCCGGAGGAAGGGGGCTCGGCTGCCGCAGAGGTGACGTTGGCATTCCGCTCTCCGGCGTGTCGCGCTCCACTGGACGAGACCGCGGCCGTCGAGGGCTTCGTCGCCCGTCACTGCGGCGACCGCGTTTCCCGCGCGCTGCGAACGCTCCGCTCCGCCTTCATGCGGCAGCAAGTGCTGCAGTACTGCGCCCTCTTCGCCTTCGGTGGCGTGCTGCTCGACGCGTCTCGCTTCCAACACACATCCGCGTCGCTGCCAAGCACCCGGGTCGTTTCAGTCCCGGAACCGCCATCGAACCGCTGCGCCGCGATCTTTGTGACGGCACCTCGGTCGCCTGGCTTGGCCACGCGAGTCCCCACCGCGGACACGGGGTTCATGGCCGCTACGCGCCGCCACCCACTGGTCCGCCACGTCTTGGACCTGATCGCCGACCGAGTCGAGCGGCGCTCCTACGGCGGCGGTGACCCGAGCAGTGTCACGGGCGACGACATGCTTTCCCGCGTGCTTCTGGCGTGCTATTCGGAGTCGCCCGCGCCCGCACACTGCTGCTCCGGCGAACTGACGTTGCTATCGCGCCCAATCACTATCTTTGAGGACGACACGATTGGGGAGCGTGGCCAGGTTGTCGACCCGGGGCGACCCGGGGCACCGCCACTGTTCGCGTTGCGGGATTTGACATTCGATGGACGCCAGGAGGACGACATCGTCGCTGCGGATTGTGACGCCCAACCCCCCCTTGGCCTCTCCACGGGCGACGACGACGCCGTGCTCGCGTGGCGGTGGTCGCAGTACCGCCTGCAGTCCGAGGTGGCGTTTTACGACCGGTCATGGTACACGGTCGGCGCCGTTGAGAATGAGGACGACCACGCAAGTGAGAACGCGTCGTCGGTCGACTGGCGGAACTTGTCCGTCCCGTTCGACCCCCTGCCGAATCGCTCGCCGTTCGAGTGCCGGCGACGGCAATCTGTCTATTCCGCCGAATTGAGCAATTTCACAGGCTTGTGGAACTGGAAGGGCGATGCCATTCCGGTGTCGATTCCGCCACGAACCCCGCATGGACTGTCCCCGGTCAACTTGTCTTGCGTCGACACCGCGAGCGGCGCGTGGCGAGCGATTCCCCGGCTCGTGATGCAGACGCACCGCAGCGAGCGGTTTGAGTCGGCGGGGATGGAGCTCGCGACGAAGCGACTCGTCGGCATGAACCCGTCGTACACGTACCGGTACTACAGCAACGCGGCGGCCGAGGCGTTCATGGCCGCGCACTGCGGCGCGCGCGTTGTGCGGGCGTTTCACGCGATCCGCCCAGGCGCGTTCAAGGGAGACCTCGCGCGATACTGCCTGCTGTACGTGCTCGGCGGGGTATACTTCGACATGGACCTGGACATCCGGCGGCCACTGGAGACGATTCTGAGGCCGGGCGACAGGTGGCTGTCGGCAGAGGACAACGGCGGCAAGGGAGTGTACAACGCCTTCATGGCCGTAACGCCGCGGCATCCCATGACGCGCGCGGTGATGCTGGAGGCGCTGCGGCGCATCGAGGCGCGGTACTACGTGCCCAACATGGTCCTGGGCGTGACGGGGCCGCGCATGATGGGAGAGGTGTTCGCTGAGCGGCTCCGCCTCGACCCCGCGGAGTTCGACGTCTTGGCTGGCGCCGCCAACCACGGCCTCATCTCGCGTCCCGGGTCAGTTGCGAACTCGTCGAACAGCAGCTGCGCTCCCCCCGTCGAGCTGGTTGGAGTGCTTTGCCGACTTCTCCGGAACACGACCGCGTTGGGTTTGCTGGCGGCGGATTTTGGCACGGTCGATGGCAAGCCTCATCCGAACGCGTCGATCGCCGTGAGGCGGCTGCTCGCCGGGGGCTACCGCCTGATGCGGCACCTGCATGACTACACGCGGTGTCCATACGGAAGCATCGCGGACCCGCGGCGACCGCGTCTGGGTGTGCTCGTCTACAACCGGTATCCAGGGGCGTGGAATGACAAGGTAGGCGCGGGCACCTTGACCTACGAGCACATGTACCGCACCCGGCGGATCTACGCTGACGATCCGCCGCCCGACGACCGCATCGCAGTGGAGCCGCAACAAGGTGGACCTAAGTCGCCGGTGTCTTGGTTCATCAAGAATGTATTGAATCGATGAACCGCAGCAGAGACCGCTCTGACTGCGACCTCCAAGGCGCTATCCACGCGCTATCCACGCGCTCCACTGGATCAGTTTGGACAGTGGTGTCGAGTGGTCTCTCGGCCTGAGAGCGGTGGCGGCGTGTCGACTGCACGCAGGAGCAGCATCGTGGCATCTACTCACCGCAGGCCGCGTTTTCCGCCCTTCAATCCGCCGCGGACTGGCAACGAAGACGCGACTGCTACCGTGCGTGGCGTCGGGGACGGCAGTCCACGGGTCCGCCCCGACAGTCGCCACTTCCGCCGTTGTCTGTTTCGTGCCCATCATCGTGACGAAGCCAACCTTGGGGATACTGGCCGTTGGGCGGACTGAAGCAACAAGCCGCGCAGCGCAACTCGAGCGCACTGCACGGACCACCCACTCCCAAGACATCGACTCCCGTGACCTGCCACGATACGCACACTTCACGTTGCTTTTGTGGACCCCTCCTCCCAGGGTCGAATTGTGTCGTGTGTTGGCCACTGATGAGGCACCCGTCCGGGAAGGCGCCACGCGCGGTCAACACCTGGGCGATCCTCGTCTTGGCAGCGGCGCTCGTCGTCGTTGGCGTCGTCACGCAGTGGTCCGCCGTCAGGTCGCGATTCATTGCCGAACTGCCTTCGAGCCTGAACTGGCCACTCGTCGATGTCAACACCGTGACTCCTCGACACGAAAAGGGGACCGACATCAGTGGCCTGCCGTCGCTGCGGTCGATGGCCTTCGTCTTCAATGTGTCTGTCGCCGTGCCGCGACAGCTCTTAGTGTTCAACTCGGCCGTCGCGTGTCGCAGAGGTGGACGGGAGGGTGATCACAGCAGGCGTGATCGTAACGGTCGTTCTCCCCCCGCTACGGGGTTTGCTGATGAAGACCACGCGATATTTCAACTTGCGCCGGAGGAAGGGGGCTCGGCTGCCGCAGAGGTGACGTTGGCATTCCGCTCTCCGGCGTGTCGCGCTCCACTGGACGAGACCGCGGCCGTCGAGGGCTTCGTCGCCCGTCACTGCGGCGACCGCGTTTCCCGCGCGCTGCGAACGCTCCGCTCCGCCTTCATGCGGCAGCAAGTGCTGCAGTACTGCGCCCTCTTCGCCTTCGGTGGCGTGCTGCTCGACGCGTCTCGCTTCCAACACACATCCGCGTCGCTGCCAAGCACCCGGGTCGTTTCAGTCCCGGAACCGCCATCGAACCGCTGCGCCGCGATCTTTGTGACGGCACCTCGGTCGCCTGGCTTGGCCACGCGAGTCCCCACCGCGGACACGGGGTTCATGGCCGCTACGCGCCGCCACCCACTGGTCCGCCACGTCTTGGACCTGATCGCCGACCGAGTCGAGCGGCGCTCCTACGGCGGCGGTGACCCGAGCAGTGTCACGGGCGACGACATGCTTTCCCGCGTGCTTCTGGCGTGCTATTCGGAGTCGCCCGCGCCCGCACACTGCTGCTCCGGCGAACTGACGTTGCTATCGCGCCCAATCACTATCTTTGAGGACGACACGATTGGGGAGCGTGGCCAGGTTGTCGACCCGGGGCGACCCGGGGCACCGCCACTGTTCGCGTTGCGGGATTTGACATTCGATGGACGCCAGGAGGACGACATCGTCGCTGCGGATTGTGACGCCCAACCCCCCCTTGGCCTCTCCACGGGCGACGACGACGCCGTGCTCGCGTGGCGGTGGTCGCAGTACCGCCTGCAGTCCGAGGTGGCGTTTTACGACCGGTCATGGTACACGGTCGGCGCCGTTGAGAATGAGGACGACCACGCAAGTGAGAACGCGTCGTCGGTCGACTGGCGGAACTTGTCCGTCCCGTTCGACCCCCTGCCGAATCGCTCGCCGTTCGAGTGCCGGCGACGGCAATCTGTCTATTCCGCCGAATTGAGCAATTTCACAGGCTTGTGGAACTGGAAGGGCGATGCCATTCCGGTGTCGATTCCGCCACGAACCCCGCATGGACTGTCCCCGGTCAACTTGTCTTGCGTCGACACCGCGAGCGGCGCGTGGCGAGCGATTCCCCGGCTCGTGATGCAGACGCACCGCAGCGAGCGGTTTGAGTCGGCGGGGATGGAGCTCGCGACGAAGCGACTCGTCGGCATGAACCCGTCGTACACGTACCGGTACTACAGCAACGCGGCGGCCGAGGCGTTCATGGCCGCGCACTGCGGCGCGCGCGTTGTGCGGGCGTTTCACGCGATCCGCCCAGGCGCGTTCAAGGGAGACCTCGCGCGATACTGCCTGCTGTACGTGCTCGGCGGGGTATACTTCGACATGGACCTGGACATCCGGCGGCCACTGGAGACGATTCTGAGGCCGGGCGACAGGTGGCTGTCGGCAGAGGACAACGGCGGCAAGGGAGTGTACAACGCCTTCATGGCCGTAACGCCGCGGCATCCCATGACGCGCGCGGTGATGCTGGAGGCGCTGCGGCGCATCGAGGCGCGGTACTACGTGCCCAACATGGTCCTGGGCGTGACGGGGCCGCGCATGATGGGAGAGGTGTTCGCTGAGCGGCTCCGCCTCGACCCCGCGGAGTTCGACGTCTTGGCTGGCGCCGCCAACCACGGCCTCATCTCGCGTCCCGGGTCAGTTGCGAACTCGTCGAACAGCAGCTGCGCTCCCCCCGTCGAGCTGGTTGGAGTGCTTTGCCGACTTCTCCGGAACACGACCGCGTTGGGTTTGCTGGCGGCGGATTTTGGCACGGTCGATGGCAAGCCTCATCCGAACGCGTCGATCGCCGTGAGGCGGCTGCTCGCCGGGGGCTACCGCCTGATGCGGCACCTGCATGACTACACGCGGTGTCCATACGGAAGCATCGCGGACCCGCGGCGACCGCGTCTGGGTGTGCTCGTCTACAACAAGTTCCCAGAGGCGTGGAAAGAGAAGTTGAACCTCGGCCTCCGCACCTACGAGCACATGTACCGCACTCGTCGGATCTACGCCGACGATCCGCCCCCAGAAGGCCACGTCGCAGTGGAGCCGCCACAAGGTGGACCTAAGTCGCCGGAGTCTTCGTTCATCACGGCGTTATCGAACAGTTGAACCTTGGAGGCCCCTCTTGCGACGAAGGCCGCTTCGCTGGATCGGTTTTAATAAATACTTGGCCCGACATGGCGACGCGGCCCTCGGCATTGTTGTAAATTTATTCCCCCTGTGTGAAGAAATTGCGAGCTGCAACGCGTTGGTCGTTGATTCGGACGCTGGCGGGCGACTTTCTTTGTTCCACCGCTGGCGTCCCTCGAGATGTGCAAACGTACGACTGCCCCCTCGAGCGCCGCTTCAGCACCTCCTTTTACTCTCGAGAGCCTCCTTCTGCGTTTCAGCAGATGGCTCATTAACTTGTTTTATCATAACGACTCTTTGCTGAAGGATTTTGATCCGTGATGAGACCCTCACAGTCGTTCGATCACGCCCGTGCACTCCACATGGTGCTTGCCCTCTTTTGAGTGAACTCGCCTTTAGTATTCCTGGTCAAAATCATGGCGGGGCCACTTCCGATCATCTCGGCCACGCCCGAAGCTCGATTTCGCGCGTCTTACGAACAGCTGTACCCGTTTCAGCGAGAAGTGTTCGACACCGCCGTCAGACACAACACGATCATCCATTTGCCGACCGGCGCCGGGAAGACGGTCGTGGCCCAGTGCTTAGCGGCCTTCTGTCTATGGAAGAAGGCGAGCAAAAAGGTCGTCATGCTCGTGAACCGCATTCCGCTCATCCTGCAGCAAGCCACGGTGCTCGCCAACGCTGGGTTACAGGTCGCGCAGGTCTGCAGCGACCGCAAAGACGCCGCCTCATGGGCAGACTTCATGTCGCGCAGGTTCGACGCTGTGGTCATTATCGACAGCCTATTCTATCAGTGGCTGTCACTCGACCCCACTGCCCTGAAGCACGTTGGGATGCTCATCTTCGATGAGGTGCACTGGCTCCGTAAGAGCAGCTGGTATGCGAAGATTGCGGGTCTCGTCCTCAGCGAGCAGAGCTTCGCGGTGCATGAGGGAGACGTGCACATCATCGGCCTCACCGCCTCCCCCGGGGCCGAGGCTTCCCGCGAAGAAACGCGCGACCGGATTTCGACGCTCCTCGAGCTGTGTGACTGCCGCATCGTGACCGTCGTGGACAACACCCGTGACCTCGTGGAGCGCGTGCCCGTTCCGCAGTGCGAGGTCATCGAATTTGCACCTCACCCCGACGAATGTGACTTGCAGGATGCGTTTCGCGTCATCGCCAGCAGCGTCGTCACGGAATTGTATCAATCGCAGTACTTTGGGTCCCCTTTGTTGCGCGGTGAGCTGCAAAACCTGTCGTCGCTGGCACTAGGGTCGATCCCGTTCATTTACCGTTGTCGGGAAGTGGTCGCGAAGGGCATCAGCTCCATGTGCGAGGCGCTGAAGCTCATCGGCACGCTGCTCAAGGTCGTCGGGTCGTGCTTGTTGTTTCTCGAGGAGGTGTCCATGCAGGCGGCCGTGCAGCACTTATGCCGTAACGACGAGCTTGAGTTTCTTTGGAGCCCGCTGCCATCCGACGACTTGGGGCGCCGCACGCGCGAACTTCTGCAGCGCTGCGCGGTCGGACCCATGATTCAGCTGCGCTTTAAAATGCTGCAGTGGGAAGGCGACCGCGTCAGTCACTACTTTGAGGGGAGTCGTTTCTCCGCCTTGGTCGGGGTCCTCGCGGAGTTTGCGAACAATGTGTTCCGTGAAAAGAATGACTTCAGTGGCATCATCTTCTGTGACACCAAGACGGCCGTGCACCGCATCGTGCGTCACTTAACGAACCATCCAGATGTCGGCTGGATGCAACCCCGGTGCTTCGTGGGGCATGCGAAGACCGTGGTGGATGAAGGCGAGACGCTGGGCATGACCGCGTCGCAACAGGCGCAAACGCTGCAGGCGTTCCGCGCTGGTGGCTGTCAGCTGCTCGTGGCCACGTCGGTAGCGGAAGAAGGGCTCGACGTGCCGATATGCTCCCTGGTGATCCGCTACGAGGGGCAATTCACAGTTCAGAGCTTCATTCAGTCCCGCGGCCGCGCCCGCAAGCAGGGCGCCTATTACGCCGCCTTCCTGCGACACGGCGCGGCGAACAGTCTCCGATCGGCCACCGATGCCGTGAGCATGCAGGACGAAGTCGTGATGGACTTAATGCATCACGGCGTACGAGGAATGCCCTTAGCGGCTTCTTCGTCGTCGGCACCGCCGGAATCAACCGCAGAAAGCGGCACGGATTTTTCCACGCTTTTTTCGGGTGGGCCGACTCCGAGCTCCTCACGGGGAAACCTCTTGTGGTGGCAAGGGGATCCGCTGAAGGCACTGATGGCATTCTGCTCCTCGAAAGGCGTCCAACCGACCTTCAATACGCGACTCTGCGCAGGAAATTGGCAAGTGTCCGTCAACTTCGACCTGATTGTGGAGGGCACCACACGGCTCATATTCGCGGAAGGCGTGGGGAATGAATCGCGAGCACGGCAATTGTGCTGCTTGAAAGCGTGCCAGCAACTGCATGCATTTGGCTTGTTGGCTCAACTAGTCCGATCGCCATTGGCCCCGATGTTCAGCGAGAAATCCTACTCCGATCGCGCCAAAGTGGCCTTCGTGTCGGGCATTTCGCTGAACCGTTGGATCAACGGCAAGCTACCCTTCGCCGAGAAGGACATTGTGGATTCCTACGATCCGGATGAGTGGGGCGTCGAGCCGGAGTCTCTTCAGGGAGATGCTGCATTCCGCATGAGCAACGGAAGTCGCATGTCGAAACCGTTCGACTACTTGGATAAGTTGCTACGGACTCGACGGCTCCCTGAAGCGCAGCCCAGCTTCGTTCGTTGCTCCGGAGCCGCGGACAAGGCCATCTCCGCGTCGTCCTCGTCGTTCGCCGATCCCTCGTCGTCGGCCGCCGGCAACGCGGAGGAAATGGCTGCGTTGACATGGCAGTGCGTGCTTCAATTTCCCATCAAAGACGCAGAAACCGGTGCGACTCAGTGGAAGCGGGTGCAGTCGACCCCCATCGCGATGGAGGATCAAGAGAAGGCGTTGCACACGCTGGCCCTCTACGCCATGAAGGAAAACGGCACCTTCGTGGTGCGGCGGACCGCCGAGAATCTGCAAATTTTGGATGCCATGAAGTCGCTTCATCAAGCGCCCGCGTCCTCACCGGCCGCCGCCGGAATGGAGACGGCTCCCCTTTCCTCACTTCCCGTTGGCTCCTCCTCCTTTCAGGTGGCCGCCATCGCGTGAGAGAGGAAACCACCACACGCCGCGTTGACAACATCATCGGCGCACGCACACCTAGCGGAGGGGAAGGGAAGGACGATTTGAATCCGTAAGATGCACACGAAATCCCTCTCTTCCTCCTTCCCCTCTTGTGGAACACATACGTTTTCAGTGGTGTGAACGTGATGCGTCCCCAGAGGCCCTGGAGGGCGTGAAAATGGTTTTGCGTTCGTTGTTGTTTTTTTTTGTTGGCGGCGATAGTGAGTGAGTCATCGTTAGATGCCCGCGGGCTCGCCAGTTATTTTTCTGGCACTCGTGGCCGCCCTTCAACGCTGCAAGCGGGTATGTGATGCGCTTCGCTGTGGCAATACCGCCGACGAATCGGCCGCCGCCCCCGCCGCGTTCACATGGACACCTTGTTCCTCACGTCAGGTACCGGAGGCGGCGTTTTGGACGGGAGGGTGGGGATGCCCACCGTCGACGACAACGATGTTCCCCGTCGACGGGTGCAGAAATCATGATCTGCAGAACATGCAAAACTGGTCTGATGCCGTGGTCGATGGCATCGACGCACTGGACCACGTTGCCCGTGACTTGACCGCTTGCCACGGGATGGCAGCAGCTGACCGCCAGGCTGTATCCAACGCAGCCCCCGACGCGTCGATGAGCGGTGTGGTGAGGACGGCGGCTGATGGCTCCGCGCGCGCGATGCAACGTTTGGTTGATGGCCTACGGGTGTGGGTGGATGCCGGCGGCGACGCCTACCGCGAGGCCTCCTCCTCCTCCGCACTGGTCAGCTGTGTTGGTGGTAGTTCATGTGAGCAAGAAGAGGACAACGCGACGACCCTTCCTTTGTCATTCGATACGGAGGAGGTGCTGCCCCTGGGTGTGCGATCCGCTCGCCACGCCGAACGTCGTCGGCAAGCGGTCCATCGTGTCGCCATCGTTGGTTTGGTGGGCTTCAGTCGCATTGCGCACTTAGCGCTCGGCCTCCGGCGTGTCGCCAAAGCCTTGCTGGACATTGTCACAAGCCTCTTGCGTCCCTCCCCCGTGACCCCAATCGCCACGGCGGACCTTCCCTCCTCCGACGCAGCCGGCCTCGCCCAGCAGCAGGAGGCGCAGGCTCTGCAGATGCTGGTGGCGCACTCATCGCAGCTTCTCATGCGAACGGTCGTGGCGCTCCGGCACGCAGACCGCTGCGTTCACTCCGTCGTCGCTGCCAGGAGGCGGAAGGACGGTTCTTGGTCGACGACGACGTTGGTGGCCGATGACGCCTTGGCCGCGCCCGACTTCGTGGTTTGGGCCCCTCTGGCCGCCGTTTGTCCTATGGTAGCGCCGCGGATGGCACTCGTCGCGGCCCTTCTTGAATCCGATTGCAACGCTGCCGACAACGACGATGTCACTTTTAAGGATCTGCTCGAAGCCACCGCGGCCATCGCACCACGTCCATTCCAGGATCAAACCGTGAGGCATCCTTCCGTCGTGTCGACCTCGCACGGTCCACGCTGCGGCCGCACATCGTCGTCATCAGCCGTTGCCACTAGCGGCCCTAGGGTGAGTCTAGGAGGAGGAGAAGAAGGAGGGGAGGCTGATGTTAGGTCCGATGGCGGCACCCCGGAAGACTGGGAAGCCATCGATGCCTTGTATGACCTTGCAGTCACCATTGAATCAACGTTCAGCTTGGAAGCATTGTGCTGTCGCGTTGAGCACCACGTGGCGCAGACGATGCATCGTGTCATCCTTCCGGATCTTCACTATCCGAAATGGGCGGCGCACACGAAGCATTTCAGTGGCCGCCAGCCGTCGCACGCTGTGTGCTTTTTGTCCACCTTCCTGGCTCGCAGGCTCTTTCTGGACTTTTTTGCGTCACCCGCGAGCGCTGAATTTGCGTCTGTGAGAACCCAGGCCACTCCGCCGCTCCTCGGTGCACCACGCGGTGACGGTGGTGGTCGCCCCCATTCGCTCATGTTGCAGGTTGCGAGCCGGGTGCTGGCCCGCGCCTCGTACATCGCGCTGCGCGAGTACGTTGTGTCGATCGCCAACGTTCGATGCAGTGAAGCTCGCGTGCAGGTGCTCGTCTTTGACTGCGTGTACTTGTCTCGCGCAGTCCGATTGATGGCGGGTTGGATGTCGTTGGCGTCACGCGATGAAATCCAACGTGTCGAAATCGCCCTGTGGGGCATGGTGGCGAACGCTTCCTGTCGCGGTGTAACGGTCACGGAGTTGAAACAAAGGCTGCGGTCTGGAGTCAGTGACGAGCCTGCTAAAGGAGGGGGGGGCATCGGCGCCGCCGCGACCTTCAGGAGTTTGTTTTATGGCAACGGGGATGCAGCCGGACCTCCGCGGCTGCAGGAAAATGGTGCCAGCTTCATGGACAACTGTTGGAACGTGGAGCCTTTCGAGTTGCCCTCCGCTGTCCATCCGCACAGCGATAGCGGTGCCCCTTCTCTTCGGAGCGGCGGCGGCGATGGCATCGTGAAAAGGGGGAAGTGGTCGGCCTTGTCCTTGTTCAATCCAAGCCTTTCGGCAATCGCCTCGTCGCCGGCCGACCACGCTTCAGTCCTTTCACTGGTCACCCTGCCCAAACCGTGGGACGTATGTCCCGTGCCGATGGGCCCAGGATGGACGGCACCTCTTGGCATGGCCTCTTCGCCCAAATCGTCGCAAGAAGATCTTCGTTCCAGCAGCCCTCGTAATCGCCCAGACGTAATCGACGCGTTGGATTGGATCTGCTGCGACGGCCATGATGTCAACGGGCGAGGGCAGAACACGACGTCGCTAACCCCCGTGAGGTTGCGATGGGAATTCTGGGATAAGGATACCGTGATAGAGGACCCCGATACGCTGGCAGCGGTCACCGAACTCAAGCGCCGGCTCTCGCTGTAGACCCACTGTCGTGACACGACGTGAACGTTTACAGTGAGTCTATGCTCCGTTTGTTGCCTTCGATCTCGATCTGGTGGGGTTTTTTTGTCAAATCAAAAATACACCATCGGAAAAGGGGAAGTTTTCTCTTTCTCTCTTCTCTCCCTTTCTCCCCTCTCTATCGTTCTTCCGCGCTCCCGTCCTTCCTAGGGTGACACCACGTGTTGACGCCATCAAGAAAACGTCAAATCGTCGGCTTTCAGCCCAAACGAACCCAGCGTCACCTGTTGCTGTTCCCACGACTGCCATCTTCGGTCGAGAGAGAGCATCAGAAAGCATCGTCGCCCGATCAGTTTCGCCTCGAGGAATTCAAGTGGAAGAGATTTTGTTGCTGCCGCATCCGATAATCGATCCCCCCACACCTACGGCCACTTCAAATGACAGCCACCGCCGTCCCACCACCGAGCCACCGCATCACCGGGACCGTCACGCTGTTCACGGATGACCGTGGCTTCGGCTTCGTCAACGACGATGCCGATCCCTCGCGGGCACACTACGTGCACGTCGCCGAGGTAGCGATGGAGGCGCCGTCTGCCGACGTGTCCCCGCTTGCGCGAAAAGGTTTGACCGTCGGCCAGAAGCTAGAATTCGAGATGATTAACGACGCCACGGGTCGCACGAAGGCCGTGAAAGTGACGGCAGTGGGTGGGGGGCCCCTGCCGTTCACCGAGGCGCGCCCCTCCCTAGGTCCCCGTCGGATGCCACCACGACGCTACGAGGTGCCGTACTACGGCATGCCTGCGATCCCGCCACCGGTGTGGCCGGCGTACCCGTCGCCGTACTACGCGCCCCCGACTGCCTATGGCGCGCCGCCCTACGGCCCACCGCCACCCACCGTGCCGCCTGCCGCCACGCCGATTCCCGGCGGTCGCGTCCGGGGCATGGTTGCCAAGTGGAACGACAACCGCGGATTCGGCTTCGTTCAGGAGGAGGGACCCGAGCAACGGCTCTTCTACGTGCACCATACGGGGATTCGCACGGATCCCACGTCGCAGCCCGCGGCGGGGATGCTCACTGTGGTCCCAGTCGGTCAGGAAGTGGAGTTCCAGGTGATCGCTGATCAGATGGGCCGCACGAAGGCGGTGGAGGTGACGGGCCCGGGAGGGGTGCTCCCGAACGTGACCTATAAGCCGCCGGCGCTCCCAGTGTCGGACCCTGCAGGCCCCGCCGCCGCTCCTGGTCAGCCGGCGGCAGCTGCTCCACCTGCGCCCCAGTCTGTTCAGGGCGGAGCTCCGCGCCGCGGCGGGCCGATGCCATATCGCGCCCCACCGACGGCTGTCCCGCCTGGGTATCCCGGCTACGGGTACCCGACCGTCGATCCTTACGGCTACCACGCCGTTGCGCCACCGCCGCCGCGCCCCCTGTACGCATACAATTGGTAGGGGGGGAGAGGGGAGAGTTGCTTGCTCTGTTCTTTGCGCGGATCAGGGAGGAGGCGAAGACGGCAAGCAGCACTTCTCGTAATTTTATGTCCATATGGACTATTTTTTTTGTTTCGGCGGGCCGCTAATACACGCCAATAGGTGGGGAGCTATAGTAGTTTTAACAAGCCAAAAGCCTCCTTCATCCAACGCGTTCCCTCGCCAACAAAACGTATCTGCCCTATCGTGTTGGCCGCCATTGTTTTTCTCTTATCGCTTTCTACCGCCCTATTTTTATTTTGTGTTGCTGACTCTCTCACACACATTTCCCCCCCTCCACTCTCTCGTCGTCCCC
>ERZ1292633.3012-Hain-H41-02um-R1-3012-length-16735-cov-6_pt1 | contig 16735 bp, 8 predicted proteins | sample MGYA00564406_ERZ1292633 | MGnify/ENA primary metagenome ERZ1292633 (study PRJEB36523, sample SAMEA6512639) | groundwater metagenome | collected 2019-01-08 | study: AquaDiva: Metagenomics assemblies of 32 groundwater samples | reverse complement strand
AAGGCAGGAGGAGGAGGAGGGGGCAAAGAAGGGGGGGTGGACGGTGGGGACGGCAGCGGGCAACCGTCGCTTCCCGCTCACGATACGACCCCCGCCCCTGTTGGCGCGGCTGGGTCAAGCGCCACCACCACCGCGCCGACGGCGACGCTGTCGGCCGGCATCGCGTCGGGCGCGCGACGGCCGAGTGCCGCAAGTTCCGAGTTGCTGATGCTGATGGACGGCACCGTGGGAGGCGGTGAATCCGTCACGGCGGCGTTGCGCCAAAAGGAATTGCTGCTCGACGACCTGGCGCACGGCGCGGCGTTGAAGGTTTGGTCTGTGGACGTCACCATTCTGTCTGAAGGGGGCAACGCGGGGGCCTCAACGCGCACCGTTCAAATCGGCGGCACGCCTTTATCCCCATTATCGAATGGAGGTGTTTTGCCTCAGTCTCCTGTTGGCGGACAGCGCAGCCGCCGGTCGCACCTCGTCTTCGTGGAGTCCAGTGCCATACCCGGCAGCGTCGATCGCTGTCTCGGCATTGTGACACAAGAAACCTGCGAACGCCGCCGCCAATCCGCTGACCTGGTTGCGCGGGTCAGCTCGTTGTTGAGCGTCTGTCCCGTTCGCGTCCTTCGTGGATTCAGCCCCTTGCGACATGCCGTCGCTCGGCATCTCGGCACGTTGGAAACGTTGCATCGATTGTCAAAGGGGTCTCTTTTGGAAGCGGTTCGTTTTTTCGTCAAGGGGCGGCTGATCACGCCAACCGCAGAACGCGTGGCAGCCACCACCACCACGACCACCACCAGCGCCGCCGTCGCCCCTCATTCCTCTCACCGCCGAGCGATGCAAACGGGTGGCGGGGACGAGGGAGGAGGAGCAACAGTAGGGGGCGTCGCGGTGTCGCGAGAGGAAGACTGGCGATCGCTGCTGCAGGTCATCTTCTTAGAGCTCTTTTTTGAAAAGCATCTTCTTCTGGTTGCTGCGGGCGGCAACGATGCGCCACCTCAGGTTTCTTCTTCTTCTGCTCCTTCCGCTTCCGCGAAGCCGCCGTTGTCCGGCTCCTCGGCCACCAAAAGCGTCGCCGCGGGACCGCCGCCACCGATCACCGTGAGCGCCGCTGACGATGGCTCGTCGTCACGCCATCCAGCAGTGGCGGTGCTCGTGCCGGCGCCCTCATTTTCACGGCCACCGTCGGCCACATCAACGCAAAATTCGGCTGGCACACCGCTGCCTGCTTACGCCGCAGCGGCCGACGGACGCGTGTCGAAGATGCTGCACGCGAAGGCCCCTGATCTTGCGAACGCGCTCGAACTGGCGGCCAGCCAAGGCAGCGAGTTGTCTCGGCGGAAGGAAATTCTTCGCTCTTTCGTGCCCTCCTTCTCCGAGGAGAACTGGGAGGCGGCGGCAGCGGTCATTTCCGTGTCCGTGAGCGAGCTCGCCGACGTCTTGCTCATCATCGCGGTGTATTGCGCCACGAAAAAGCCTTTCGGGACGCGTCCTTCCACCGCGGCGAACGCCCCCGTCGTCGCGTCGCAGGACATCGTCGTCGCGTGGGACACATTAATGGGCATGTGCAAGACGCTCTTGCAGCGGGTGACGCTGTCGACCGACCGAATTATGTCGGCGTACGTGGCCAGTGCGCCCGTGGGCGGGATGGCGGGGAATGCCTTGCGGCGTGCTTCGTCGATGCGGCGTTCCTCGTTGACGCCCGTCGCGAGCATTGTGTCGCAACTCGCGCCGCCGGCTTGGGAGCCGGACCGCCGTGGGCTGTTGTCGGCGCCGCTGTCGTCGTGGATAGACGACCTGCCTCCCGTGCCGTGGCGGGAGGCGGGGGGTCGCTCCGGGGGGGACGACGACTCATGGCCTCTCCCATTTCCATCGTGCTATTTTACCGTGGAACAACCGCCGACGCCTGAAGTGGTGTTGACGAAGGGCGGCGCGGCGGCAATGGAGTCGCATCGGAAGCTGCCACCCCCTCAGTCGTCTGCGCAGCCGCTGTACGACGGGTCTCGTGAGTCGGAGGGAGCACCGACGACGGCCGCGGCGGAACTGAGACGACCTCCTCTGAAGCTGGACAAGACCTGGCCAGTGATCAAGAAAAAGGTGGTTCCGGAAGATCCAAAGAAGAAAAAGAAGAAGTAGAGTCTCTACTCGCCTCTCGCTCCCTCTCTCCATCAGCCCCCCTACAACATGTTTAGGGCCAACAGAAACCGCTGGAATGTAGTCTATGTTTTCTTCTCTTTGACACGGCCCACTCACCGATCGTACCTGATTGATTTACAGAAACCGAGAGGATTGGTGTCCTTTTTGTTGACTATGATTTCCCCCTCACCCCCTTTTAGTAACGGGAAAATCGCCAATCCAAAAAACTTTGGTCGATTTTGTCTAATTTGTCCCTCGCTCTCTCTCTCTCTCTTTCTTTCACACATTTTCTCTTCTTTTCTCTGTCATTCGAATCGAAGAGTCGAAAAGTAAGGAGAAAGAAACACAGTCGAATCGGGAACAAATGGAACATGGCTCCACCGGTGGCTCGCGCATGAGCCGGCGCGGCACCGCTCGCAGTCAAATGGATGTTCGCGGCTTCGTCGCTCTCCTCGCGATCCGCTCGATCACCATCCCAGAGTTCATGACCCACGCGGGCCACATTGTCCTCCTCGTGCAACTCGTGTCGCTCGTTTTTAGCCCCTACATGCAGTACCGACATACAGTGGTCCGGGAAATCGCGGTGGCCGCAGCCGCCTTCCGGGTACCGTTCTGGGACCCCACGTTTGTCGGTACCTCAAACACGGTGCCCATGGCCACGTATATGATTTTCTACGAGGTGCTAGCGGCATGCCTGGTTGTCTCGTACTTCGCGATGGCCCTCGTCGCCGCCAAGGCCATTGATATTGTGACGGTCGTTGCGACGACCACGGCGCTGCTCACTCGCGCGATGGGCTCTTGGCTGGCGATTCCGCTAATGCACGCGGTGCTGGCCCCTGTCTTTTGCAAATCATCGACCGGCTACTTGTTCCATTTCAAGGACGAAATCTGCTGGAGCCCGAACCACATCGGGGTGGTGTGCACCACGGCCGTCATCGGCCTCGCGCTCATCGTGGTCGTCTTCATCTCGGGGACGATGTTAAATAGCGTGACGCCGAGCACCCCACGGGGCGCCAAGCCCCTCGCCGTCGCCCACGCCTATTGCGACATGCTGCTGATGGGGACGATCATTGTCCTTGTCTTGCTGTACCACTTGCTCTTAGCCATCGAGCAGGAAACGCTCTTCAACGCCCTCTATGCCCTGCTGCTCGTCATCAACGCTATGGTGACGGCGATTGTGCATCCTTTCCACGAGTCGACGTGGACGTCGGTGCGCTGCAGCGTCTGCCTCTTGGCGGCCTTCGTAGCTCTCGTCAACATCGCCAGCGCCCAGGCGCCGTGGATGGTCAGTCGCCAGTTGAACGCCTACGTCGTCTTCACGCTCGCCCCGCTGGTCGCCCTCCTCGGCGTCGCCATGGGCCGGGCGCGTCGCAGCTCGGACTTGCGCTTTCACGAGCAATGGCTCTTCAACCACGCCCGGGTCGTCACCCACTTCGCTCGCTTTCCGTTTCCCCCGGGTAGCATGGAGGACGATATGTCTTTGCTGCCGCCGCAGTTCAGTTCGCTGGAGAGCACCCTCTTACAGGAAGGTAGCGGAGCGTCCCGAGCCTTCTACGACACTTTGCCTTACGCGTGCGAAGTATTGACCCCGGGCTTGGATCGCTTGTTTCTGCCCACGGACGCCGAAGTGGCGTGTCGTTTCTTGGCCGATACAAGTCGCATTACTGGGAAGGTTCCGTCACGCCATCAGCTCGCCTTTGCGGCCAGGATTTACACCAAGTCCCTCGTCGCGTTCAAACGCTCGCCGCAAGTGCTTTACCACTTTGCGGGGTTTTTATTTCACTACGCCTCCAAGCTGGGACTCAGTCTCGAGGTCATCGAGATCCTCTCGTCGAAGCACGCCGCGTTCGATATGTGGACCAACTACGCCACCTACGCGCTGAGCACGGAGGTCAAGGCCATCTTCGGCGTCCGAAACGTGGCCCATTTGGCGTCGTTTGACAGGGCTAAGCGCGCGCACCGCGAGCTGCTGCTCACCATGCAGCACTTCTGGTCCAAACTATTGGAGAGTCGAAAGGACGTGACGGGCCTCATTCGGATCTCCAATGACCTGACCGCGAAGCGCAACGCTGCCAATGAGCTCTATCGCCGCGCCCTCGTCGACGAAAGCGTCGACCGTCAAACGGTGAACCTCTACGCCATGTTCCTGAAGGACGTGATGCTGGATCGCTCGGGTGCCGATACCTACGCGCGACTCGCAGAGGCAATGGCCGAAGAGAAGCGCTCCCGGCTAACGCAATCTCCTTCCGCCCACCTTAACGACTCGGGAGGGGGAGAGCACAACAACGGAAAGGGAGGCCTCATGGCCACGACGAACTTGCAGCAGCGGCAGGAAGCGGTGAAACAACGGAGTGAGGCGGTCACGTCGTCGTCGACGTTTGGAGCTTCGTGGAGCGACGCCGTTCGAGCGATGTGGGCCACGCTTGTTCTCTTCTTCCTGTCCTCTGCCGCGATCCTTGCAGTCGATCTGCAGTTGCTGAGTGAGCTCGACAAGCGTGTCGAGGGCATCCGCGTCTCGGCCTGGTCACGAACGCAGCTTTTCACGTCTTCGATGCTCGTACGTCGCATCGCCAACTGCGAAGGGGATGCCGCGACGACGACGCTGTCATTTGTGAGCAGTGGTAACGTGACGATGCCGTCGTGTAGCGCGTCACCCGCACAAATGGAGCGTGTCCTTCGAATCGCGAGTGGGCAGTTCGCCAGCTTCACGAACGCCGCGGTCGTGCGAGACTCTTCCATTCTACCCGACGCGGCCGAGCAGCGCGAAAACGAGGCCATGTTTCTCGCTCCGTTGACCACGGAGGAGCACGTCGACATTGGCCGCCATCCTGCCCACGTCTTATTCGGCGTCTCGTCGGCGCTGCGACGAGCGAACGTTTTGTTCACCGACGCCGTTAATGCTCTCACGTTGTCCCGGGCGGCGTCGATCGCCACGAGCATTGTCGAGCCGCTCTCGGCCTTGATGTTCGAATTGGACAGTCGCCTGACCGACGCGGCCGAAATTCAGGGCGAGCGCCTGCTCTCGTCGCGGCTCCTCTATGGTGGCATCGTGGGCATCATCGCGTTCGTGATGGCCTTGGCCCTATGCCTCAACCGGGAGTCGTTCGTTGTCAACCTCGTCAATGGCGGGCACATGAAGGTCGTCGTCATGAAGCTGTTCAACTTGATCCCTTCGCCAACGCAGGCCATGCTGCTCGAGCAAAGCAAGTTACAGCTGGAGGCGTTTGAGAAGCTCGAGGCCGTCGAGGACGATAAGAATAACCACAACGGCGACCGGAATTCGGACGCGTTGAACGACAGCGGCATTGCCGATCGGCGGCCTTCTCACGTATCCGGGGGGGGACCGGGCGACGACGTTGCACGGTCCGCGTCGATCGGCGGCTCCGCCGGGATCGACCTGCGAATGGGGTCCAGCATGCATGGTGGCGGCGGGGGTGGCGACGATGGCATTAGTGAGTCCGTTCGCCGGCGATCCGTCGCGTTATTTGGCAGTGGCGCCTCTCGCGCGAACAATACGGCGGGAGGCTCGTCGAAGCCCCGAGGCATTTTAAAGTCCACGATGCGGTCGACCAGTAGCACTATGCGGTCCACCGCGGCGCGTCGTATCGAAATGAAACGAGTTCACTGGTCGGCGGAAGCGATCAGCGCGTCGGCGGAGGCCAAGCGCAAAAAGCTAGCCGAGCCCACGATCGTGGTGCGGACGGAAGCGTCCATTGCCAACGCAGGGCAGCACAACATGCAACAAGCGGCTACTAGCGGTGGAGGGGACAAAGGAGGAGGCGATGGAGGCGGCAAGGGAGGAGGTGCCGCCGGCAAGGGCCCAAATCGGAAGCAGCGTGGCATTCTGCCGTCCCGCACCGTCCCAGCCTACCGGGGGGGAAACCGAGTGGTGTCCCGCACGGCGTGGCAACTCGGGTTTGCCTCGACGTTGATGATCCTCTCGTTCGCCGCCGCTGGGTGCTGTGTCGCAGCGTGGCGGCATAGCGTGGCGATGGCGACGCACGCGACCGATGCGGTGCTCATCGCAGATTGGCACCTCGGTGCGTCGGTCGCGGTTGAGACGCTCGTGAGTCGCACCCACAGCTACATGGCCTTCCCGCGGGAGCGCGTGTATCACGACTGGGTCGAGAGCGCCATGTCTCTCCAGAGGCACGGCCTGTATCGCGCGACCCCTGCCGGCGTCCTGCTTCCCTTCGCGGCGGGGGCCATCAATCCGCTGCGGCAGCAAGCGCTCACTTCGCTATTGTCTCTGTGTCGTCGGACGGTGTCAGCGGCCGCGGCGGCCGCCGGGGTGGACGTGAGCACACCGGTGGCCTCCGGCTGGGGCGAGACGCAACCGCCGAGCACTGGCAATCGCACGCGCATGCTCCTCACGCTCGATAACGAACGTCCCCCGGAGCTCGTTCGCGACACGACCACGCAAATGTCATCGCTGCTCTTGGAGGCGGCGGTCGAGCAGCGTTTGCGCGTCCAAGCTGGCTACGTGCAGTACTATGCGGTGGCCGCCGCGGTGCTGTTCGTGGCCGCGACGGTGGCGGTGCTTCTCGCATCGCTGCACCTCTCGGAGTTCGTGGCGTGGCTGCGACCTTCCCCGCCGACCAGCTCCAAGCCTCGGGTACTGCGAAACCTAAGGCTCAATCTTTTCCGGCTTTTCAGCGTCGCTATCCTCTCCGTGGGTTTTGCCTGCTCCGCGGCGCTCGCAGGTGAAGCCACCGCCCAGGTGGTACGCGTGGCGCGGTATGCGGAGCGCGCCTTGCGAGCCGGGGCGGCTGTTCAGAGTGTTGGGCGCTTCGTGGATCGCGCCGATGGCTGGCTGCTCGAGGGGACGGCTGCCGCGGGCTTTGCTTATTTTGACGAGGCCGAAAAATGCGGTCTTACCTTCGCGCGCATTCAGGACTCACTAGAGAGGTTTGCGCTGCTCTTCGACTCCGGGGCGACCGACGCGGCGACGATCAGGTCCGAAAAAGCAGAGATCGACCTTCGCCTTCGGCATTTTACCGGAGTCGTGACCGTGGCCTCGACGCTCCGCGCCGCATCCGTGAACCTCCTCTACAATCCCACCATGCCCTTCGCGCGCCAGTATGACTCGGACATCGTCGCGCTCGCGGGGTCCGCGGCCACCACCCTTGGCATCCAAGCCGACACCATGAGACCCGACCTCGTGGCGACGACGATCGAGACGGACGTCACGCGGCCCAGCGCCATCCAAGTCGCGATGGCCATGTATACCCGGCATGGCGAACGAGGCACGTCGACGCTAGACAACCTGTTGCGCGCCACAGTCGAAGCCGCTGGGGTCAGTCGGTTCTCCATGGTCGTGGACCGTGACGATGCGGTGCGCAAAGCGCTACTTATGACCTCGATCGTTATCGGATGCCTTGTTGGGGGCCTACTCGGGTTGGCGTTGTTGGTAGGACCTGTGCGGAGTGGCCTCATTTCGACCTCGGCGGGCAACGCGGCGTCGTCGTCGTCGGCGACAGCCTCCGCCCTGGCGGCAGACCAGCAAAAGTCACTGACGTTGGAAGTCCTTTTCCGCGTCGTGCAGCGGCGACTAACGATGACCCTTTGCGTCCTGGGACTCTGTGGCGCCGCGCAGGTCGGGTTGGTGGCGTATCACGTCGCGCTAGACGTTCCCACCTTGTCCGCGGTGAGGGACGTGGTGCAGCGAAGCTCCGACGTCGCCTTGTCCATGGACTTGCTCGAACGACTGCTCAGTCGCACGGATTCCGGTCGTGACGCGCTTAAATTAGAGACCACTCGGACCCAACTTGCCTTCGTACGCGACCGACTTGCCGTCACGCGACAGGCTGTTGACACCGCCCTTGGGACGCGCTGGCGCTCGGTGAGCACGGCCAACGAGCGACTGCGCCTCTGGCTGACGCTGCTCGACGACGCCGTCGCGGCACCCGTGACGTTGGAAAGAATGCAACAGGTCGCCGCATCCGGCGGCGGCGGGAACCGCACGACGGTCCTCGCGGCCGACGCCGCCACGGTCAACCGTTACGCCACGCTTGTGGAGACGGCGCGCGCGCAAGTGCTGCCCCTCATCGACGGGCTCAGGGGCGATGTCAATGTCAACGTGGGTCAGGTCATTCGCGGCTCCCTCGCCGCGGACCAAGGCGTGACCATCGGCTTGGCCATCCTGACGTGGCTCGCCGTGACCCTCGCGGCAGCGGTCGTGACCTACCCGGCGATCGACCGCCTCGCAGAGGAGGAAGGCGGGGCGCGCTTGTTGCTCAACGTCATCCCGGAAAACGTCGTTCGGGCCACGACTAAGATCCACTTGTACCTGCAAACGGGCGTCACAGTGGACGATCGCGCGGAGGAGCGCCTGTACAACTCGCTCTGCCCCCAGGTGCCCTTGTTCAAGGAGCAGTGGCAAGCGGGGCTCGCCGAGGCGGACTGCTTCCGCCTTCTCGACGCCTCGGAGAAGTGCACGGTCCTCATTACCGGTAAAGGCATCATCGAGTACGTCTCGGAGGCACAAATGAAGTCTCTCCTGGGCTACCTGCGCGAAGAGCTCATCGGGAAGAACGTCAAGATCCTCATGGAAGAGCCATTGAGATCCGCGCACGACCGGTTCCTTCACGCCTACACCTCAGGCGCGCCGTCGCGCCTCATCGCCACCAAGAAGGGTCGGGATGTCATTGCATTGACGGCTGCCGGTGGGCGACAGAGCATCTATTTACAACTGCACGAAGTCACGAGGCACACGGGGGAGCACTACTTCCTGGGTCAGATGGTGCCCTACAATCCATACAGCGTCGTCTCCGATCGGTGAGCAAAAGTGTTGGCGAGAGACAAGCAACAAAAGGGAAGCGCGAGAAAGGGGAGCCGAATGAGGAGAGTAGGAGGAATCTCGTTGTATTCGGTCACCCCCGCACAGAAAGAGTAGTAGAGTTCCTTCTTTTTATTTTTCAAGGACATGACAATCATCAAACGTGATGATGTGGTCTCCTTTGCGAATCGGTGCATCCCACGGTTGTCTCAAAGCGCGGCGACGAGTTTGATGTAGCGTTTTCTCTTCCCCTCCCTCTCTCTCGAGATCTCCGCGTTTCAATGTAACTCTTTTGCGCTCTTCAATTGTACATCGTTGTCAAGTTGAGGTCTGATGTTATGCGAAACTCTGGTTTCCTCAACCTACACCGTCGACCGAGAAAAAGTTTTTCCCAACGCATAAATATCTTATTTTGTGGTTCCCCCATCTTCATTTTATTCCATTTTTTGCGAAAAATGAAAAACGTCTCCACTCGGTCTTTAGTCACTCTGTCTGTGGCCTCATCCGTCTGCGCCGTCGTGTCGCTCCTCCTCGTCATGGTGGGCAGCGCCACCCTCATTGACGCCAAAGGCCTGACCGGTCGCAGCAGCTATGGCTCTTATTATGGGGGAGGTGGATACTATCGGGCATCGAAGATAGGTTACTACAGCCGCACGAACCGGTACTACATCACCAACATGGGCTGGCGCGCTGGATACAGTTACGCCTACCGCGGCCCGCAACTGCGCACCGCCGGGGGCCCGCTCACGGACGCCGAGCTCGCGGGCATTATCTGCAAACGAAATGTCACCGTGGATACGATCGTCGCGAACTACGCGAACGGCATCACCTACAACAGCACCCAGCGGTGCTACAAAGAGAGCAGCGAGGTCGCCGGCGATCCCACCAACACGAACGTCGACAACTTCATGCTCAATCGATTCCGGTTCAATTATCGCGTCAACGCCGGCGCCGCGCCGACCGTCGATATGGTCGTCTTCCCCGACAAGGACATCATCGTGGGGCTGGTGAACAACACCTTCCGCCTCACGACGCTGACGTTCACAAGCGTCGCCGCCGGTGGAGGGTCCACTGTGGTGGATCTGTCGACGCTCACTTGGCGCGCGTGCAGCTTGGCGACGTGCTCAGGAGGTCCTCAGGGATTTTCTTACCCGTCGTCTCGGTTTGTGGAAGGCAGTCGAGTCTACACGGTATCCGTCTACGCGGATATTCCGAGCCCGAACGTTCGCGTGCAGCTTCGTTTCTGGCTTTCCAGTGACTTCAGCGAAGAGCCAAACTACGAGCACGTTTTCCTGATGCCGGGCGCCACGAAAGTTGATATCATGCTGACACCCGCAACCGCGGCCGAGGCGGCGATGACCGTGACGCTTGCGGCTCTCATCGCCGTGCCAAAGGCCCCTGGCGCGGGCACCACGGTGACGAACATCGCCATTGCCAGCGACATTCTGGGAACCGAGTACGGCCCACAGAAGATGCAACGCCTCGACATTGGCACCACGACGGACCAGCAAAACGGGCAGGGGTCGTACCTCAGCTGGAGTTCCTCGTTCGACCGCAACGTCCTCTGTTTCTCGCCGACGGATGCCACGTGTATGAGCGTGAACGCCGTGGGCACGATTCCGGCTCCGGTTTGCGATGCGGCTTCCTTGCCCCTTCCTACCAAGTGCCAAAGCAACTTCCTTCGCGACGGGCAAGTCGCCTACGAGTTCTCGTGGACGTCCAAAGGTCCCATGAGCAGCGCCATCACCGGCTTTAACTGGTACTTCGACTTTGGTTACTACGACCCGTCCGTCGGGGTGCAACCGGACAGCGGCGCCTCGGCACATACCCTTTCGCTCATCGCTGTTGCGGTCGTCGCGACCCTTCTGTTGATGTTTTAGCGGAGGAGGTGGGAAGGCGGAGAAGTTATATTTTGTAGTCATCCGATCTCTCCGTGAAAAAAACTCAGATGGGAGCGTGTGGTCGGGGAAGACGGCTCTCCTCTCCCTTGCGCTCGCAAGAGAGAACGAACCTCCCCACACGCCCTCACTGAATCCCCCGAATTTTCCACGCGCTTTCCGTTCTCCTCCCCCTCGGTACAAGTTGCTGTCTTTTTTGGTTCTCACCTCTCTCTGTTGTTTTTGACACCCATTGGTTTTCTCCCTGCTTTCTTCTCTCCCTTCGAGACGCTTGTGTTGAGGTTGTTGTGTTCCGTCGTGAGTTTGGGTGAGCGGACGCCGGGGGAATCCCCGTTGCTCGTTTCGGCTGAAGCAAAATTTCTGTTGATCGTCAAACACGAAAGAAGGAACTTCAATGTTGTGAACACCATTCCCCAACCAAAACACACAGACACATACCATCGTTTCAGCCCAGTTTCTATGTCGCGCCGCATTCGAGACGCGTTTCCGTTTCTGCAGCCGGCTGGTCGGGTCGAAGTTCAGCAACGCGGTCCCATTTTTGAGGGTCTCGAAGTGCCCCCGACGCCGAAATCCATCGCTCCGTACCGTAAGAGCCAGAGCTGTCAGCCAGGACGCCGCCGGCTTCACTTCGGCATCGCGCGTGACCCTCCGCCGCCAGACATGCGCTTCGGTCGCAAAGCACAGTATACTTCCACGACCGCCGCGTGCCTGTACGACCCGACGGCCGTTGGTGTCGCCGCGATAGCCAACGAGCAGGCTGAGCGGATCTACCAAACGCGATCCAAGGAGCCGCTCGGTCATAGTCCCGCCGCCGTGGGCCTTCCCAAGTCGGTTTTGCATGCGGCTCACGTGTTCGGCTGCAAGTCCGTGTCGTCGGAGACGGTGAAGGAGGTCATGTACGGCGCGGCGCTCGCGACGCTCCCTAGCAACGAGGCCGCCGAAAGGCGCCTGGGCCCCGGGGAGGCGAAGAAACGCGACTATGACTGGGCCTCGGTGAACATTGATCCCACGAAACACCGCTTTGGCCGAAGCACCGCGGGGTCAAAGGGTGAGGTCATGCTCAAGCCAACTTCCATCGTGCCTGTGGTATCGTGCCGATCGGCACAACGCGCCGAGAGTGCTCTTTCCGTTCAAGCCTTCGCTAAGTTCGACAAGCCCTACACGGCGACGGTGTCCGACTTTGCGCTGGTGGACACGGCCGACAGCGATGAGCAAGGTCTTGGACGCGCGTATTGCCCTTCTTCCACGTTGCGGCGCCTCCGCGCGGCCGACCCATCCCCGGTGGCGCACCGTTCGTTTGGCATTCCCACGATTCGTAGCGATATCCCACGACCAAAGGCATTGCCGTCTTTTTCCAATGCGAACAACTACGGCGACGATGCCACCGCAGGGCAGCTGCTCAACCCGGCCACGGCGGCGTCGACGGGCATCACGGCGGCCGATCAGGACCACGTGCAGCTTTCGAGAGAGGCCGCTTGCCGTACGTTCAAGGCGTGTGGCGTGCGAGACGAGGACGTCGATGCCATGGTCGCCGAGGCCACCTCCAAGCAACCGGGTGGTGGCGTGACCGCGTCCGCCTTGAGGTCCGTGATGGAACAGCATGGATACTGAGGGACTGGCAGCGCCGCTTGTCATGCTGTGATCATTATTGTGGTGTTGGGGGGGTGAAAAAAGGGGGGCCGGAGAGAACCGGTCTGGTCGTCGCCTTCGCGCGATTATTTTTTTTGCTCCACATTTTTTAATGCCCCTCACTCGTAGACTTCTTACACGCACCCCCCTTTCCTTGGGGGTGTGATTCCTGTAGCATTATTTTTTTTTCTCCTCTTGCGCCTCACCCCCCCTGTATCTCGGACATTGTTCGTCCTTGATCGGCCTTTTTTTTGTTTCTCGCCGTCGCGCTCATGTGCATTTCCCACCTCAAACTCCCAATTCCTTTGTCCCACACCCACCCGGAGTACTCCGTTAGCAACTCCGCGCAGATGCAGTTTGCAACCAGCGTAAGGAACCGGACAACAACAAAAAAAGTCATTGCTTTTCGGTATTCCGTTTTGCAATCTCTTTCCCCCATCTGGAAGAGAGAGAGAGTGAGAGGGATCCCCCCTTTCCATAGTTGTACTCCATTGGTCCACTCGAGTGGAAGTGGACAACCCCTTTCGTACATTCCCTCGTGCGAATATGTCCCGCAAGGAGGCCGGGGACGCGGCTCGATCTGGTGGCACCAGTGGCAGCCTAGTCCTGAAACCGCTCGTGGCCTTGCCGACGCTTCCCCGATGCGAGGACGGCAACCGGCAGAAGTGGATGGCGGAGTACGACAAAGTGGAGGCCGAGTTGCTCAAGCCACACCTGGCGTCCGCGGGATGTCACACCGCGACGTTGGGTCTCCGCCAACTTCCGGCGTCATGGGGCAGCAGTGTGCAAGCGGCGTCGGCGGGTGGTGGAGGCAGCAAAGGACATGGCACTACCTCCGCTGACACCGAGGAAGCAGCGGACGACGGTGGAGGGGCGCCGTATCGTCTCCACAAAGGCGCCGCGCCGCCGCATCGCGCGGCGAGCAGTTTAGATGGGTCCCAGATGCCGCCTCACAAAGGTGGCAAAGGTGGCAAAGGTGCTCATCCCAACGGGTTATCCCCCCGCCGCCCCCTAAGTGCGTCGTCCACGGCTCGAAGTGTGACGGGCGCCCTTCACCATGCAAAGTCCCCCAGCCGCAGTAGTCACAACGCGATGGCCGCCGTCACCAGCCCAGTGCCTGCCAACCCGGCGACCCCTGCTGGACGGGCGCAACTCCACGCCACCCTTCAAACCCTCTTCACGCTGATCGAACCCCCAGTTGCGTACCGCACCGCATACCACTTGGATCTCACTGGCATCGATCTGAAGTGGCTGACACGCTATGTGTCGGGCGATCGCCCGCCAACGCTGCTGACCTTGGAGACCATCCGTGAGGACATGCTCATATCCGCCGCCACGCAGCAGCAGCAGCACGTGGGCGGAGGCGCGGCCACTGCCGGTGGGCGGCCCAGTCATGATCACACCCACGACGTCGCGCTCAACTCGCCTCGCTCCGTCGTGATTTTACTCCGGAACGGCATCACCGTCCAGGACGTTCAAATCAAGCCGAGGGGGAAAACGATCGTCCCGGCTGTATCGTCTACGCCTGGGGGGCATCAGAGTAGTCGATCAACCTCACCAGATAGCAGCGCCGAACTGGCAGAGCACCGTCGACAGCTCATCGAGCGGCACGAGGAAGAGCGCCGCAAGCAGCTGCTGCAATCGCTGCGGCAAGAGTACCGTGACCTCTGCACCACGATGCCATTGTTCACGCTCTTGGATGAAATCACGGCGTGGAAGTCGTCATTGAAATCGCTGGCTTCGCACGAACGAGACGATCTACTGGTGGATGAGGGTAGCAACAGCGGGGGCACGCCACGGTCCAAAGGGGCGGCTGCGGCGACCTCCACGAAAAGCAAACGCGAAGTGCATGCCGAGCGGCGGCAACGAGCGGCCCGCTTCGCCGCGGAGTTAGATCGGAAGGCGCAGGAGGCCGAATTGCGACAGCTCTCGCGAGACCAAGAAATGACGACGTACCGTCAACAAAAGCGCGAGGAAACGTCGGAGCGTGCGAAGCAAGCCGCCAGACGTCTGGCGGAGATGCGGGCCGCGCTGAACGACGCGAGTGAAGCGCAACAGGCTGAAGCTGTCCAGCGACTGGAAATGATGGCCGCCAAGGAGGCGCAGCGCGAGGAGCAACGGCGCCAGCGCGCCGCAGAGCGAGAGGCCGATATTGAACGGATGGCCGACGTTCGCCGACAGCGCATCGAGCAAGCGCGCCAGCAGGTGCAACAGCAGCTCGAGGCGCAGCAATCCCTCGCCGCGGAAAAGGAGCGTCAGGCGCAAGAAAAGCGTGAGCAGATGCAACACGAGCGGCTCTCGCTACGCGTCAAACTCGAGGCGGATCAGCGCCGCGCGGAGCAGCTGCGGGAAGCGGCGCGGCTAAAGGCACGGCAACGCGAAGAGGACGAGCGCCGCGTCGCGGAAGAGCGCAACATGAAGGCGGAGCAGCAGCTGCGTATGTTCACGGAGATGAAATTGAGCCAGCGAGCCGAAGCGGCGGCGGCCGAGAGGCAGAAACGTGAGCAGCGGCAAAAGGCGTTTGAGCAAACGCAGCAACAAGAAGAGTACAAGCGCGAGTCGAGCTTGAGCAAACGACGGCAGCACGAGGCGGATATTCACGCTCAGCAGGAGGAGCGCAGGAGGCACATGCTGGAGGAGAACACGCTCAGGGCGATGCAGGCACAGGACAAGCAGTTTTTAGTGGATCGACAAGCGAAGGCGGCTGAGTTCTTCAAGGTCGTCGCCGTGGGGATGCTTTCGCAGAAGGCGCGCCGTGCCGATTTAGCCTCCATGAGCCGAAAGCGAGGAACGTCACCGACTTAGTCGCGCACTGTCCAGCTGCGGCTTACTTACTGCATCGCGTGTCCCATGCTTTATGGGGATTGGTTGCTGCCTGGGATCGTTTGGCCGACGATGGTGGCTCACGCGCGTCGGAACGGCGCGCATGTAAGTAGACAGAAACAACACGCATATGGGGGGGAAGGCATTTTCCCTTTCGCACTCCTCCTTCTCCTCTCAACCGCCAAAAAAAGTTATGTCATTGTCCTTTCTGACATTCCGGACATCGTCGTCTGTCGTCTGTCCTTCCTTCCGTCCTTCCCTCTACAGCGGCGCGAGTGTGGGGGTGAGATTCATCCATTGGATAACGGATGTGTGATCGGCGAGATCGATTCATTCAAAGTATAGTGTGTTGTGGTATGATACATGTATTGCAGTGAAATAACGAAAAGGGGGCCGCTCGCTCTCGCCGGAAGGTGCCGTCGGCCATTGTCTCGCCCCCCCCTTCCAACGATGTCGCTCGCGTTGTGGGAGGCCTACTGGGAGTCTCATCCGAGGCTCGTGCTGTGGCACGCGTTAACATGGCAACGCCGCGAAAGCGTTGCGCTCCCCGCGAAACGGCCTACCCATCCCATCCGAAGCAACCGGCTCGTGATCACAGCCTCGTCGGACCCCCAAACGGCACCGATTTATGGTCTCCTGCGCGTGGCGATGGCCCATGCGACGGTGTATTCGATGTCGTACAGCACCGCCTCCGGGAAATGCGCGCTGCAGTATTTGGACGCCGAGACCGCCAGCGGGGTGGAGCGCCAGCTCCCGGGGGTGCAAGCGTCGAGGGAGGATAGTTTGCCGCTCCACCCGGCGACCTTGCTGCTGCGGTCGCCGACTATCGTGGCGCTACTGGAGGATGATGATGGCGTGAGGGGAATGACCTACACCGGCGAGACGACCATGATGTTGAACGACGGGGGCGGCGGCGACGATGAGAATGAACAAGACAACAGCGGCGACGGGAGCGTTGTGGGTCAACCAAGCCTTTACCGACGGCGGATGCATCAGGCCGACGAAAGAGTGGGAGCCTCATCATCTGCTGGCCTGTCGCCGTCGGAACCTCCAGGCCGCGTGAAGCTTCTGACGGCGACTCGTCGCCGGTCGCCTATCTCGATTTTTTCAATGTTTCACCGCCTGTTTGATATTTTCGGTGAATGTCGAATCGACTTGGCGACCACGACCGAAACACAACACAGCGCGACGGTGGCGCCCCCGCCTTCTCTTGCTCCGACGTCGTCGTCTCCGGCCACGATAACTGGCCTCCGCGTGACGTACACGCACCCGTTGCTGGCCGCCGAAGACGCCGTGACGGCGCTCTCTGAGCTGCAGGGCTACTTCATCCACGATTGGGACGTGGTGCTCACGTTGGAGCCGATCGGCACATCGCCGCCGCCGCGCTCACCCGAGTGAGCCGACCCATGAGGGAAGGGGGGGGCTACCTCCTGCATCGATCGCGGTTCAGCGCACGGGGGGTTGTAGTTTTTGTTTGTGGTTT
>ERZ1292633.3011-Hain-H41-02um-R1-3011-length-16738-cov-8_pt1 | contig 16738 bp, 17 predicted proteins | sample MGYA00564406_ERZ1292633 | MGnify/ENA primary metagenome ERZ1292633 (study PRJEB36523, sample SAMEA6512639) | groundwater metagenome | collected 2019-01-08 | study: AquaDiva: Metagenomics assemblies of 32 groundwater samples | reverse complement strand
ACCAAAAACACGGTTGGCGCGCGCAGCGCGCAAGTCCGCTCGTCGCATGCGACGGAATTCGAGACGCCGTATCTAGGCCGATTAGGCCGATGGACGCCGCAGCGGATCAGAGCTGCTGCGGCTGCAACTGCTGCTTGAACAATTTCGCCCGGTGCACGTAGCCGCTGGCGATGCTCTGCAGATTATCGATCTCCGCCTGGGACAGGTCGCGCACGACCTTGGCCGGCGAGCCCAGCGCCAGCACCCCATCCGGTATGGTCTTGCCTTCGGCTATCAGCGAACCGGCGCCGATCAGGCTGTGCTTGCCGATCACCGCATGATTGAGGATGACGCTGTTGATGCCGATGAGACTGCCATCGCCTATGCTGCAGCCGTGCAGCATGACCATGTGACCGATGGACACGTTGCGGCCGAGGCTAAGTTCGATGCCCGCATCGGTATGCAGCATCGAACTGTCCTGCACGTTGCTGCCCTCACCGATGGTGATCAGGTCGTTGTCGCCGCGGATGACGACGTTGAACCAGATACTGACCTTGTCCCCGATCAGCACCGAGCCGATGACGGTGGCGCTGTCGGCGATATACCAGTCCGTGCCCTGCACCTGAACCCGACGTTCGCCGAGCGAATAGACAGCCATGTTTGATCCCCGCTGAATGCGGCAGAGATAATAACAGAAGGCGCCACCTGCTATCATGGCGGCCGAAAATGAAAACCGACACCTCCATTTTTCTCGACATTCGCGGCCTGCGCTATCACTGCCGCATCTGGGGCAAGGCAGGGCGGCCAAGGTTGTTCATGCTGCACGGCTGGATGGATGTGTCGGCCTCGTTCCAGTTTCTGGTCGATGCCCTGCGGGCTGACTGGCAGGTGATCGCCCCGGATTGGCGCGGCTATGGCCTTTCTGCGTGGGGACCAGCGGATAGCTACTGGTTCCCCGATTACATGGGCGATCTGGATCGCTTGCTGGCGCACTTCGAGCCGGAACGGCCAGCCACCCTGATCGGCCACAGCATGGGCGGCAATATCGCCAGCATGTATGCGGGCGTGCGCCCCGAGCGCGTGGCGCACCTGGTGAATATCGAGGGGTTCGGCATGAGCCGCAGCGAACCGGGAAAGGCGCCGGAGCGCTATGCCAAGTGGCTGGGCCAACTCGCAGACAAACCGGGTTTTCGCGACTACGCCGATTTTTCGGAACTGGCTCAGCGCATGCGCACGGGCAATTCGCGTCTGACTGAGGTGCGTGCCCAGTTTCTGGCACAGCACTGGGGCCGCGCGAACGCTGGCGGGCGAGTCGAATTGAGAAGCGACCCGGCGCACAAACTGATCAATCCGGTGTCCTACCAACTGGAGGAGGCCATGGCCTGCTGGCGCAATGTCGCGGCACCGGTGCTGTGGATAGATGGCGCCGAATCCAAGACCATGGAGCGCATGCGCATCAATGCCGGAGACCATGAAGCGCGCAAGGCCTGCTTTCGCAAGCTCAGCGCGCATACCGTTCAAGACGCCGGACATATGCTGCATCATGACCAGCCGGAGCGTCTCGCCGAACTGATCGAAGCGCATTTGGGCTGAAGCCTGCCCCGGGCGCTGAGGGTGGCGTGTTAAAATGCCCCATCTATGCAACGCACACCCAACTACGATCTGCATTGCCATTCCACCGCCTCCGATGGCCTGCTCGCGCCCTCGGAATTGGTGCGGCGCGCGATCGGCAACGGCGTCGAAGTACTGGCGCTCACGGACCACGACGAACTTTGCGGCCTGGCGGAAGCGCGAGCACAGGCTGCGGCGCTGGGCCTGCGTTTCATCGATGGCGTCGAAGTTTCCATTTCCTGGGGTGGAATCACGATCCATGTGGTCGGCTTGAATATTGATCCGCACAATCCGCAATTGCAGCAAGGATTGCAGGCCATACGTCAAGGCCGGGCCGAGCGCGCCAAGAAGATGGCCGAGGACCTGGCGCGGGTAGGCATTCCGGGCAGTCTCGAAGGCGCCTATGCCTACGTGGAGAATCCGAATCTCATCGGGCGCACGCATTTTGCGCGCTTTCTGGCGGAGAAACACTACGTCAGCGACGTGAAAAGTGCGTTTCAGCATTACCTGGTGAGTGGCAAGCCGGGGTACGTGCCGCACCAATGGGCGACCCTGGAGGATGGACTGTCCTATATCAGGGCGGGCGGCGGGATCCCGGTGGTCGCGCACCCGGGGCGCTACAAGCTGACGCGCGCCGAGATGCGCAAGTTCCTGGGCGAATTCAGGGATGGCGGCGGCGCCGGCATCGAGGTCATCACCAGCAGCCATACCCCCGAGCAATTCCTGGAGTATGCAATCCTGGCCAAGGAATTCGGGTTTCTCGCCTCGCGCGGGTCGGACTTTCATGGTCCGGGCGAGTCCCGCGTGGATCTGGGCAAGCTACCCGATCTGGCTGCCGAGCTGAAGCCGGTCTGGCACGATTGGTAAGGTGCCAGCCCAACCCCGGCCTGCCTTTCCAACCTTTTGATTCCATTTTTGCTTTCAAATGTCGCAGTATTTTGCCGTCCACCCGACGCATCCGCAGCCGCGCCTGATTGCACAGGCCGCGGCCATCATCCGCGCTGGCGGTGTGATCGCCTATCCGACCGATTCCTGCTACGCCATCGGCTGCCACATCGGCGACAAGGAGGCGATGCAACGCCTGCGCACCATCCGCAAGGTCGACGACAAGCACCACCTGACATTGATGTGCCGCGACCTGTCGGAGATTGCCACCTACGCGCAGGTGGACAACGTGCAATACCGGCTTTTGAAAAAACTCACGCCGGGCAGCTACACCTTCATTCTTCAGGCGAGCCGGGAGGTGCCGCGGCGCCTGCTGCACCCGCGGCGCAAGACCATAGGCATGCGCGTGCCCGAGCATGCCGTCGCGCACGCGCTTCTGGCGGCGCTGGGCGAGCCGCTGCTGTCGGCTACGCTGATTCTCCCGGGAGATGCGCTGCCGCTCAATGACGCGCAGGAAATACGTGTGCGCCTGGAGCATGCCCTCGACCTGGTGCTGGATGGAGGCTCTTGCGGTATCGATCCGACCACGATGGTGGATCTGACCGGCGCCGTCCCGCAATTGCTGCGGCAAGGCAAGGGAAGCGTGGAACCTTTCGGTTTCGAACGCCGAGTCTGATAAAATTGTCCCTTTTGCGTTGCCGGATCAATGGAATTCAATCTCATCCAGACCCTTGCCATCTATGCCCTTCCGGTAATCTTCGCGATTACCCTGCATGAAGCGGCGCATGGCTACGTGGCAAGGCTTTTCGGCGACAACACGGCCTACGTGCTAGGCCGCGTGAGTCTCAATCCGGTGCGCCACATCGACATGGTTGGAACAATTCTCCTGCCTTTGCTGATTCTGGTCGCGAGCAAGTTGCTCGGCACCGGTGGCATCCTGTTCGGCTGGGCCAAACCGGTACCGGTAGATTTCTCCGCCTTGCGCCACCCCAAGCGCGACATGCTGTGGGTCGCGGCTGCGGGGCCGTTCGCCAACCTGCTGATGGCCGTGCTTTGGGCTCTGGCGCTCAAATTCGCGCTGATCACGCCGCACAATGCGTTCACGCTGCCGCTCAGCCTGATGGCCGAGGCGGGCATCACGGTAAACCTCGTGCTGATGGTGCTGAACCTTTTGCCCATCCTGCCGCTCGATGGCGGTCGCATCGCGGTGAGCTTGCTGCCCAACCGCCTGGCCTACAGCTATTCGCGTCTGGAACCGTATGGGTTTCCGATCCTGCTGCTGCTATTGTTCACCAACACGCTGGGGATCATTCTGAACCCGGCGCTGCTGTTGTCCATGCAGCTGATCGAATCCATTTTTCAGATTCAACTTTAGGAACAGCAAACAATGTACGAGCAGCGCGTAGTCTCGGGCATGCGCCCCACCGGGAGCCTGCACCTGGGACACTTCCACGGCGCCCTCAAGAACTGGGTCAAGCTGCAAAATGAGTATCCTTGCCTTTTTTTCGTCGCCGACTGGCATGCGCTCACGACGCATTACGACACGCCCGAGGTGATCGAAGAGAATGTATGGGACATGGTGATCGACTGGCTCGCCGCCGGCATCGATCCGGCGCGGGCGACGCTGTTCATACAGTCGCGCGTCCCCGAACACGCCGAATTGCACACGCTGCTGTCGATGATCACCCCGCTGGGCTGGCTGGAGCGGGTTCCAAGCTACAAGGATCAGCAGGAGAAGCTCGCCGATCGCGACCTCGCCACTTATGGTTTTCTCGGCTATCCTTTGCTGCAGAGCGCCGACATTCTCATCTACCGCGCCGCCTGGGTGCCGGTCGGCGAGGACCAGGTGCCGCATGTCGAGCTCACGCGCGAGGTCGCGCGCCGTTTCAATCATCTGTTCGGGCGCGAGCCGGGCTTCGAGGACAAAGCCAGGGCGGCGGTAAAGAAGCTTGGCAGCAAGAAGGGAAAACTGTATAGCGAGCTGCGCACCCGTTACCAGGAGCAGGGCGATGAAGAGGCCTTGCAGGCCGGGCGTGCGCTTCTGAATGAACAGCAGAATCTGTCCATGGGAGACAAGGAACGCTTGTTCGGCTTTCTGGAGGGAGGCGGGCGCATGATCCTGGCCGAGCCGCAGGCGCTCTTGACCGAATCCTCGAAACTGCCGGGCCTGGATGGTCAGAAGATGTCCAAGTCCTACAACAATGCCATTACCTTGCGCGAGGACGCTGCCGGGGTGACCAGGAAAATCCGCACCATGCCGACCGATCCGGCGCGGGTGAAGCGCCACGACCCCGGCGACCCGGAGAAATGCCCGGTGTGGCAGTTCCATCTGGTGTACTCCGACGAGGGCACGCGACAGTGGGTGCAGCAGGGCTGCGCGAGCGCAGGCATAGGCTGCCTGGAGTGCAAGCAGCCGCTGATTCAGTCGGTGCTGGCGGAACAGGCGCCGATGCGCGAGCGCGCCCAGCGTTACCTGGATGATCCGACTCTGGTGAAAAGCATCATCGCCGACGGCTGCGAGAAAGCGCGCGAGCTCGCTTCCGAGACGATGCGCGAGGTGCGCGAGGCCATGGGATTGAATTACTCGTGATCGAAACTGCCGCCGCCAACGACGCACCGCCAGACCCGGTTGCGCCCGCGCCGCATGCATCCGCGCCGGCGCCCGGCGAGCCTGGCGCGCGCGTGGCAACAGTCCGCGGCGAAGCCTTTCTCGAAATGCCGCCGGATTTATATATTCCGCCGGATGCGCTCGAGGTCTTTCTCGATACTTTCGAAGGGCCGCTAGACCTGCTGCTCTACCTCATCCGCAAGGCCAACATCGACATCCTCGATGTCCCCATGGCGCGGCTCACGCAGCAATATCTGGAGTACGTCGAGCTGATGCGCCGGCGTAACCTCGAGCTTGCCGCCGAGTACCTGCTGATGGCGGCGTTGCTGATGGAAATCAAATCGAGAATGCTGCTGCCGCGCCCGCGCGCCATGCGCGAGGACGAAGAGGATCCGCGCGCCGAGCTGGTGCGCCGCCTGATGGAATACGAGAGCATGAAACTCGCCGCGCACAAGCTCGATGCGCTTCCCGTGCTGGGGCGCGATTTCCTCACGCTGGAGGTATGGATCGAACAGGCGGCGACGCAGCGCTTGCCGCAGGTGCGCGCGCGGGACCTGATCGTCGCATGGCAGTCGCTGCTGATGCAGGCGCGGGTGACGCAGCATCACAAGGTGACGCGCGAGGAACTGTCGGTGCGCGAATTCATGTCTTCCATGCTGCGCCGCCTGCAAGGCAGCCGGTTCACTGAATTCACCGCGCTGTTCGACGTGAGCAAGGGAGTGGCGGTGGTGGTGGTGAGCTTTCTTGCGCTGCTGGAGCTGGTGCGCGAGAGTTTGATCGAAGTGACCCAGTCGGAGCCTTATGCTCCCATTTACGTGAAGCTTGCACATGCTGAATCCGAATGAGGCCAAGACCGTCCTGGAGACCGCGCTGCTCGCGGCGCAGGAGCCGCTCACGCTCGTCGATCTGCGCCGTTTGTTCGAGGAAGACATAGGCGCCGACACCCTGCGGCGCCTGCTCGACGAACTGCGCCTGGACTGGCAGGGCCGGGGGGTGGAACTGGTCAACCTGGCGAGCGGCTGGCGCTTTCAGACCCTTCCTAAGTACCAGCAATACCTGGAGCGCTTGTCCCATGACAAGCCGCCGCGCTATTCGCGCGCGGTGATGGAGACGCTCGCCATCATCGCCTACCGCCAGCCGGTAACGCGCGGTGACATCGAGGACATCCGCGGCGTGACTGTGTCCACCAACGTGATCAAGAGCCTGGAGGCGCGCAGCTGGATAGACAGCGTCGGCTATCGCGATGTTCCGGGCCGGCCCGCGCTGTATGCAACGACCAAGACTTTCCTTGACGATCTGGGCCTGCGCTCCTTGCAGGAATTGCCACCGATTGAACAGATAAGCAGCACCCTCGAACTTGCCCCGCATACACCGCCCAGCGAAAAGCCGCCCGCAGCCGAAGAGACTGCCGGACCGGTCACCGCAGCCGACTAGCGCGCCCGCGGCCTCGGAAAAGCTGCACAAGGTGCTCGCGGGCGCCGGGCTCGGTTCGCGCCGCGAAATGGAGCAATGGATAGCCGCCGGCAGGGTCAGCGTCAACGGCGAGCCGGCAGGGGTCGGGACGCGCATCGGCGCGGGCGACCGGGTGCTGGTGGACGGCCGTCCGGTAAGACTGCATCGCGGCGAAGCGGCGCGGGTGCTGCTTTATCACAAACCCATAGGCGAAATCGTCAGCCGTGACGATCCGGAAGGCCGACCCGAGGTATTCGAAAAATTACCGCGCCTGCGCGGCGCCAAATGGATCGCGGTAGGACGACTCGATTTCAACACCAGCGGTCTGTTGGTTTTCACTACCTCGGGCGAACTCGCCAACCGGTTGATGCATCCGCGCCATCGAATCGAGCGTGAGTACGCCGTGCGCGTGCTTGGAGAATTGAGCGAGGACCAGATGCAGGCTTTGCGCACGGGCGTGCAACTGGACGATGGTCCGGCGCACCTGGATAGCATCAACGACGCTGGCGGACAGGGCAGCAATCACTGGTACAACGTGGTGCTGAGCGAAGGACGCAATCGCGAAGTGCGGCGGCTGTTCGAAGCCCTGCACCTGACGGTGAGCCGATTGATGCGCGTGCGATTCGGTCCGATTGCATTGCCATCGCACTTGAAGCGTGGCCAGATGCGGGAACTGGACGAAGCCGAAATCGCGCGCTTGCTCGTCGCGCTGGAGTTCCAGCCTCGGGCGGCTGCGCCCAAATTGCCCGCTGGACGCCCGGCGCGTCCCGAGCCGTCCAAGCCTCGCCGCCAGCGCCGGAGTCGTTAGTCTGCCGTAGAACAAATCTAAAGTTCCGCTGCTAAGCATCGCTTCGCCAAGGACAAAATGGATTGTTCCTGGGATAATTTTCTGCTATAATTTCAAGTCTGTGGAATGTGGTTTGCTGGATGGGCGGTCAGCCCATTTTTTATTTGTGGCTATGAAACTGCAAGGCTTGCTGGAAACAACGGTCGACGGGCTCGGTTACGAGCTCGTCAGCGTCGAATTGTCGAATCGCGGCAGGATGCTGCGGATTTTTATCGACAAGGCCGCGGCAGGCACGCAGGACGCGGTTGCAAGCGGGATCACAGTGGACGACTGTGCCCGGGTCAGCAACCAGTTGGCGCGCGTGCTGGAGGTAGAGGATATCGACTACGACCGGCTGGAGGTGTCCTCGCCTGGACTGGACCGGCCGCTGAAGAAAGAGGCTGATTTCGTCCGGTTTGCCGGAGAGCAGGCGCGGCTGACCTTGCGGGTACCGGTCGGAGGCCGGCGCAATTTTACCGGCGTGATGCGTGCGGTAACAGACGGCAAGCTGGATTTGGAAATTGAAGGCGGCACGGTGAGTTTGGATCTTGCCAATATCGACAAGGCGCGCCTGGTGCCCAAGGTTGAATTTTGAAGTCGGAGGTGCTGTAAATGAGCCGTGAGATTCTGTTGCTGGTGGACGCCCTGGCGCGCGAGAAGAACGTCAATAAGGACGTGGTCTTTGTCGCGCTGGAGATGGCGCTCGCCTCGGCCACCAAGAAGCGCTTCAGCGACGACGCGGACGTGCGCGTGGCCGTCGACCGCGAAACCGGAGATTACGAGTCCTTTCGCCGCTGGCAGATTGTGGCGGACGACGCGGTGGAGAACCCGCCGCAGCAGATCCCGCTGTCGGAGGCGGTCAAGCAGCACGCGGACATCCAGCTTGAAGAGTATATCGAGGAAACGCTGGAGCCGATCGAATTCGGCCGCATCGGTGCGCAGGCCGCCAAGCAGGTGATTCTGCAGAAGATTCGCGACGCCGAACGGGAACAGATCCTGCAGGACTTCCTCGCCCGCGGCGAGAAACTCGTGACCGGCACGGTGAAACGCATAGAACGCGGCAATGCCGTGATCGAGTCCGGCCGCATCGAGGCTATCCTGCCGCGCGACCAGATGATCCCGAAAGAGAATCTGCGGGTGGGCGACCGCGTGCGCGCTTTGCTGCTGCGGATCGATCGCAATGTCCGCGGCCCGCAACTGGTGCTGTCGCGCACTGCTCCGGAATTCATCATCGAACTGTTCCGGCTGGAAGTGCCCGAAATCGAGGAAAACCTGCTGGAGATAAAATCGGCGGCGCGCGACCCGGGCGTGCGCGCCAAGATCGCCGTGCACACAACGGATAAACGCATCGACCCCATCGGTACCTGCGTCGGCATGCGCGGCTCGCGCGTGCAGGCGGTGACCGGTGAGCTCGGCGGCGAGCGTGTCGACATCGTTCTGTGGTCGGCCGATCCGGCGCAATTTGTCATCGGCGCGCTCGCTCCCGCCGACGTGTCCAGCATCCTGGTGGACGAAGAGAAGCACAGCATGGACGTGGTCGTGGACGAGGCCAATCTGGCCATCGCCATCGGCCGTAGCGGCCAGAATGTGCGCCTTGCCTCGGAACTCACCGGCTGGACCATCAATCTGATGAACGAAGAGGAGTCGGAGAAAAAGCAGCGGGAAGAGAGCGCCGGCATCCGCTCCATATTCATAGAAAAGCTGGACGTCGATGAAGAAGTGGCCGACATACTGATCCAGGAAGGGTTTTCCTCGCTGGAAGAAGTCGCCTACGTGCCGATCAATGAAATGATGGAAATCGAGTCTTTCGACGAAAACACGGTCAACGAACTCAGGAGCCGCGCGCGCAACGCCTTGCTGGTGCAGGAAATCGCGAGTGAGGAAAAGGTCGAAGGTGTGGATCCGGAACTGCTGCGCCTGGAAGGCATGGACAGCCAGTTGGCAGCCAAGCTGGTCGAGTCCGGCGTCAGGACGCGCGACGACCTTGCCGATCTGGCTACCGACGATCTGATCGAAATCTGCGCGATCGATGCCGAACGTGCCAAAGCCTTGATCATGAAGGCGCGTGAGCACTGGTTCGCGGAAGAGGAAGGAAAGTAGAGGACCGGTATGGCGCAGACTAGCGTTACACAATTTGCCGGGGAGCTTAAGGTTCAGCCTTCGGTGCTGCTCGAGCAGCTCAAGGCCGCCGGTGTGCACAAGCGGCAGGCCGAAGACACCCTGAGCGAGCAGGACAAGACCCGGTTGCTGGAACACCTGCGCAAAGCGCACGGCGCTACCGAAGCGAAGAGCAAGATCACGCTGACGCGCAAGCAGACTTCCGAGATCAAGAAATCGGATTCGACCGGCAAGTCGCGCACCATCCAGGTCGAGGTGAAGAAAAAGCGCGTGTTCGTCAAGCGCGATGCTGCCGCGGAAACACCGCCCGAAGCGCCTGTCGCCGCCCCGGTAGTCGAGGAAAAACCAGTCGCCCGGCCGGCGGCACCGGTAGTGGATGCGCAGCAACTCGAGCTGCGCGAGCAGGAGCAAAAACGCCAGGCAGAATTGATGGCGCGCCAATCCGAGGAACTGCGGGAAAAGCAGGAACGCGTGAGAAAGCTTGCGGAGGCCCGTGAAGTTGAAGAAAAGCGGGTTCAGCAGGCGCCGCCCGCGAAGCCCGGCGAGGCGCCGGCCACTGAAGGCACGCTGCACAAGCCGAAGGTCGATGAAGCCGCCAAGGGTGACAAGAAGAGCCCGAAGAAGAAGACGACTACCATCTGGAAGGATGAAACCGCCAAGCGGCGCACGATCAAGACCCGCGGCGATGTGGGCGGCGCCTCCGGCTGGCACACGCCAAAAGGTGCGCGGCACAAGCCCGCCTCTTCGGTGGAGTCCGCGCAAGTCTTCGCTGCCCCGACTGAGCCGGTGGTGCGTGAAGTCATGGTGCCCGAAACCATTACCGTCGCCGATCTCGCGCACAAGATGTCGGTGAAAGCGGCAGCGGTGATCAAGACCCTGATAAAGCTGGGAAGCATGGTCACCATCAACCAGGTGCTGGACCAGGAAACCGCCATGATCGTGGTGGAGGACATGGGGCACATCGCCAAGCCGGCCAAGCTGGACGAGCCCGATACCTTTCTTATGGAACAACCGCAGGCGCACGAAACCGTGCATGAGTTGCTCCCGCGCGCGCCGGTGGTGACGGTGATGGGCCACGTCGATCACGGCAAGACCTCTTTGCTCGACTATATCCGCCGCACGCACGTCGCCTCGGGCGAGGCCGGCGGCATTACCCAGCATATCGGCGCCTATCACGTGCAGACGCCGCGCGGGATGGTGACGTTCCTCGACACGCCGGGCCATGAAGCCTTTACCGCCATGCGCGCGCGCGGGGCGAAAGCCACCGACATCGTTGTTCTGGTGGTCGCCGCCGATGACGGCGTGATGCCGCAGACCATAGAGGCGATCGCGCACGCCAAAGCCGCCAATGTGCCGCTGGTGGTGGCAATCAATAAAATCGACAAACCGGATGCCAATCTTGACCGCGTCAAGCAGGAGCTGGTGGCGCAAAGCGTGGTGCCGGAGGAATACGGCGGCGAGTCGCCCTTCGTGCCGGTATCGGCCAAGACCGGAGAGGGCATAGACAACCTGCTCGAACAGGTGCTGCTGCAGGCCGAGGTGCGGGAGTTGAAGGCGGCCGTGGACGCGCCGGCCAAGGGGCTGGTTATTGAAGCGCGCCTGGACAAGGGCAAGGGCCCGGTCGCAACCATTCTGGTGCAGTCGGGCACGCTGCACCGTGGAGACATCCTGTTGGCCGGTTCGGTGTTCGGCCGCGTGCGCGCCATGCTGGACGAGACCGGTCAGCCGGTGGACCAGGCCGGACCATCCATCCCGGTTGAAATCCAGGGATTGTCCGATGTGCCGCTTGCGGGCGAAGAGGCGGTCGTACTCGGCGACGAGCGCAAGGCGCGCGAAATCGCATTGTTCCGTCAAGGCAAATTCCGCGACGTCAAGCTGGCCAAACAGCAGGCAGCAAAACTCGAGAACATGTTCGAGCAGATGGGCGAGGGTGGGGTAAAGACCCTGGCCTTGCTGATCAAAGCCGACGTGCAGGGCTCGCGCGAAGCGCTGGCGCATGCGCTGTCGCGCCTGTCCAACGAAGAGGTCAAAGTCAGCGTGGTGCACAGCGGCGTCGGCGCCATCACCGAATCCGATATCAACCTCGCGCTCGCGTCCAAGTCGGTGATCATCGGCTTCAATACCCGCGCCGACGTCGCCGCCAGAAGGCTGGCCGAGTCGCAGGGTATCGATATCCGCTACTACAACATCATCTACGACGCCGTGGACGAGGTGAAGGCCGCTCTTTCCGGCATGCTCGCGCCGGAAAAGAAGGAGAGTGTGCTCGGGCTGGTGCAGATTCGCGAGATCTACAAGATCTCCAAGGTCGGCACGGTCGCGGGCTGCATGGTGCTCGAAGGCCTGATCAAGCGCGGCGCGCGCGTGCGTCTGCTGCGCGACAACGTGGTGCTCCACGATGGCGAACTGGATTCCCTCAAGCGCTTCAAGGATGATGTGCGCGAAGTGAAGGCGGGATTCGAGTGCGGCCTGTCGCTGAAGAACTACAATGACATCATGGAAGGCGACCAGCTCGAAGCGTACGAAGTGCTGGAAGTCGCAAGGACGCTGTAGGGCGGGATCCCGCTTCCGCCATGTCGGCGGGGGATTGCCGACCTACCAGTGCACGAGGTTGCCGTATGCCCAAAGGCCCTGCCCGCAGTTTGCGCGTCGCCGACCAGATCCAGCGTGAACTGGCCGAAATCATACGCACCGAGCTGAAAGACCCGCGCGTTGCGATGATCACGCTGACCGGCGTGGAAGTGACAGCCGATTACGCGCACGCCAAGGTTTTTTACACCCTGATGGGCAGCGCCGAACAGCGCGCCGAGACTGAAGTGGGTCTGAAACAAGCCGGCGGATTCCTGCGCAGCCAGATTGCGCGCCGGATCAAGCTGCACTCCATACCGCAACTGCACTTCGTATACGACGCATCGGTCGAACGCGGCTTCGAATTGTCGCGTCTCATCGACGCGGCGGTGGCCGACGGCAAGGAACCGCGTTCCTAGTGCCGCCGCCCCACCTGAAGCGCCCCCTGAACGGCGTGCTGATGCTGGACAAGGCGCCGGGGGCGAGCTCCAACGCCGCGCTGCAGCAGGCGAAGCGCCTGTATCAGGCGGCCAAGGCGGGACACGCCGGGACCCTGGATCCGCTTGCCACCGGCCTGTTGCCGGTACTATTCGGCGAGGCGACCAAGTTTTCTTCCGACCTACTCGAAGCCGACAAGTCCTATGCGGCCGAGATCAGGCTGGGCGTGAGCACCGCCACCGCGGATGCCGAAGGCGAGGTGATCGCCGAGAGGGCGGTGAGCGTCACCGCGGACGAACTCGCGGCAGCCCTGCGGCATTTCAGCGGCAGCATCCTGCAGACCCCGCCGCACTATTCCGCGCTGAAACACGCCGGCAAGCCGCTTTACGCCTACGCCCGTGCCGGCATCGAGATCGAGCGCGCGCCGCGGCAGGTCACAATACACGCGCTAGCCCTGCAATGGTTCGAGGGCGAACGGCTCGCCTTGTCCGTGACCTGCAGCAAGGGAACCTATATCCGATCGATTGCTCACGACCTGGGCGAGATGCTCGGCTGTGGTGCACATCTCGCCGCCCTGCGCCGCACCGCGGTCGGACGCTTTGGCCTGGACTGCGCGCATACCCTGGAAAGCCTGCAGGCGATGACGGCAGACGCGCGCGACCGGTGCTTGTTGCTGGTGGATGCGCTGCTGCGGAATCTGCCCGAAGTGTGCCTCGCGCCCGCGCAGGAGGCCAGGTTTGTGCGCGGGCAGGCGGTGCCTTGGGATGGGCCGCCGCAGGCACGTGTGCGCGTCTATGGCGCCAGCGGGGCCTTACTGGGGGTGGGCGAGGCAGGGGTAGACGGGACGATCTCGCCCAAGCGCGTGATCGCCAACGCCTAGACGCGCTCGCCGACACCCGACCCAGTCCCAAAAAAATAGGGGAAAACCCTTGAAAAACCACTTGTTTTCAGTGTAAAATCCGCGCCTTTGCTGCAGCGAGAAGACTCAGGAGAGTATTAGCATGCCATTCACCACCGCGCACAAAGCGCAAATCATGAACGATTACCAGCGCGCCAAGGGCGACACCGGTTCCCCGGAAGTCCAAGTCGCACTGCTGACAACGCGCATCAACGAGCTGACCGGCCATTTCAAGGCTCACGTCAAGGATCATCATTCCCGCCGCGGTCTGCTGAGAATGGTCAGCCAGCGGCGCAAGCTGCTGGACTACCTGAAGCGCAAGAACGCGGACAGCTACCGCAGCCTGATCGAGCGGCTGGGTCTGCGCAAGTAACTCCGGCCCCCGTCCGTAACAAGACGGGCGTTTTGCATTTTCGCGGGCTGATTGCTGTTCCAGATGCCGCCCAGTTCCCTTAGATGACCGATGGCGCATTGTGCGCCGCCTCGCAAAGGACCCTACCTTGAATCCGATCAAAAAAACTTTCACCTACGGCGCCCATCAAGTTACCCTCGAAACCGGCGAAATCGCGCGCCAAGCCGGCGGCGCCGTCCTGGTCAACATGGACGACACCGTGGTGTTGTGCACGGTAGTTGGTTCCAAGCAAGCAAAGTCCGGGCAGGACTTCTTCCCGCTCACCGTCGATTACATCGAGAAGACTTACGCCGCAGGCAAGATCCCCGGCGGTTTTTTCAAGCGCGAAGGCAGACCTTCGGAAAAAGAAATTCTTACCTCACGTTTGATCGACCGTCCGATCCGCCCGTTGTTTCCCGATGGTTTCTACAACGAAGTCCAGGTTGTGGCGACAGTCATGTCGGTCAATCCGGAAGTCGATCCTGACATCGCGGCCCTGATCGGAGTTTCGGCGGCATTGACCCTGTCCGGCATCCCGTTCAACGGCCCGATAGCAGCCGCGCGCGTCGGCTACGCCAACGGCCAGTACATCCTCAATCCTACCGCGACCCAGCTCAAAGAATCCAAACTCAACCTGGTTGTAGCCGGCACCGAGCACGCCGTGCTGATGGTGGAATCGGAAGCACAGGAATTGTCCGAGGAAGTCATGCTTGGCTCGGTGATGTTCGGCCACCAGCAGATGCAGGCCGCGATCGCGGCGATCAACGAACTCTCTGATGCCGCTGCAAAACCGATGTGGGACTGGAAACCGCCGGTCAAGGACGAAACCCTGTCCGCGCGCGTAGCCTCCGTGGCTGAAGCAGACCTGCGCGCAGCGTTCCAGGTCAAGGAAAAGCAGGCGCGCTCGCAGGCCATTGATGCGATCTGGAAGCGCGTGTTCACCGAGATCGGCGTCGGCGCCGAAGGCGGACCGGATGCGAATGCCGCCAAGGAAATCTGCTTCGCCCTGGAATCGAAGATCGTGCGCAACCAGATTCTCGACGGCGAACCGCGCATCGACGGCCGCGATACGCGCACCGTGCGCCCGATCACCATACGTCTGGGCGTGCTGCCGCGCACCCACGGTTCGGCGCTGTTTACCCGCGGCGAGACCCAGGCCATCGTGGTCGCGACACTGGGAACGGCGCGCGACTCGCAGATCATCGATGCGCTGATGGGCGAGTACAAGGACCGGTTCATGCTGCATTACAACTTTCCCCCGTATGCCACCGGCGAAACCGGCCGCGTCGGCTCGCCCAAGCGGCGCGAGATCGGCCACGGACGCCTGGCGAAGCGCGCGCTTCTGGCGGTGCTGCCCTCGGTGGAGGAATTCGGCTATAGCATGCGCGTGGTGTCCGAGATCACCGAGTCCAACGGTTCAAGCTCGATGGCATCGGTGTGCGGCGGCAGCCTGGCGCTGATGGATGCCGGGGTGCCGATGAAGGCGCATGTGGCCGGCATTGCCATGGGCCTGATCAAGGAAGGCAATCGGTTCGCCGTGCTCACCGACATCCTCGGCGATGAAGATCACCTGGGCGACATGGATTTCAAGGTGGCCGGCACCGACAACGGCGTGACCGCGCTGCAGATGGACATCAAGATCGAGGGCATCACCAAGGAAATCATGCAAGTCGCGCTGTCGCAGGCGCGCGAAGGCCGCATGGTGATTCTGGAGAAAATGACCAACGTGCTGCCTTCGTCGCGCTCCGACATTTCCACCTTTGCGCCGCGCATCATCAAGATCAAGATCAATCCGGACAAGATCCGCGACGTGATCGGCAAGGGCGGGGCGGTGATCCGCGCGCTGACCGAGGAGACCGGCACCACCATCGACATCGAGGACGACGGCACCGTCAGCATCGCCTGCATCAGCGCCGAGGGCGGGGAATTGGCCCGCAAGCGCATCGAAGCGATCACCGCCGACGTGGAAGTGGGGAAGGTCTATGACGGCACGGTGCTGAAATTGCTCGATTTCGGCGCCATAGTCAGCGTATTGCCCGGCAAGGACGGTCTGTTGCACATCTCGCAGATCAGCCAGCAGCGTGTGGCAAGCGTCGCCGACCATCTGAAGGAAGGGCAGTTGGTGAAGGTCAAGGTGCTGGAAGCCGACGACAAGGGCCGCCTGCGCCTGTCGATGAAGGCGGTGGAGGCCACTGCTTCCGAGACGCCGCAACCGGGTGCAGCCCAGCCCAGCTAATACAAGGGCGCCCGAAAAAAAGGACGCTCAGGCGTCCTTTTTTTATGCGACGACACCGCCTCAAGCGGCTGTAGAGGCGTCATTTCGCCAGCTGTTTCTCTCTAACCTCGTCCAGTGTCTTGCAGTCTATGCATAACGTGGCGGTGGGGCGCGCCTCCAGCCGCTTCAGGCCGATCTCCACGCCGCAGCTTTCGCAATAGCCGTAGTCCTGGCTTTCGATCTTGGCGATGGTCTCCTCGATTTTCTTGATCAGCTTGCGTTCGCGGTCGCGGTTGCGCAACTCGAGCGCCATGTCCGACTCCTGGCTTGCGCGGTCGTTGGGATCGGCAAACACCGTGGCTTCGTCCTGCATGGTGTGGACGGTGCGATCGATATCCTGCCCCAACTCGACCTTGAGCGCTTCCAGGATGTTGCGGAAATGCGCCAACTGTTTCTTGTTCATGTACTCCTCGCCTTTTTTCGCTGCATAGGGAGGGAAAATCTTATGGCGTAACAGTTGCTGTGCGGGCATATCAAACCACTCTCAGTTGAAAAAACGAAGGCGCTTTAATATCAGAAATACAAGCGGGGGGCAAGTGTAATATTTTTCTCCCCATTGCGCCACCGAGTTCTACATTGACCGCCACGGACTCTTCGTTGACCGCCAGGGAGCGCCAGAGTATCATACGCGACCGCTCGGGGTGTAGCGTAGCCTGGTAGCGCGCCTGGTTTGGGACCAGGATGTCGGGAGT
>ERZ1292633.3010-Hain-H41-02um-R1-3010-length-16744-cov-4_pt1 | contig 16744 bp, 17 predicted proteins | sample MGYA00564406_ERZ1292633 | MGnify/ENA primary metagenome ERZ1292633 (study PRJEB36523, sample SAMEA6512639) | groundwater metagenome | collected 2019-01-08 | study: AquaDiva: Metagenomics assemblies of 32 groundwater samples | reverse complement strand
GCGTCCACGCGGGTGAGCGCAAGGGCAACGCCAAGCCGCTCCTCAATGTCATCAAGGAAAAGCGCATGCTCTTCGAGCACCGCCTCCTGGTCAGTCCTCAAAACCGCGCCGATTTCCGTCGCAGTACCGTCGTGTTCAACGCGGAAAAGATCGCCGTCTTCGTCCTCGATAACAGTCCCTTCCGGTATTTCATCTTCAGCTAGAGGTTCACCTGCGGTAAAACTCGACCAGAAGGCTTCGGACACGTCGTCTACCCGTAAACTCCAATCAGAACCGAACAACGCGATTGCAGTTGCCTCGTTCGGGATCTCACGTAAAACGCCGTCATCCTCAACAGCGAATACCGATGGATCGCTAGGAATCTTTACGAGACGTGTACCCGCCTGATAGACGATGCGATCACCGAGCGGAAGTGTCGCAAGATCGGCGCATGAAATAGTCTTTACATCATGAAAATCCGGATACCAACTGAGATAGATTTGCTCGTTTGGAAACACATACCTTGCCCCATCTTCGGCAAGATAGTATACCGCGCTGTAATCTTTGCACTTCACGAGGTCTCCCGTACTTGCGGCACGTACTGCATGCAGAGGGAGCGTTGCGCCAACAAAGAGCGCTGTCACGAAAAAGGTTGAGAATATTTTATTCATATATTGAGAGTATATGTTATTTTTGGATGGCCATCCAATCTAGGATTCTTAAAAAAGCTGGACTGTACACATTCCAAGTGACCGAGAGTTGGCTCCTTTCTCTGTCGTTGCTATACTTTGCCCATGTTCACTAAGATTTTTCGATTATTTTGGAAGAAGGTCACGTCCGTCCGAGTATTCTCGGTCTTTTTGCTTTTGAGTTTTGCGGCCTTCGTGCTCTCCACCGCATGTCACCCTATTGATTACAGCACGATCACGGTACATGAAGTAGATCAATGCTGTTCGGAACAGCATGAGCTAAAAAATGTCACTCCTATACACCTCACCGCATTTGATGAAGCTGTCCTCCCAGGAAACCCATTGGGCATCGCCATCGTCGTCCTTGCCCTTGTTTTCACGTTTGTTTGCCAAAGGGCAGAACCCGGCAAGCCTCTCATTTTAAAATTTAGGGAAAGATATTTACGTTGGGTTTGGGCGAGATCCTTTCCATTTTCATTTCAAGGCGCTTTCTTGCCATATTTTTTCGCAACACGTGGAGCGTAGCTTTTGAAGGATACTTTTTATTCCTTCATATTCTCTTTTGCTATGCAACAAGAAAAAGTCGGGATGCTGGACAGCATGCATCCTCGAACATCATTTATCTTTGGATTAGTAACGGGCATCGCAGTACTATCGCTCCTCACATCATTTGGCATTCTCGGTGGTGGACGAACCACCTCGGCCACGACAGATAACGGAGATTCGGTCGCTGCCGTAGCGAATACCGGGAATTCTGGCGCGAATGCAGTGAATACCAAAACTCCTACCGGAGAGGTTCCTGAAGTGACAGAAGACGACCATATTCGCGGCGACAAGGATGCAAAAGTGACATTCATCGAATACTCGGACTTCGAATGTCCGTTCTGCAAACGCTTCGCGCCAACCATGGAGCAGTTGATGGATGAGTACGGCGACAAGGTGCGCCTTGTATTCCGTCACTACCCCCTCTCTTTCCACGCAAATGCACAGAAAGAAGCTGAGGCTACCGAGTGTGCGAACGAACTCGGAGGCAATGATGCGTTCTGGCAATACCACGACGCCATCTTTGATAGGACAACCTCGAACGGTGCAGGATTTGCCATGGACGAGCTGGTACCACTAGCAGAAGAACTCGGCCTGAATGGCAAGAAGTTTCAGGACTGTCTCGACAGTGACAAATACGCAGACCACGTCAAAGAAGACATGGCGGGCGGAGCGGCGGCTGGAGTAACCGGAACGCCTGGATCATTCGTAATCGACGCAAACGGTGACGCACAACTGGTGTCGGGAGCACTGCCATTCTCATCAATCAAATCGCTCATCGACGAAGCGCTTACAAAGTAATTATGCGAACACGGGCCGAAACAGAGAGGGTCGTCCGAGCGGTTAGGACGACCCTCTCACCCCGTGGACGAGTACCATCGCTCGTCCTACTCGCAATTGCTACCTTCTTCCTTTTTATTGCGCTGCCGGTTTGGATGACTCCAGGTAATGATTTTCTCTTCCAGTTGCAGATTATGCAGCTACGAGATTTCGTTCTCTTCGGTGTGCTAGCAGTAGCGAATGCGCTACTCATACTTATGCAGTGGCATGCATTCCAGACGAGCCGAACAGTAAGGATGGGTTCCGTTGCAGCGAGTGGAACAGGAAGTCTCTCGGCGGTCTTCGCATCGGTTCTGAGTACGGCATCGTGCTCGGCATGTGTTGCGGGTATTCTAGGATTCCTTGGAACGGGGAGTATCTTATTCATCCTTGATCACCGTTGGTGGTTTGCACTTGCGGCAATTATCATCGTTCTCGTCGCTCTCGTATTCGCGGCAAGGCGAATAGATGGCGCATGTACGTCGTGTGTTGTAAAGAAAAAGATATGAGAAAGCGATCCTTCATTTCTGCGCTTTGGCTTATTCCCTTGCTACTCGCAGGCTTAATTATTTGGTCTATAGCGCAACCAAAGCCCGGCGAGTCATTAGATAGCCTCGGTAATCAGCATATCGCTACAATCGAGGAAACTCATGGGCCGTATAACTCCAAGCCGCCAACCTCTGGTCCCCACCTGAACCAGAAGGCTCCCTGGGGCGTTTCTGAGGAACAACTACCTGACGAACTTCAGGTGCATAACCTTGAAGATGGCGGTGTCATCATTCATTACGACCCGGCAATCGATACCGGGACGGTTATGCAACTCACGAACCTCGTGGAACGCTATCCGGATAAAGTCATCCTTGAACCCTATGCTGGAATGGACAAGCCCATCGTCATGACCGCATGGACAAAAATTGATAAACTGGATACGTACGACGAGGAACGGATTGCCGCATTCATCTCCGCGTACCGTAATATTGATCATCACGAATAATAATTGGATGCTATGAAAAATAACTTGAAAATTGGACTCATATGCGTCGGCGTCATCGTGCTCATTGTTGTAATGTATAAGTTCGGCGCATCGTCCTCGACACCGTCCAACACGGTTTCAGAACCCACGCACATGATGGATAACGGAACATCTATGCCCGGCATGCGCCATGGCCAGTAACACTATGAAGAAAAAACTCACATACGCATTTGCGGTCGTTGGACTGTTCGCTGTACTCGCGGGCGCTTTTCTTGCTGGCCGTTTGCAGAACCAGCCGCACGAGATCGACATCGCCTCTTTGCCTGATGCCATTGATACCCAAACCGTCGAGCTTCAAGACGGCGACACGTACGAAATGACCGCAAGCTATGTAAAGAGTCGTATTGGCGAACGGGACTACGCTATGCTGGCGTACAATGGTTCAATCCCGGGTCCGTTGCTTAAAGTTCCTCAGGGATCTGAAATTACTTTACGATTGAAAAATAATACCGATATCGAAACGATGCTCCATTCGCATGGTCTTCGGCTCGATAACGCATCTGACGGCACGCACCTCGTGCAGGAGGCCATTCCTCCGGGTGGCGAATTCACCTATACCCTCACATTCCCCGATGCGGGTATGTATTGGTACCACCCGCATGTGCGCGAGGATCTCGCCCAAGACCTCGGACTCTATGGCAATTATTTCGTCACACCAAGCAACGATGAGTACTGGTCGGATGTAAACCGAGAAATCCCGCTTTTCCTCGACGACATCTTGGTTGATAGTAATGGTGCGATGGTTCCGCACGGCAACGAAGATGCGAATTTTGCACTCATGGGGCGCTACGGCAATGTCATGCTTATTAATGGTGAGTCAGACTATCGTCTCGACGTGCAACCTGGCGAGGTCATTCGCTTCTATTTCACAAATGCAGCAAACGTGAGGCCGTTCAATATCGCCTTCCCGGGCGCGCAGATGAAGCTGGTCGGCGCAGATAGCGGAGCATACGAGCGAGAAACGTGGCAAGACGCCGTTATCGTCGCTCCGTCGGAACGCGCGATCGTCGAAGTGATGTTCCCGAAAGCCGGAACGTACACCATTGAAAATCAAACGCCTGAATTCAATACGGTCATTGGTGTTGTCACTGTATCCGGCGAGGCAGCAGCCCCTTCATACACAACAACCTTCTCCGTTCTTCGCGAACACTCAGATGTCGTCGAGGATATCGACCGCCTTCGCCCATACTTTGAACAGCCGATTGATAAAACACTGCGTCTTTCCATCGACATGGGTGAACAGATGAACGCGATGATGCAGGATGGATCGCACAGCATGGGTGGTGGCTCAATGATGCATGGTGGCATGATGATGGACGCATCAGAAGATGGTATTGAGTGGGAAGATACCTCCGGTATGATGAACTCCATGGCTGATAGTTCGATGATTGACTGGAAGATCATTGATGACGCAACCGACAAGGAGAACAACGACATCGACGATTGGCAATTCGAGGTCGGTGACGTGGTAAAGATTCGCATTATCAATGACGAAAATTCGCCGCATCCCATGCAGCATCCGATTCATTTCCATGGACAACGATTCCTTGTTCTGGATCGCGACGGAGTACCCGAAACGAACTTCGTCTGGAAAGACACCGTTCTCGTGCCTGCGGGCGAATCAGTAGACATCCTCCTGGAAATTACGAATCCAGGTGAATGGATGGCACACTGCCACATCGCCGAACACCTTGAAGCGGGTATGATGATGCCGTTCACCGTTCAGGGCGAGTCAGCAGTACAATAGACGCATTGGCTTTATTGATCGAACTTTTTAGGCAGTGAAATTCCACCCTGAATCTTCGGCATGGTTCCGACCATGAAGTGGTTCAGGGTGGTTTTTATTGCGCGGTGATTACCAAGAAGGACGATGATGCTTTTCTGATCGAGTAACTTTGCGTCGATAATCATTTGGACGCGTTGGTTCGTAGCAAGGAGAAACGGGTTCGTTCGATCTATCGATCCAAGCTCGCTCATCTCCTCTACGTTCGGCACCGTACACCATTGCAACTTTGTTTTGCCAAAGATCGCCGAAAAGTTCAGCCGTCGATTTGCCGACGTGATGAATGCGAGAAAACCGCCATTGCAACGGAACAGCGTGATGGAAACGATCGCCTCAACGGGAACGTCGAGTACGTGAGCGATTTCAGCGTATTCTCCCTCTGCCATGATTGGTAAATCGATCACTTCGAGATCGATTGAAAGTTCGAGGACGTTATTCATACAGGACAAGTAATGCCACACGGGCTGGGGTTGTCTAGGCCTAAAAAGCCTTTAAAGACGCTATGTTTGTAAGGGTAAGGAAGGGGCTTGAAGTTGAGTAAGTCGCTTTACTTCGAGGCATTTGTAAGCTATGCTACGGATGTCTCTACTCAAGCCGAACAGGCCATTATTTTGGCTATTTCCGGATCGCGCGCAATAAGCGGCATCCGGATAAAACAGACCTTGCACGATCCGTGCTGGGCTTGGGTAGAGACACCTCCGGGTGTCGCTTTTTGTTTTTGCGGCACCCGTCTTACTCATGATTATTCATAAGGAGAACGGAATATGCCACAAGACACGCCAGTTAAGAAAAATTGGTACGCCGAACATAAGGTAATGACAGGTGCCTTTGTGCTTTCGTCACTTTTCATTCTGTCATGCATCGCCGCGGCGGTTTCGGAATACGATACGGGTTCGAAAGTTGCCTCGGTAATGACCGACTCGTCACCGACATCGGATGATAGTAAGGACAGCGATGTCGTTACAGCTCATGTTGGTGATGCCATAGATTTTTCCTCCTTTTCGATGAAGGTACTGAGCTCACGAGAAGCGACCACTATTTCTAGTCGTTACGGCAGTGCGCAGACGGCAAAAGAAGGTACAAAATTTGTCATCTTTGAGCTACAGGTTACAGCTCTAACAAATACCGAGTTTACGTTCTTTCCTGATCAAGTGCTGAAACTTGTCGATTCGCAATCGCGTCAATTTAATACTTACGACAACACCATCGGGTCGATCGATAATTACCTTGATGTTCGCACTCTCTCACCGAGCATCCCCGAGAAAGGCGTGATCGTGTACGAGATTCCCGATACAGAAAGTGCATATGCGCTTGCCGGAGTGAACTCGGTCACGGGAACGGTCTACATGGTGGCATTCCCCGAGCTTAAGGATCAGGAGTAGGTCTAATCCTTTACCCATCTTTATGGCTCACCAAGAACGGATGCCAATGAGTGGACTCAAGATGTTCACCCTAGGCATTTCGCTATTCCTTTTCCTTTCACTAGGTTCACTTGCGGTACTTGTTGCAATCAGTCCAAAGCCGCTGGAACTCACACAAGAGGAGAAAAGTGCGTTGATTGCCGCAAAACTTGCAACGAATGATCTGATCGACTCGTTCGTGGTATCGACGTCGATCTATCAGGATTCCATCGGCACACCGAACCTGAAAATGGTACTCAAGAATACTTCGGAGAAAACCATTGACGGTATCGAGGTCATGATGAGTTTCACGAACAACTTTGATGAACCTGTTACAAAATTCAACCAAAGAAGCACATCGCTCTTTATCGCGCAGTCGCAGGAAACTATTGCTCCTGGAAAATCGAGTACTGGATCATGGAATCTCACGGCATACGAATCTGCGACCAAAGTGACGAATGTGCGTGCGTACCGCGTCCACTACTCCGACGGCTCGACGATGGAAAGGTATTTTCCACCATCCGAATAGTCGTACAGTAACCCACTTTGCATACCTAATAATAGGGTTCAAACGTCGTGGGAGAGACCTGTCGCCACCCGGTAGGCGTTCTCCCGCTGTCTTGTCTCGCAATGACTCTTGATCGTTTTAACGACTTCTCAAAGCCGTATGTGGAAGCCATGACAAACGCGTCCATGAGATCGTCATGTTTTTCCACGCCGAATCCGACGATTTGTGCTACAAGATGATCCACTCCCGTCCTTGGGAAGAGGATCTCGCCATCACGAATTTTTGGAGAGATGAGATTCAGTCGTGTGCGCTTGTCGACACCACCCACTTTAAATCCTTCCACGTTACAGCCTCTTGCGCTCAGCGATTGGATTAATGCACGTTGGTAGCCGACGTCTTCAACGACCACGGTAACGCGATACTTTTCAATGAGTTGATGATACATCAGCTCAATTGTATCCAATTGCTCGGCAAAGGACATGCGTCTATTCACGATAGGCGTCGTGACAAAAGCCTGTACGCTCTCCCTCATGCCAGTCACGATGACGGGAACGATCGCGGTATAGTCAGCCGTCTCTTTTTCGCTGATCGCAAGGTCAACGCCAAGCACCATGATTGGTCGATGTATCCGAGATGTTGCAAAGTAGTCATCCGGGTATCGCTGAATCCATGCGGGCTGCACCACGCGCTCAAGATCGGAGACGATTTCTAGGAGATACTCCATCGACCAGGCGATATCATCGCCAACCATCCTTTTTAACTCAAGAACATCCTGATCTGTTTTAAACTTACCTGGCCAGAGCGGCTTGTTCTCCTTATCGAGCAACGGATACTCGACAATTTTTCCGGTTCGCTGCTCGCTTTCAATATCTTCTTTCAGATGGCTAATGAGTGAATCCTCGTGCAAGAGGTTACCGACCACGATGATGTTGGTCGTCCTGTCACCAACTGGGATAAGGTCGCGCGTAAACCACTGGTATGTTTTGACGCGAGATTCGCGCGTCTTCACCGAAGATAAATCCTCAATATCGTCACAAATAATCAGGTCAGGACGATGTGCGCCATGACGTAACCCGCGCACGCTCTGCTCAAGGGAAATAGCCGTAATTCTTGCGTTGTATTTTGGTATGACGAGTGACCCAGAGTTCCATTCCTCATCTCGTTCTTCGAATGGTCCAAGGTCATCGCGAAGTAACACATTGCCCTCCATCTCACGGCGCAGGTTTTGTAAATGCGACCTGGCTTGCGACTGTGTTTGGCAGACAATGAGTACAAATTTCTTTTGTTGTGCCCCGAGAATCGACCAGAGCGGCAGCGACATAGTGCAGACCGTGGATTTTCCCGATCCTCGGAATGCCAATACCACGAGCATGGGGATATTTTGCTCGGTTAAACTTATCAGTTCTTTTTGAAATGGCGCAGTTTCGCAGGTGATGTATTCTGAAAAATAGACGTGAAAAAACCAGAGATGACTTCTGCCAGTAAGCTCGGCTCTGAATCTTCTGTCTCTACGGACACGTTCAAAAATATCACTCTGATTCTCCGGGTTCATAGGGAATGGTTTCAGGAATAACGACATTCCCAAGTGTAAGTGCTTTGCCGATCGCTTCTTCCTCTTCTGGGGTAAGGGGACGATCGACACGGACATTCGCGTTCAAGTCAACGCGCGTGCCATAGGATCGGTGACGATGCTTGAGCCAAAAGGTAATTGCACCAAGATTGCCGTTCCGAATCATGTTGATCATCTGACTCTCGGCCATATCGCTCACGAGGCCATTGCCCTCATCAATTGCCGCCTCGGCACGAAGACGGAAGTCAGTGTCATCCTTGATCCAGCGATAATAAGTAGCGCGAGCGATACTCACTTTTTCACAGGCTACCTGTACGATTGGTGTTCGTTTGAGCTGCTCAACCATTTCATTCTTTTTGTCGCCTTGGCGTTCGATCATCTTTTTTGTTGGAAGTTTTGTCATATACGTTTCCGAGGTAGGTTGCCGGGATTCCTGTCTTCTTTTCGAATCGCTTAATGATTTCTTTGCAGTAGTCGGGGTCAATTTCGACCATGAAACATCGTCGCTTCGTATCCTCGGCAGCAATGAGTGTTGATCCGCTACCGCCAAACGGATCGTAGATGACCTCATGGATGTTTGAGCTGTTGAGGATTAGGCGGCGGAGTAGCCCGACCGGTTTCATGGTGGGGTGGATCTTTGAACTCGATGGCTTGGGATATATGAGCACGGACTTATCTTTTGACTTCATGAACTTGTGCGTCCCGTACCAGCCGTAGGCGATGAGTTCGTGCTGGGGCAGATAGTCCATGCGACCGATCACCGCGTGGGATTTAGCCCAGATGAGCAGTTGCGTAAAGACGAACCCTGCGCTCCGAATACCTTCATGCATGGCAAAGATCATCTTGTCCGAGTTGAAGATATAGTAGGTATTTTTGGCAGCCATATGATGTTTGATTGGCTCCATCCAGGCCCGCGTAAATTCGTGATATTCCCCCTCGGATTGCGTGTGGTCATTCATGATGACCTTTTCTTTCCCGAGCTTTTGTTTGAATCCGCTTTTGCTTTCGACGTAGGCGACGCCATAGGGCGGATCGGTGAGGAGAAGACTGACACGTTCCTTACCGAGGAGTGTTTTAACGAGATTGCTGTCTTTCGCATCCCCGCATGCGAGGCGGTGCATTCCGAGCACGAAGATGTCGCTAGGCTTAACTGATACGTTTGGCTTTTTTGTTGCTGAGTTTTTCATATCTTTGAATGATGACATCGCAGAACACTGGGTCTTTTTCTATCGTGAAGGACTTACGCTTCATTTGCTCGCATGCCGCCATAGTGCTGCCTGAGCCACCAAACAGATCAAGCACGATGTCTCCGGGCTTCGTGCAGCGTCTAAGCGGCTTCTCATGGAGCGAGATGGGTTTCTCGGTGGGGTGGGTGTAATCCTGTGCGTTGAGACGTTTTGCGAGCCAGATATCGAAGAGATCAATGATGTCGTCGATCGTCCGGTTGCCCGGTTGAATATCACGGTTGAGAATTTCCGCGAGATTGGTGACTTTGTCGTTCAAATACGGCGAGCCGATGGTGCCGTAGATGCATGGCTCGTAGGCCTTGTTGAAGGCAGTCTGCGGCGTCATGTTGAAGTTGTTTTTGATCCAGAGACAGACGCGTTTGTTCTTGACTCCAACTTCTTCGTAGAGGGATTGCAGCAGTCCAATGTAGGACTGGTCGCACCACATGAAGAAGTGTGCGTTTGGCTTGGCGACAGCTTTCGCGTTTTCGATGCATGATTTGAGGAATGCGTGATATTCCAGAGGTGACTTCTTGTCGTTCACCTTGCCGCCGTATTTGCCATTCGTCGAAATACCTTTGGAATAATCGAGCGCGATGTTGTACGGGCTATCGGCATAGAGCATGTCGATGGTGTGTTTACCCATGACCCGCGCAACCGCTTTTGCATCCGTTGAATCGCCACACAAGAGGACGTGGTCACCGAGTTGGAACATGTCACCGAGTTTGGTCTTCGGTTTCTTGATGGCTGCCGCCGCCTTTTCTGCGTCAAAATTGTCGTCTTCGATCATGAGCGCTTCATCCCAAATGTGGCCAAGGTCTGTGTCATCGAATCCGACGTCAATCAGCATCTCCATATCGAACTCTTTGAGTAGATCCCAATCCCATTCTCCGGTATTGCGGTTGAGCCGAACATTCAGCTCGCGCTCCTTCCTGATGTCAGGAATGTTGAGATAGACAACAGGCACTTGATCGATACCGAGCGACTTGGCAACTTCAAGACGAAAATGGCCTCCGATCACGATGTTTTTCCGCTTGGTGGCAGCGTTCACGATAATCGGGTCGATGAGGCCAAATCGCTCGATACTTTCTTTGAGTTTTGCTTCCGCATTCGCATCATGCTTGCGCGGATTGTAGTCGGCGGGCTTGAGTAGATCTGCTGCGACGTAGACTGTTTCGATGCGTTTCTCCATAGGGATGATGTTAGTTTCTTCATCCCAGTATTCCATTAGTGCCTATACACGTGACAGCTCGCTCTCTCCTAGAAAAAAAGCGAGAGAAAATAAAAGAAAGCGGCACTTTTTTGCCACTTCCTCTGCGAGTTATCCCGTGTATAGATTAGTTCGTCTGATTTTTTACGTCGATTGATACGGATTCTATCCAACGATATCCGTGCCCATTCCGCTCGCCGACGATGACGGAACCGCCAGTCTGCAAGTTACCCCTTACTCGCAAATTGAACCGATACACCGCTTGCCGTATCGCATGCTTATTATTCTGTTGCAACGCATTGCAGATTATATCTATCGGCGTCCCATCTTTCTTCATGATGGTCGCGAGTATTACCGCAGACTTCGATAGCGTGATGTCGCGAGTAGGAAAATCTCTGTTCGTAAGGCGGTTGCCGTCGAGCAGGAGTAGTACGGATTTCTGCTGGGATTTTTCCTTGGATTGCGTAATAACATCCTCCACCTGTGCAACGATGTCCTCTGTCGCCGCATCGGTGGGATTATCCGGTAGGCGGTCATCTTCGAGTTCAATCCAACTTTTCCCCGTTCCTTGGATACCTGTTTTTTCCGCAATCCTGCCACTAATGTAGGCGCGAAGATTGGCGTGAGCCATGAGACGTTCCCAAAATCGCACCGTCTTTTCATCAAGATCGTAGAGATCGGGAAATTCCTTGGCAATCGCGTATGTTTGATAATCACGGTCGATGAATTGATTCACGCGATTCGTGAATTCCGACATCAACTTCCAAGACGCTTGGAGCTGCTCGATTTCGGCTTCCGTAGGCTCCTCAGTATACGGATAGCCAGTGAGATCGAGGTATGTCGTCATATTACGAATAGTGTAGCAAAATAGAGAAGAAATAGGTATAATTTCACTATTTATCAATCCAACAATTTTTTATGCTCGAATCATTGCAGGTGGAGGATTGGGTTCAAATAATCGCTTCGTTCTCAGGAGCATTTTTTGCATTTGTTTTCTTCATGATCGGCGAGAACTGGTTGAGTAAAAGAAGGCTCCGCATCGAACTCATAGAAGAACTATTCTCTATCAAGTATCACCTCGCGAGCCTTCTTTATTACTTTGAAATGAACATGCTGACACATGCCAGCCTTGTTAAGGGTCTAAAGTATGACGGTATCAACCATCAGAGGTTTTTGCCGATACCCATTCGAGAAAGCTCGTGGCGTATTTTACGAAATTGCAAAGTATCCGGGAGTATCGAGATGCTCCATGTGTTTCTCAAGGTAATCAATAATAATATTGATCAGCACAATGAATTGCTAAAAACATTTTCGCATTTTGCGGAAATAGCAACCGTAGACAACAGAAGGGATGAGTTCAGAATATCGATGGGAGAGAACATAGAAAATTTTAAAGTGGAGAGCACGAAACTTCATGCTCTTTTGAGTGAGCAGAAAATCAAGCTCACACAGGTAATCGATGAGGTTGATTTTACCTTGAATTATTTCCGATACATGCCGATTAAACGGCTATATTACTACATAAGAATACGATTGAACGAATCCTTCCGGGAAGAATGCATTGCGAAAGCTAGAGACTATAAGGCTCAAAAATGATTCGAGCAGATGGAAGAAATGGTTGAAGGTAATTTTTTATCTGACTAGTAAAAACTCTGCCTATGTGCTCCCAAATTCCTCTCTCGTCACCCCGCATCCCAGAAGCGGCACGAAAGCGTATGGGCGCACAGCCTCCTGTAATCCGCTATTGTCTGTACGCGAGAAAAAGTAGCGAGTCAGAAGAACGTCAAGCACTCTCTATTGATTCACAGATTAACGAGATGAAGAAAATTGCGGAACGGGATGGGCTTACGGTTGTCGACGTTCGCCGCGAAAGTCACTCGGCTAAAGATCGTGGGATGCGCCCAGTCTTTAATGAAATCATCAAGGATATTCGCATTGGGAGATTCACAGGAATACTCACATGGGCACCAGATCGTTTGAGTCGTAATGCTGGCGACCTCGGCATTATTGTTGACCTCATGGATCAACGAAAGCTTCTTGAAATCCGTACATACGGCCAGACCTTTGCCGATTCACCAAACGACAAATTTCTCCTCATGATTCTCGGCAGTCAGGCAAAGCTTGAGAACGATAATCGTAGCGTGAACGTGAAGCGTGGCATGCGTAGTCGCGTGGAGATGGGATTGTGGCCGGGCGTGGCGCCGCTCGGGTATTTGAATCAGTACCGTACAGACAAAAGGTGTGAACTCATTCTCGACGAGCAACGAGCACCAATTATCAAACAAATGTTCCAGAAAGTCGCCAATGACCACTGGAGCATGCGAAAAGTGTATCAATGGCTGGATCGGGAAATTCATTTTCGCACCAAGGGTGACAAGGTTCTGACCTTCTCGGGCATTCAGCGCATGCTCAACAACCCTTTCTACTACGGGAAGTTTGAATACCCGCGTGGAAGCGGAAGGTGGTACAACGGTAAACACGTTCCTATTGTCACTAAGCAATTATTCGAGAAGGCGAAGAAGCATCTACAACGTGACCAAATAGTGCGCCGCAATAAGGAGTTCTCATTTGTCAGGCTATTCTCTTGCGGCTTATGTGGTTCGGGTATTGGTGCTGAGGAGAAGCTGAAGCCGCTCAAGGATGGCACCATCGCGAAATATTGTTATTACGGATGTACGCGCGGACGCGACCGATTTTGTAAGAATCAGTATATCCGTGAGGACGTACTCATAGAGCAACTCATCACTATTTTTGATAATGCCGACATTGACGAGCTGGGTGTAAGGCAGAAATTTGAACAGGAAGCCGTTCGGTTCGGTAAGTTCCGCAAGTTTCTCCACGGGCAGCCAACGGAACTCAGTATTGACGAAGTGAATTTGAATCTCAAGGTCTACGTTGTCTATGTCTTACGTGATGGAAGCATCTCCGAAAAGCGCGAGTTGCTGTGGCACCTACGGAGCCGTCTACAGCTCAAGAACAAGCAGATTGCCTTGCTCGATCCAGTGAGCCAGTGAGACGCCAGTAAAAAGCTCGATTACTACGACAATATCGCTTATATAAGCGATAAAGTGCAAAATGAGACACTGTCTCAAATACCCCTCAAGTACTGTCTCTTTTGTCTCAAGCCACTCCCAAGCCGCGTTCCATTTTGTACCAGTTTTACCCTCCAGTTCTATGCGACCGGAACAGGGTTGGCAAGCATATAGAAGGGTGCTCGAAAGCCCCTTGAAAGGCCTCAAGCGAGACCGGGCCACAGAACCACAAAGTAGAAGTCCGAAACGGGCTTCTATTTTGTTTTGGACTTCACTTTGTGGTGAACCATACAGTGAAGCGAACGCCCAAGCTTATGATGAGAGAATATTTTTTAAAAAAGACTAGCTTTTAAAGCTAGTCTTTTTTTGTTCTGGGTTCGGCCTCCTACTTCTTCCCATCCCCAAACACACTCTGCAAAAAATCGTTCATATTGCCCCTTCTCTTTTCATTTTCTTTATACAATTCCTCAAGTCTTGCAAGATCTTCGTCTACGCTCTTTCGGTACGCCGCATGTTGATCGGCGGCAACCACTGCGAGCATTGGCTCCAAGTTCCCTTCGATATTTTTTCTTATCTCGTTAAATGGTTTGCCCTCAATAAGCATTGGCTGACAGAGCATAGGGAGTCTCTTCTTCCATGTATCAAGCTCAATTGCTGCAGCAATGATCTCATTTGCTTTCTCGGTGTAGGCTGCGTGTTCGCCCCTAGGAATACGCACGAGTTTATCCGCAAGAGTTTGTTGTACGTGTGTCCTCACCTTTTCTGCATCGTATTTGTGATTGAGCGGTACCCAGCTACCTCCTTCAAACTTTCTTCCCTCCAGCCAGCTTCTACATGACCCTGCAAGACGAGAAAGCCAAGGACGCACCCATCCTTCAAATTCAGTGCGTTTTTTCTCTGCTTCGGTGGGTTCGCGTTTCTTATCTTGCTCGTAACGCGTATGTTCAACCGTAACGAGCGTTGCCAAACGATCGAGGAATAGCTTTCGATCTGCTTCGGTGAGTGCACTCATTTTTGCAAACAAGATTCCTCGTACAACTTGGTTGGTATCTGCCTTGGTCATACCAGACTTAAGAATCTCACGTATCTTCTGAGTCGCCTCGGTGGTAAGCCAAACTTCAACTTTTACCGCAGCGACCGTATCATCAATACTTTTTTCAAGATCCCTTTGATACCGCGCCGCTTCCTGAGACGTGACCTCTGGATATTTCGCAATTATTTTATTAAGTGCTCCCAAAGAAAGACCTTTGAGTTGCGTAACGAAATTGCCCGTATCCTTCGAAAGATCGACCTTCTTAAGTTCTCTCCTCACATAGGCCGGATTATCTTTCATGAACCGATCCACCAGACCGCGGAATTCATTTCGTTTCCGCTCTGCTTCGTGTCGAGCTCGTTCGCTATCCGCTTGCTGCTCGGCTTCGTACGTGTGTAATGCCTTTTGCAAAGCTTTTTCAATTTTTATCTTGTAAAGATCTTGATCAAAATCAGAAATGTTTGTTTTATAATTTTTCAACTCACTGGCAAATCTTAAGTTAGAAAATATTTTCACTCTCTGAAAAGCGTTACCTTCGCGAAGAAAACGCAATGCCTCAGCGTAAAAACCAACGGGGTTTGTTTCGTTCAACAAGTTCTCCATGATCTTTTTGAATGCCTTGTGTTGACGCTCTTCTTCTTGCCGTTCACGCTCTGCACGCTCAGCACGCTCTCGAGCACCATCGGCACCCCGAGCGCCACCCGCGCCTGCGCCCCTAGCACCCGCTCCGCCTCGTGCTTGCCTTACTCTGTGTCTGTATTCAATACGCGCACGATCGAGAGCTTCGTTCATTCTTCTGATGTACCAAGATCGGTCGCCGAAAGGCAATGAAGCGTCAAATAACGAGTTAAACTCCCAGTTTGCTTCACGAGAAACGTCTTCAAAAGAAGTACCTTTTTCGAGAGATTTCAGCGTATCTTTAAAAAGACTCCCCTCATTTGCATCGGTAGTCCAGCCATCAAACATGGTATCGAACCTGCGCTTCTTTTCCTCGTACTCATCACGACGAACGCGCTCACGCTCACGCTCACGCTCACGCTCACGCTCACGCTCACGCTCGCGCTTGCGCTCACGCTCGCGCGCATCGCCGTTGCGGCCAGGATCCCCAGCACCGGCGCTACCACGAGCATCCGCACCTGCACGCGCACCGCCAGCTTTTTGCTCATCCTTAAAACGCTTTAGCACTATGCCAAACGCCTTTTCTAGCTTATCCTTCCACTCCTTATGCTCATTAAGAGGAATGAGTTTTAACTTCTCCTCAAGAATTTGCTCAACTATTGCACGTACCTCGGAAACTTTTTTGTCTTTTTTTAACAAATCAAGTATTTGTACGTTCACCGAATTTGGCTTCTGGCCATCAAACCATCCATCAGCCCAATAATTAAATTGACGCTGCTTTCTTTGAACCTCTTCTTCTTTGCGGAGATTCTCCAAACGCTCTGCTTCCATTCTCTTGCGCTCCACATTTTTTACTCCCTCCGCCCCAAATTGATCATAAACCTTTCGATTTTCTGGTGTTCCAAGAGCCTCAAAAGCTGCATTGAGTTCTGTTAAGATTTTCGTCGATTTCTCCTTGTCTCCATCAACTTTGTCAGGATGAAAAAGCGTACATAGTACACGCCATGCTTTTTTAATTTCATCTTGACTTGCAGTTCTTGAAATGCCTAATCTTGCATAATAATCCTCCCCACCAAGGACATATCTTCGCTCTGCTTCAAGACGTTTTTTATTATGGTCTGCACGCTCTTTTTTCTTCTGAGCTTCAACTTCGGCGTTATTAGGCGAGTTTCTTTTCTTCTGGTCTGGTCCATCTCCCATACATTTCTGTTGGTTATTATTGCCTCTATTTTACCATAATCACACCACGCTCCCACCAAACGCGGCGAGCAGGTCTTGCACACCTTCTTGGTTATCTTCGG
>ERZ1292633.3009-Hain-H41-02um-R1-3009-length-16745-cov-5_pt1 | contig 16745 bp, 16 predicted proteins | sample MGYA00564406_ERZ1292633 | MGnify/ENA primary metagenome ERZ1292633 (study PRJEB36523, sample SAMEA6512639) | groundwater metagenome | collected 2019-01-08 | study: AquaDiva: Metagenomics assemblies of 32 groundwater samples | reverse complement strand
CTGGGTATCGGTGTTTTTTACTTCCACCTCCGGCCCTTTAAAACTGCCCGTATCGGCCACCTGCCCGCCGCTTTCGGCATAAAAAGGAGTTTTTTCCGTAACAATCGTAATTTCTTGATTGCCCTCAGATTCGTTAACCAGCGCGCCATCGGCGATAATCGCTTCAATTTTTACCGGCGAGACCGTTTGTTGGTAACCAATAAATTCAGTGTGGTGCAAAATGCCTTTAATTTCATTAATCGGTGTACTGGCAAAGACAGCCTGCGAAATTTTGGATGACTGCCGGGCGCGTTCTTTCTGCCGGGACATCGCTTCTTCATAATTAAGAAGATCCAGTTTAAATCCTTTTTCAGCCAGGATTGATTCAGTTAAATCAACCGGGAAGCCGTAAGTATCATATAACTTAAAAGCCGCTTCACCCGGGAATCTTTTTTCATTTCTATTAGATAAGTCTTTAATTGTTTTTTCCAGAAGCGTCATCCCCTGCTCCACCGTTTCCAGGAATTTATTTTCTTCAGATTTAATAATCCGGATAAGATCGGTTTCTTTATCCGGTAATTCCGGATAAGCCCGCTTCATTACTTGCACGACGATGGGGACCAGCTGATATAAAAACGGTTTGGACAATCCGAGGGTCATCCCGTCGCGGAAAGCGCGGCGCAGGAGCCGGCGCTCCACATAACCGCGTCCTTCGTTGGAAGGCAGAACTCCATCGGCTACCAGAAAAACCAGTGCCCGGATATGGTCGGCAATTCGTTTAATCCGTGACCCTTCTTCGGTCTGCGGATGATAATCCAGTTTGGTTACTTCCAGAATATTTTTAATAATGGTCCGGAAAATATCTATTTCAAAGGTTGAGGAAACATTCTGGATGACCATGGCAATTCGTTCCAGCCCCATACCGGTATCAATATTTTTTTGGGGCAGCTGCTTGAGCGTCCCGTCTTCCTGGCGGTTAAACTGAATAAAAACCAGGTTCCAGATTTCCACAAAACGGTTGCAGTCGCAAGCGACCGAACAGGTTGGTAGCCCACAACCGTATTCTGCGCCACGGTCGTAAAATATTTCCGAACACGGACCGCAGGGTCCGTTTGGCCCCTGGCTGGGCGCATTAGCCGGCCAGAAGTTACTGGCTTCACCTAATTTAAAAATTTTTTCAACCGGTAACCCGACTATTTTATGCCAGAGATCATAGGCCTCCCGGTCATCGGTATAAATGGAAACATAAAGCTGGTCGGCTGGTAATTTTAATTCATTCAACAAAAATTCCCAGGCCCAGGTAATGGTTTCTTTTTTAAAATAATCGCCGAAAGAGAAATTGCCAAGCATTTCAAAAAAAGTATGGTGAGCGACGGTCCGGCCGACTTTTTCTATGTCAACCGTCCGCAAGCACTTCTGGGAGGTAGTGATTCGTTTGGAAGGCGGGGCTACCCGTCCGAGAAAATAATCCTTGAACTGGTTCATCCCGGCGCCGGTAAAAAGAAGCGACGGGTCGTTGAGCGGCACCAGCGAGGCGCTGGGCTGAATCAGGTGTTTTTTTTCTTTAAAAAATTCCAGGTACCTGGAACGCAATTCGTTAACTTTCATAGAAAGTTATTTTATCTTAATCAACCTCAAAAATCAAACTTTTTCCTTAAGGGTATCTCTGTTCGTCGTTGTCTACCTTTGCCCGCCACAATTTAAGAATGCACTTTTTTCTTCTTGACCCCGTTAGAAATGATAGTATAATAAAATACACCAATGAATCAATTTATTAATAATCTTGATAATGTCATCAAATACAGTTACCGTTTCACGTTTGGAAACGGAACAAAAAAAACATTTGATATCAATCTGGATGCTAGAACGTTTGACTACTTACCGAACGAAGAATTAAAGCCGCCTGAATGGGCTAATCTAACATATAACCGGTGTGCAAATTGTGCGCTGGATGAAAAGCAATATACATTTTGCCCGGTGGCGTTAAATATAACAAGTCTGGTAGCGGCTTTTAAAGATATGGTATCATATGAAGAAGTTAACATCGCGGTTACCGCCGGGGAACGGAGTTTTTCAAAACAGACCACGGCTCAGCAGGGGGTCAGTTCGCTTCTGGGTATTTATATGGTCGCCAGCCGATGTCCTTTTTTGATGAAACTCAAGCCGCTGTTGTACTTCCACCTGCCTTTTGCCACGCCGTCTGAAACGATCTTCCGGGTGGCCAGTATGTATCTGCTGGCCCAGTATTTCCTGAAAAAAAACGACCAATCGTTTGATCTGGAAATGAAGGGATTAGTCAGCCTGTATGAAGATATCCAGAAAGTTAACAAGGGTATTTTAAGCCGGATAAGAGATATTTGCAAAAATGATGCGGTAATTAATGCGGTGATAAAACTTGACCTTTTTGCGCGAAATACACCGGATTTAGTTAAGGAAGATCTAGAACGGATAAAATACCTTTTTACGGCGTATTTTCAACCACAGATGAATCCCGTTAGAAGCGTCCGGGAGTGATGAATCAGATTTACCTATTTAGATTTAGCGGGACTGGTTTTATCTGTTTCTTCTTTCGCCGGTATTTCGGCCGTTTCCAGTCCGTGTGCTTTTTTGATGTCTTTTTCCAACGCCTCGGCTATTTTAGGGTTAGCTTTTAAAAATTCTTTGGACTTTTCGCGTCCCTGGCCAAGTTGTTTTTCTTTATAAGTAATCCAAGCGCCGCTTTTATCAACCACGCCTAAAATGATACCCAGATCAATCAAATCGCCTGTACGCGAAATACCCTCTTTATGCATAATATCAAACTCGGCCTTTTTGAAGGGCGGGGCGACTTTGTTTTTAACCACCTGGGCCCGCACGCGGCTGCCCACCACTTCTTCGCCTTCTTTAATCTGTCCGATCCGCCTGATGTCAATCCGAGTGGAGGCATAAAACTTCAGGGCGCGACCACCGGGTGTCGTTTCCGGATTCCCGAAAAAGACACCTATTTTTTCCCGGATTTGATTGGTAAAAATTACACAGGTTTGCGATTTGCCGATAGCGGCCGTTAATTTTCTTAATGCCTGCGACATTAATCTCGCCTGCAGGCCCATGTGGGCATCGCCCATTTCCCCTTCCAGTTCGGCTCTAGGCACCAATGCGGCAACTGAATCAATTATTATTACATCAACCGCATTACTGCGAACCAGTAATTCGGTGGTTTCCAATGCCTGTTCACCGCTATCCGGTTGGGAAATAATCAGTGAATCAAGATTAACTCCGATACGTTGAGTGTAAGTAGAATCCAGAGCGTGTTCCACATCAATAAAGGCGGCGTTACCACCCATTTTCTGGGCGCTGGCCGCAATATGAAGGCAGAGGGTCGTTTTACCGGACGCCTCGGGGCCGAACACCTCCACCACCCGGCCGCGCGGCACCCCGCGTCCGCCTAAGGCAATATCCAATCCCAGGGAACCGGTTGAAATACTGGCTATCTTAACAGGCGACCCCCCGCCCAGCCGCATAATTGCCCCTTTACCGTATTGTTTTTCTATCTGACTGATGGCCTGGGTAAGCGCCTCGTTTTTTTTAGAAACCGGTTGTTTTTGCGTTTCTTCTATCATGTGTTTTGCTCCTCCTCCTATGTTAAATTTCCCGATTTTATCGGGATCAGTTCCCGTCTTGGCGGGACTGAAATTGAAAATTTGCTTCTTCGTGATAAACCGGCCCGGATGGTTTTAAATCACTTCGGAATAAGGTTATCCCGGCTGCTGGTTGCGAACCGATAGTTATATTTTTTTGATCTCTTAGATATTGCTTTAAAGATTCAATATTTTTAGGTGATTTCACCCGTCCGAGTGTAATATGAGGCGAAAAAGAGTGGTCGTCTTTTTCAAAACCCACACCGCTTAATGCATTTTCCAGTTCTAGATAAATCTGTCTCAACTCTCCTGTTTTCTCTTCTACCCCAATCCAGATTACCCGGGGGTGTTGGTCGGTTGGGAAAGCGCCGATTGTTTTTAGTCCCATCCGGCCGGACTTATGTTTTCGGGACACTGCTTTGAGAATTTCCAGTAAGTCCGGTATTGTTTTTTCATCAACCGCACCCAGAAAACGCAGGGTCAGATGAATATTTTCAGGTAAAACCCAGCGCACGCCCAAATCAAATCTTTGCAATTCCGTCTGTATCTTTGCCAGTTGTTCTTGAATCGCCGCATCCAGTTTAACCGCAATAAATAACCGGGGCATATTTTGTTATCTTATCATTATCGTAATAATGGTCAAGAAAAATAAATAATGTTTATTCTTGAATCGCATAGGAAATTATTAGCCGTAGGACTAATCAGTCCTTTGGCTGATATCAGGTTACCTAACCCTGCACCACGTAGTCCGCCTAAGGCGGAGCAGGATGGTGATGGTTCCCCAATTAGATCCTCAGGATCAAGGAAAATCTGCCCCCGCCACAGCGGGGGCAGATTTTCCTTGACCATTAATAATTAATTGATAAAATTGTTAGGCTAATCCTGTTTTTCCGTAAAAATGTTCTTATTGAAATGAAGAAAAAGATGAGTGATATTAAGAAAAAATTCCGGCGGCCGGGAAATAAATATGCCTCGGCCCCATTCTGGTCCTGGAACGGTAAAATGGACCCGGTTGAAGTCCGGCGCCAGATGCGTGATATGCTTAGCCACGGGATGGGCGGCGGATTTATGCACAGCCGCGAGGGATTAGCCACCGAATATCTTTCTAAAGAATGGTTTGGTTCTATCTTAGCGGCTATGGACGAAGCCAAAAAAGTTGACGGGTACGCCTGGCTTTATGATGAAGACCGCTGGCCGTCCGGCGCCGCCGGCGGGCTGGTTACCATTCCTCATCCTGAACACCGCCAGAAAATAATAGAAATGCGGGAATGGACACCGGCCGAATTTACCCGCTCCGGTAAGGAATTAAAAATTTTTACCGGTCTTAATGAAAAAAACATTTTAAAAAATACCAAGCCTTTCGGCGACATTGACCAGGGTAGTTTATCGGCGAAACATCAGGTCTTATCTTTTACCGTCTGGACCTCAGCCGATTCGGCCTGGTTTAATGACGGGGCCTACCTTGACACTTTAAGCCAGCCGGCCGTCCGGGCCTTTATTGATTCCACTTACGAAGTTTATAAAAAAGAATGTGGAAAAGATTTCGGCAAACGGGTGCTCGGTATTTTTACCGATGAGCCGAATTTTTTAACTTTTTCCCACCAGCCCGAACAAAACAAAGACGCGCCGATTCTGCCGTGGACAACCAATCTTCCGGATGAATTCCAAAAACGATACGGTTATTCTATCCTGGATTACCTGCCTTGCCTTTTCCGGAATACCGATGATGAAGATAGGGCGCTTAAAGCCAGGCATGATTATTGGGAATGCGTAACATCGTTTTTTGTTAATAATTTTTCCAGACAAATTTCCGAATGGTGTGTCCGGAATAAACTGATTTTTACCGGCCATATGCTGGAAGAACAGTCTTTAACCGCCCAGATTATTGCGGTGGGTGCGGCGATGCGTCATTATGAATATATGCAGATGCCCGGGATAGATATTCTGTGCGAATCAATTGATGAAATTTTAACGGTTAAGCAGTGTGCTTCGGCCTGCCATCAATTCGGCTGGAAGCGGATGATTTCCGAACTTTACGGCTGTACCGGCTGGGACTTTACGTTGGAAGGACAAAAATGGTTGGGTGATTGGCAATATGCTCTCGGCGTTAATTTCCGTTGCCAGCACCTTTCGTTTTATACGATGAAAGGCCGGGCCAAACGTGATTACCCGGCCTCCATTTTTTACCAGTCACCCTGGTGGAAATATTATCGTTTATTGGAAGATTATTATACCCGCCTTTCCTTTCTCCTCAGTCAGGGCGAAGCCGTGCAAGATATACTGGTGCTTCACCCGATTGAAAGCGCCTGGAGCGTTTATCGTCCGTCTCAATCATCGGAAACTAAACAATTAGACCATGATTTAAGTAAATTACTGTCTTTTTTAATCGCGACTCATTATGATTTTGACCTGGGCGACGAGGAAATAATGTCCCGCCACGCCAGAGTCTTGGATAAACAATTACTAATTGGTCAGGGAAGATACCGGTTAGTCGTAATTCCGCCGATGATAACAATCAGGGAAAGTACTTTCAATCTTCTTAAGAAATTTGCCGAACAAGGCGGTAAAATTATCGCCGTTTATCCTTACCCGCAACGCGTTGATTGCAAAAAATCAGAAGAAGCGGTTTCATTTTTCCAGTCAAATGCTGTTAAACTTGTTTCCAACAATCAGCCGGAATTATTCCGGGCTTTGCGGGATGCCTGGCCCAGATTGGTCAGCATTAAAAATGACCGGCATTATGATGAAATCGGCGATATTATTTACCAGTTACGGGAAATAGAAGGACAGTTGATGTTATTTCTGGTTAATACCAACCGGTCAATAACATATCAACCTTTCATCAGTATTGATACCTCCCGATATTACCAAGATAAATCCTGTCAGATTGAAGAATGGGACCCGGTGAGCGGTAAAATAACGCCGCTTTTTTCACTTAGCGGAAAAGGTCAGGTGGATTTCACTACTGTGATGCACCCCAGTGGGAGCCGGGTATTATGGATTAGCCCAAAAGTTAAAGGGCGAACAAAACCTGAACCGGAATGGACCGTCGTTTCTAAAACAGTCCTGGCCGATGGATTTAAATTTGAACGAGATGAACCAAATGCCCGAACGCTTGATTTTTGCCGATACAGATTGAAAGAAAAAAATAGTGGTGAGTTTTCTGATTGGTCCGAAATTTTACCGGTCTGGAAAGCCCAGCAACGAATCCGGGAAAAATTTAAATTAGTTGATATCACCCGGAACGGCGGGATGCAGCCGTGGAAGGCTTATCCGGAACCTAAAAATACCGGTGGCCGGATAGAATTAATGTTTTCGTGCCGAATTGATTATTTACCAAAAACCAAAGTTTTTCTGGCCGTGGAAACTCCAGCGATTTTTGATATCACCGTAAACGGTAAAACAGTCAGTAATAAATCTCAGGGCTGGTGGGTGGACCGTTCTTTTGAAAAAGTGGATGTTACTTCCGTTCTTAAAAAAGGCGAAAATACAATTTCTTTGGCAACCGATTATCACGAAGAATATGAATTGGAAGATATTTACCTGATGGGCGATTTCGGGGTTGACCAATCCGCCTCAGGCGGGCCGGCGATTATTGAAGAGCCGGAAAAACTTTATTACGGCAACTGGGTTCCGCAGGGCTATCCTTTTTATAGCGGCTCGATTACTTATTTCCAAGATGTTTTAATTAAAAAAGACAAAAACGACAAAGTTTTTTTGAATCTGAATACGCCCACGGCAACGGTAATCGCCGTTTCGGTTAATGGAAAACGGGCGGGCTTATTGGCCTGGCCGCCTTATCATCTTGAGATTACCCGTTTAGTCCGGAATGGTAAAAATAAAATAGCTATTGAAGTTGTTTCCAGCCGGCGCAACCTTTTAGGCCCTTTGCATAATACCACCAAGCCGTACTGGACCAGTTCTTATGAATTCAGAAAAGAACAGGCCTGGACTGATGAATACCGTTTTGTGCCTTATGGATTAACCGGTGAGGTGGAAGTCGTGGTAAAACAACCGAGTTCCGTAAGCCCGATTGAATTGCCGGTACCGACCGGAAGTTCTATGGCCCGAACCGGTCTTTAATACTATGCTTGAATCTATTATAAACTGGCTGGTCCAGACCATCGGTCAAATGGGTTATCCGGGAATTTTCTTATTAATGGCCTTAGAAAGTTCTTTTTTTCCATTTCCCAGCGAAGTAGTGATGATCCCGGCTGGTTATCTTGCCTATCAGGGTGAAATGAATTTTTATCTTTGTGTTGGGGCCGGTATTGCCGGTAGCCTGGCCGGAGCGTATTTCAATTATTTTTTTATCGTTTATCTGGGACGTCCGGTAATTGAAAAATATGGACGTTATGTCGGGCTTTCCAAAGATAGTTTTGAGCGAACCTGCGTCTTTTTTAATAAACACGGTGAAATTACTACTTTTACCGGTCGGTTGATTCCCGGCATCCGCCAGGTAATATCACTCCCAGCCGGTTTAGCCCGGATGAATCTTTTACGTTTTTCATTATACACAGCCCTTGGGGCCGGTATTTGGGTAACTATTTTAACCTGCATCGGCTGGTGGGCCGGCGATAACCAAGAACTTATTAAAGTATATTCACATAAGGCCGTAACCTGGTTAGTGGTCGGCTGCCTCGTTTTAATCGGTCTTTATATTTATTTCTATAGAAAAAAACAGCGGCCGTAAAGTCCAATATTGCCAACTTAAGCAATAGATAGAGCTTATTATTATTGATGGAATTACGATTTTGCTGACATAGATATTTACAATCAGGCTTTAGGGTCCATTGAAAACTCAACGACCCCGCCGAGGCGGGGTCGTTGTCTATCTGATTTTCTGGGTAGACAACGAGGTTTATCCTCGTTGACCTTGTCTTAATAATTATTTCCGTAATAAGAAAACTAAAAATAAAAGTCCTCCGTTCATCGTTTGTCGGCTACAAACCAGGCGTTATTCGGATAATCTCTTATTTTGTTTAATCAACTAAAATTCTTGATAAAACCCCATGAAGTTTTATAATCTAAATATGAAAATACTTGTCGCGGTTCTGTCAGTACTTCCTTTTCCCGGCCTGGGTCAGATTCTGACGGGGCGGCATTTGCGCGGAACCGTTTTTTTTCTATCTTTTATTATTTTAATTGACCTGGCCATGATTATCTTCCCCTGCCTGTGGGGACGGGAAGAAGCCCAGCAATTAATCCGGTTATGTTGGCTGGCGGCTATTTTAATCTGGGGTTATAATATTTTTGATATCATCCGGATTGTCTACTGGCGGGAACGTCCGGCTTTGCAGGAAAAGAAAAAACAACTTTTTTCGGAAGGATTGATTTATTATTTAAAAAATGATCTGGACCGGGCCGGAAAAATATTTCAACGTATTTTAAAACTTGACCGCGACGACCCGGATGCTCTTTTTTATCTGGGCGTGATTTACCGGAACTCCGGACAAACCGGCAAGGCCACCCGTTTTTTTAACCGCGCCCTGATTCTGGATGACACCGAAAAATGGCGGTGGGAAATAAGCGAGGAATTAAAAAAATCATTATGACCCCAAAACTTACCTATAAAGATGCCGGCGTTGATACGGTTAGTAAGGATAAATTTATTGACCGGACGATTAAGATGATGCGCCGGACTTACGACCCGCGCGTTCTGGATAATCCCTGGGGCTTTGCCGGACTGTTTGCTTTAAACCCCAAAGGGCAGTTGTTCGCCAAAAATTACAAAAAACCGGTCCTGGTCGGTTGCACGGATGGCGTCGGTACTAAATTAAAAATCGCCTTTATGATGAACAAACACGATACAGTCGGGATTGACCTGGTGGCGATGAGTATTAACGACCTGGTTGTTCAAGGCGCCGAACCGCTTTTCTTTCTTGATTATATTGCTATCGGAAAAGTTAATGACGAATTGTTGCATCATATTATAAAAGGCGTGGTTGAAGGTTGTCTCCAGGCCGGTTGCGCTTTATTGGGCGGGGAAACCGCCGAAATGCCCGGGTTTTATAAAGAAAACGAATATGACTTAGCCGGTTTTGCCGTAGGAGTGGTGGAAAAAAATAAAATTATTACAGGGCAAAAAATTAAACAGGGTAATATTATTATCGGACTGGCTTCCAGCGGATTACACAGTAACGGTTATTCTTTAGCCCGCAAAGTTTTTTTTGAAACTGCCCCCGACAAAATTGAGGTGCGTAAAAAAAATGTGGTCGAGCAGCCGCCGGCGCTATCTCGATATTACCAGGAATTAGGCTGTACGCTGGGAGAAGAATTACTTAAACCTACCCGCATTTACGCCCGGGCGATAAAAAATATTTTAAGTCATTACCGTATTAAAAAAGCGGTTAAAGGAATCGCCAATATTACCGGTGGCGGAATGATGGAAAATATACCGCGTATTTTACCGGCAACCGTTTCAGCCGAAATTGAAGAAAATACCTGGCCCGGACCGCCTATTTTTCCGCTGATTCAACAAACCGGCCAGATTGCCAAAGATGAAATGTTCCGGGTGTTTAATATGGGCATCGGATTAATCATAGTCGTTCATCCGTTTTTCGTTAATGCGGTGATGAAACAGTTGAAAAAAAGCGGTGAACGACCTTATGTTATCGGGAAAATTATTAAAGGGCAACAGGAAGTAATAATAAAGTAACAACGGAGGGTGGTTTATGAAAACAGTAACGTTAGTTATCGCGGTTATCCTGATGCTTTGTCCCGGTTGCGTTTCGTCATTACGTAAAGATATAGCCCGGTCCCAAGAAGAGACCGGCGAATTACAAAATAAAATTGTAAAATTAACCGGTCAGGTTCAACAACAACAGCAGGAAATAAATAAAATTTCTAAGCAATTGGAAGATACCCAATTTGAAGTAACCATTCTTAGGAAAAAATTATTAGAGATTAACGAACCGGCGGCCCAGGAGACAAACGCCAAGGTCGATGCCGTTCTAAATGAATTAAAAGAAAAAAATAGTGAGCCGGAAGAATTGGCGCACCGGTTACGGCCTTACGGAAAACAAGCCGTTATCGCCTTGAGCATTAAATTAAAAGACCCGGATTTAAACTGCCGTGATAAAGCAAAAAGAGTGTTGTGTAATTTGGATGCCAAAAATGTCATTCCGCTTTTAAGACCGGGTCTGGCGGACCCGGATATCCGCATTTTGACAGCGCAAATCTTAAGCAGTTTAAATGAACACTCCGTCGTTCCTATTCTAGCCGAGTATCTCAGCCATGAAAATGAGGAATTTGTTTTTGCTATTGCCGAAGGATTAATTAAACTCCAGGATAAAAGGGGGATCCCGGCTATGATTGAGTTTTTAGAACACAAAGACGACGGTCTCCGGGCCCTGTCTTTTGATGTCTTATCCAAAGCCACCGGTTTGATTTTTGATTACAAACATTATGAACCGGAAGAAACAAGAAAAATTTCCGTTGAGAAATGGGAAAACTGGTGGTTAAAAAACGGTTCTTTATTTGAATTTAAGCCTGTTCCGCCAAAGGCGGGGGAATAATTATGCCGGCCGTCCAAACCACGGGAGAAATCATAGCCAACAAATTAGCGGGACAGAATTGTTATCGAATGAGCCTGGCGGTAACTCCGTCTTTAAGCCATATTACGCCGGGCCAGTTTATTCATTTAAAACTTCCGACTGCTAACGACCCTTTAATTCGCCGGCCGTTCAGCATTTACGATCAATCACCCGGTTCTTCTAAAGAACCTTCTATTATAGAAATACTCTACCAGATTGTCGGGCGGGGCACCCGCCTGATGACTACGTTAAAACCATCCCAGAAAATTGACTTGATTGGTCCTCTGGGGCAGGGTTTCAAAATAAATAAAAAGGCCGCTGTTTCTATCCTGGCCATCGGCGGTATCGGCGCCGCCGGATTGCATTTACTGCTTAAAGAACTGATCAGGCAAAAAATGAATAGCGGTAATAAAAAAATTTATATCCTGATTGGCGCAAAAACTAAAGAGGGATTGTATATTCTTGATGCTTTCAAGAAATTAGAATCCGATATTATGATCGCTACCGAAGACGGATCGGCCGGAATTGCCGGACGGACCACGGATCTTTTAAATAAATTGCTCTTGACTCTTTCTGATAAAATCCCAGCACCAATCCAGATTTACGCCTGCGGACCAACCGGGATGGCCCGGTCGCTTCAACCAATAGTGTTTAAAACAGGCGTCGCCTGTCAAATTTCTCTGGAAGCGTGGATGGGTTGCGGAATCGGCATTTGCCGCGCCTGTGCTTGCAAAATAAAACAAAAAGGGATTACTCGTTACGCAATGATTTGTAAGGAAGGGCCGGTTTTAGATGCCGGACAGATTTGTTTCTAAAGGGGTTAATCAATCGGGTATTCCGGACCGTAGAACATCTTTTTTTCCGCCAGTTCTTTTTCGGAACGTTTAGCATCTACTTTCTTGCGGTCTTTTTCCACGATATTATACAGAACAATTTCAAAAACCGGCGGTTCCTTAGTTTCTACGATTTCCTGGAAACGCATCCGGACCACACTCTGGATTTTATCCGTCACTTCTTTAATATTGGTTCCGTCCCAGGCCGAATAAGTAGTATAAACCCGGACGGGTTTATCCACTTTAGACCGTTCTTTATAAATTCGCACGTGGGCATCGTTGATATCAGGTAATTTTTTCAACGCTCGTTTCAAAGAATTTTCAATTGCCGAAATAGCAATAGAAAAATTACCGCTTTCAATACCGAGTTTAATATGGCTGATATATCTTCTGGTAAATATCCGGCCAAAAGCGTATAAAAAATTAAACATTACCAGATAAGCGGCCAGAATCACCCCGATAATCCGGGATGAAACCCCGGAGTCGTTAACCTGGGCCGCCACCTGCCCGACCCACCCCAGATCAACCCGATCAAGCAGCCACATCAAAGCAAAAACTCCGAGACTGACGGACGCAATCCAGTTTACCGTTTTCATAAGCATAGAAATTATTTTCATTTTAATACTCCTCCCGCCTCATCGGCGAGTCGCCAAAGATGTTTATATATTATAAATTATCATCAGGTCTGTCAATAAAATTATGGCGGAGGTGGTTAAGCAAGTGTATCCTTTGTTTTGGGTAGGCGAAAGCGTGGGTTTTCTCCTATCAGGATTAAAGTAATTACTCAAGAATCAGGGATGTCCTTGGTTACGAAATAATTCCCATTCCACTGAGGGTGGAAAGCATAATAGCCGCGGCCATGACCGAGCCGATTTGTCCGCCGGCATTGACACTGACGGCATGCATCAGGAGGAAATTCTGCGGGTCAGCCCGTTGTCCTTCTCGTTGAACCACTCGGGCCGACATCGGAAAAGCGGAAATCCCGGCTGCGCCAATCAAAGGATTAATTTTTCCCTTACTGAAACGATACATTATTTTACCTAAGAGCACCCCGCAGACTGTATCAAGAACAATTGCGACTAAACCGAGAGCGAAAATTTTAAGGGTGGTTTCTTTTAAAAATATATCCGCCGACATCGTGGCGCCGATGCAGATACCCAATAATAAGGTGACAACGTTAATTAATTCATTCTGGGCAGACTGGGCCAGGCGTTGCACCACGCCGCTTTCTTTAAGAAAATTACCCAGCATTAACATCCCGATTAACGGCGCCCCTTTGGGCGCAATCAAACAGGTAAAAATAGTTACGACAATGGGGAAAATTATTTTTACGGGCGTTGAGACCGAAACTTTTAAGGTATCCATTCTGGTCGTCCGTTCCTTGCGGGTGGTTAATAACCGCATCAACGGCGGTTGGATAATCGGTACCAGCGCCATATAAGAATAAGCCGCGACGGAAATGGCTCCTAATAAATCGCGCGCATATCGCGATGAGAAGTAGATTGAGGTCGGACCGTCGCAGGCGCCGATAATTCCGATGGAACAAGCCTCCAGTTTAGTAAAGCCTAATTGTAGAGCCAGAATCACCGTTAAAAATATGCCGAACTGTCCGGCGGCGCTTAAAAAAAGAATTCGCGGGTTGGCTAAAAGAGGCGAAAAATCGGCCATTGCCCCGATGCCGATAAATATCAGGCAGGGAAATATCTCGGTCAGGATTCCCGCTTCATAAATAATTCTCAATAATCCTTTTTCGTTCCAGATCTCAGATTCCTTCATTAATTCGGTTAGCGGAAGGTTTACCAGAATCGCGCCAAAGCCAATCGGAATTAAAAGTAACGGTTCCACGCCGTGTTTGATAGCCAGATAGATCAAAAGTATGCCGACTAGAATCATTACGGCCTGCCCGGCCGAAAAATGATTAATCCCTTCCAGGAAACCTTTTAAAGCTGACTCAAACATAATATTAAAAAGGGAATATTTTTTTGAGCAAACCGGCCAGCAACCCCAGCACCGACAGGGTAACCAGCGTGCCGCCCATGCCGATTACGGCTAAAGCTAAACCGAATTTTAAATTATCATCCATATCCGAATTATGAATTACAATGTTTCAATCGTCAGCAGTACCTGTTCTGCTTCGATTACTTGTCCAGGGGATACTTTAATTTCTTTAACTGTCCCGTCAACCGGCGTCATTATATCCATTTCTATTTTCATTGATTCAAAAACAACAACCGGTTGGTTTATTTTCACCTGGTCTCCAGATTTCACATTAAGTTTAATAACTTTTCCAACCATCGGAGCGATTATTTTTTCTTCGGACATATTTGATATCTCCAATTTGTTTGCATAAAATTTTATACCGGCGTAAGGCCGATTTTCTTTTTGGGTAGTTCATCTATTTTGTTCAACGAAATTTCAAGAGCCCTGATTAAAGTCAGCCGTATTTTCCGCGGGTCAATAATGTCGTCCACATGTTGCAGCGAGGCGGAATACATCGGGTTTACATATTTATCATAAAACTCTTTCAGTTTTTCTTCGCGTAATTTTTGCTGGTCCGGTGCGGCCGCGATTTCCTTACGGAAAAGAATATTGACGGCCCCGGCCGGCCCCATCAGGCAGATTTCACCGGTCGGTAACTCAAATACAAAATCCGCACCCAGGTCTTTGCTGCACATCGCCAGATACCCGCCGGCATAGGCCTTGCGCAGGACCACCGTAATCTTAGGGACGTTGGCTTCCGCGTAGGCATAAAGCATCTTGGCCCCGTGGCGGATAATCCCGTCGCGTTCGCTTTTGGAACCGATTAAAAAAGCCGGAACATCCTGCAGGTTTATCAAAGGAATATTAAAGGCATTGCAGAACCTGATAAAACGTGAACCCTTATCGGATGATTTATAATCCAGGCAACCGGCCATCACAGTTGGATTATTGGCTACCACGCCAACCGGATGACCGTTTAACCGGCTAAAACCAATGATTAAATTAGGCGCGTATTCCGGTTTTATCTCAAAAAATTTTCCGCCATCAACAATTTCTTTAATCACCTCATGCATATCATAGATTTTATTAGCATCAACCGGAATAATTTCAATTAATTTTTCCGTCAAACGGTCCGGTTTATCATCCGGTTGAACGTAAGGCGGTCGTTCGTGGCAATTCGCCGGAAGGTAACTTAATAATTCTCTTGTTTTATCTAAACAATCTTTATCATCTTTAGTCGTCCGGTCTGAAACGCCGCTGATTTTAGCGTGAATAGACGGTCCGCCTAACTGTTCTTCGGTTACCTCCTCATGAACGATGGCTTTAACCAGCGGTGGTCCGGCAATAAACATATAACTAGTTTTTTCCACCATAAAAATAAAATCCATCAGGGCCGGTGAATAGGCCTGTCCGCCGGCGACCGGTCCCATAATCAGGGCAATCTGGGGCACCACGCCGGAAGTGCGGACGTGCCGGAAAAAAAGTTGTCCGTACATACTTAAGGCGCCCATTTCCTCGGTGACACGCGCACCGCCGGAATCGTTCATTCCGATAATCGGACAACCCATTTGCCGGGCTAAATCAACCGTTTTACAAATTTTCCGGCCGTGCATCTCACCGAAAGTACCGGCAATGACTGTAAAATCTTCCGAATAGACAAAAGTATCCCGGCCGTTAATCTTACCGTAGCCGGTTATGACCCCGTCGGCTGGCACCGTTTCTTTATCCAGCCCGTAATCCCGGCCGATATGCTTTGCGAAAATATCAAATTCCGTAAAAGTGCCGGTATCCATCAGGTAATCAATCCGCTCGCGGGCGGTCATTTTGCCGCGCTGATGCTGTTTGTCAACCGCCGGTTGGCCGCCGCCCTGCTTGATTTTTACCCGCAGGTCTTCAATATTTTTAATCTTTTCCATCATCTGGTCGGACATAATATTTCCCCTCTTAATTAATCTGTGGCATCCGTCGTAATCTGTGCCATCAGTTGTCAAGTTTATCTTATGTTACTTACGGCTCTTTGTCAAATATTTTCGGGGAAGTGAATTTTCTTGCAAAATATATCCGGATATTTTATAATAAAAATCTAAAGGAAAAAAGGGTTTATGAAACACATCAATTCTTCCGGTAAACTTCCTGCTTCGTCGGGACAGGACGGAGCCAGCGGAACAGGCGACAATAATAGCGAAAGCGCGCTGTCATCCAGCGTCCTGGTTTTGAACAAACTTTTTATGGCCATCAAACTGATTAATGTCAGGCGGGCCTTTGCTTTGCTTTACAAAAATTACGCCGAGGTGATTACCAAAACTAACGGGCATTTTGATACGTATGATTTTTGCCGCTGGATAGAATGTTCGCGCGGTTCCATTTCCCGGGACCATGATGAGTTTATTCATACTCCTAATTTGCGGATCCAAATCCCCCGGGTAATTCGGTTAACCTTTTACGACAAAATGCCGAAAAGGCAGGTTAAATTAAACCGTAAAAATATCCTGGCCCGTGATGAATATTCCTGTCAATACTGCGACAAAAGATACAGCGTATCTTTATTAAGCATTGATCACATTATCCCTCGTTCGCGGGGCGGGATAACCAGTTGGGAAAATATCGTTACTTGCTGCCATCGCTGTAATACCCGCAAAGGCGGCCGGTTACCAAACGAAGCCCACATGCGTCTGTTAAAACAACCTCAAATACCCAAAAGTAATCCGGCGGTCTCTACCAAAATTGAAAACGCTAAGTATTACCTCTGGAAAGAATTTCTTTTGCCCGGGATGTGTTTGTCGGAATGAAAAAAAAATATT
>ERZ1292633.1849-Hain-H41-02um-R1-1849-length-22324-cov-7_pt1 | contig 16763 bp, 12 predicted proteins | sample MGYA00564406_ERZ1292633 | MGnify/ENA primary metagenome ERZ1292633 (study PRJEB36523, sample SAMEA6512639) | groundwater metagenome | collected 2019-01-08 | study: AquaDiva: Metagenomics assemblies of 32 groundwater samples | reverse complement strand
CCGCCTGGACGACGACGTCATCGCCTGGTTCCACAAGAAGGTGAACGACGCTGGTGGCGGCAACTACCAGACGCTCATCAACCGGGCGCTGCGGCAGCTGGTCGATGCGCCAGCCGAGCCTATTGAAGCAACGCTGCGCCGGGTCGTTCGGGAGGAGCTTCGCCATGCCCCGCCCACGCGACGTCGGAAGAAAGCAGGCACACCGTAACGGGACGTCTAGTGGTGGCGAAGCATCGCCGTCGCCAAATGCAACCTCACCATCGCCCAAGTATCCAGCTTGCAGTACTGCAGTAGCCGCGTGCGATGCGTCGGCATCAACGACGCCTCCATCGCCCCCACCCGCATCAGACCGAACACGCCGAGCGCGTCGTCGCCGTTGTTCAGGGCCAGCTCCTTGTAGCTGAGTTCGGGCACCATCACCGGCAGCACCTTCTTGATGCTCGTACGCCCGCCAAACCCGGGGTGCTGGTAGCCGCTCTTGAACACCTGCTCCAGGTCGAACAGCCGCTCCAGCACGGCGTTGATCTGTGCCTCGAGCACGGGGAAGGTCTGCGCCAGCGCCTTCAGCCGCCCCTTCTCGTAGCCTGAGTAGACTACGATCGACCCGGCCGTGCCGAGATCGTGCAGCAACGTTTCGGTCATCAGCGCTCGCCAGTCGCCGTCCGTCTCCGCCAGGAACTCATGGTGCCTCGGCTCGGCGTCGGGCGCATCGAGCACGTGCAATGAATACTGGAACGGCACGGTCTCGTACGGCGCGGTCCCGGGAAACCACGGCAGGTGCGGCATCACGGCCTCGAAGTCGAGGTACCGCACGGGCCACTGCAGCTCGTCAAGCACCTTCAGGCCGTCGTGGTTCACCCTTGGCTCGCCCGCCTGGATCACGTCCACGATGCCGCGCTGGATGGCGGTGAGGTCGGCGTCCCTGGGGATGTCGGCAATGCGGCCGTACACCTTGAGCGCGTCGAACTTCTTGGGCGTGATGCGCGGAATGATGAACAGCGGGTCGCTCACGCCGACGCCAAGACAATCGGTCTCGAAGTACGGACATTTCCCGCATGCGAAGATGAACTCGGGCTCGGGCCTGTCGTCCGCCGCCACCTTCTGCACCACGTCCCCACTGATCACCTCGAACTCGGCGGCGCGCGCGTTCACCGCGTCGGTCACGTCCACGTACACGAACAGCTCGGTGTCGCCGTCCAGCCGGTAGTCGCGGTTGATGAGCACCAGTAGCGACCGGCTGATCTTCAGCCCAGCATTGCCGGCCACCATGCGCGTGTACGCCAAGTCGTCCACGTAATCCGGGTTCAGCTTGTCGTTCTCGCCGGGCGACTTGCCCGACTTCACCTCGATGAGGTCCCAGGCAGTACCGGCCGGGCGAATGGCGTCGGCGCGGGCGACGAGTCCGTTCCAGGTGAAGGTGGCTTCGAACAACAGGCGCTCCACCGAGCTGGCAATCGATGCCTGCGTGTCGGCCGCCGCGGCATCAACAGGAGTGCGCCGCAACATCGTGCCGGCGCCGAGCCACGCGCGCGCCCGCTCGTGCACGTCGGCGCCCACCCAGAAGCGCCACCGCAGGCCGAGCGAGGGAATCTCGGGCGGCGCGTGCTGCGCGTACCACCCCTGCGTGCGGCACGCGAGGGATGCGAGAAAGGGCTGTTTGGCGACTAGTGAGCTCATGGGGTCCTGAGGACGTGCCCGAACTTAGTGCGATCAAGACGCGGCGGGAGCCGGCAATCGGAGCTTGGCGACTGAGTCCGCCGCCGCATCGCGACCGGTTGTTTCGGGTTCGGCGAATGCATTGGTTGCCGTCAGGACGGAGAGTGCGTGTTCGTAGTTCGTGAAGTCGATTCGAGCCGTGTACTCCTGTGCAAAGTCCATGATCTGGAGGTACGCCGTCGGGTGCGCCGTTCGGGAAAGCGTCCGCAATCCCGTCAAGTACTCGTTTCGGTAAACAGTTGGCACCAGAATGCGCCGCTCGCCGCCGGCGACCAACTCGGCGTTCATGAACGCACGGGCAATGCGGCCGTTTCCGTCGTCGAACGGGTGCACCTCCGACAGCACGAACATCAGCATGGTGGCCCGCTCAAATGGAGAGCTGAGGCTTCTGGCCAGTTCGACGCCCTTCCGCAACGTCTCGCTCACCAGTTCCGGAGGCACAAACGTCGTGAGGCCAGCCTTGTTTGCCGTCGTCTTGAATTGTCCCGGATGCATGCCGGGACGTGCGCTCATCATCTCGGCGTGCGCCGCCTTGATGCGTACGATGAACGCGTCGACGGACTCGGCGTCGCGCATTCCCCTGCTCATCCAGTGGCGATTGCCGACCAGCTGGTACGTCCCAAGAATGTCGTGGGCGTCCTCCGGTCGCGCCCACGGGAACTGTCCCTCGAACACGATCGCGTGTGCGTCGGCGATCTCGAATTCCGTTCCCTCGATGAAGTTCGAGAAGTAGGCATCAAAGAACGCGAGGTGCACGAAATCATCGTCGCTCGGCAGCCGGTCGGGCCGCCCACGGGTATGCCAGCGCAACAGCTCCCCGTGCAGCGTGTCGAAGAGTTCCAGTCGTGCCGGGTCGTAGGGTGTGCCGGCTGCGCGTGCGATGGCAACGGGAGACGTCATTCGAGCCCGGCGAGTTCCAAGCAACGCGCCGACCAGCGAATCGAGTGTCTCGAATGCCGGTCGCGCGTCGAGGAGTGGTGCCAGCCTCCTGGCGTCGTCACGGACCTGGTTTATTCGCGCTTCGCTGCCGATTCTCAGTTCGCGTTCCAGCCATTCCTCGACAGACTTTCGGCTCAGGCCACGCGAGGCGTACTTGCGTTGTCGGGTCAGCTTCAGTGACTCGAGAATAGCCCGCGCTCTCGATGCGATGTAGATGCCCCCGACGAATGGTTGATCTCCCTCCAGCGGTCCGGGACCCGGCAGCATCTGGATTCTCACGCCGGGCAGCTCGATCCGTCGGCGATAGGGGCCGGCCAAGAAGACCGCGCCGTCCGCCGGAATGGTACTCTCGAAGGCCGTGCGATAACCGATTACGGCTCCCGGCATCAGCAGTCCGACGACGGGCCAGAGATTCCGGCGTACGATGGTTGCCGGCGGGTCGATCATGTTTGTGGTGTAGAGTCGCGGCCCGATCTTTCGAGCGCCAGCAGCCTGCACCAGGCGGCTCACCGCTTTGGTGGTTGCCGACGAGCTGACGAAGACCTCTGGTAGAGGGCTGGGGAGTTTTTGGAGTTTTCTCTGCATTTGGACCTCTTCCTGATGCGTCTTTGGAGTTTTGTGCCTGTATATAAACGTTATCAGGTATTTATTTATACTATAGACTAACTATCTAAATCTCGTTGCGCCCGGCATGAGAAGATATTTCCTGCTCAATAGCAGCAAGTAGTAGCGACAATAGTCACCATTGAATACTATAGGGCCATAATATGTCAGTTTTGATAACAATAAGCAAGACGGTCAACGATACCACACCCACACCTACACCGCCTTCGTCGGCACCAACCGCCTGGTCACGGGAGTGCTCGCCCAGGTGGCCGTCGCGGTCAAGAACGCCGAGTCCGATGTGCCGGCGCACCCCATGCTCATCTTCAGTGACCGCACGGGCGAGGCCATCGACGTCGACACCCGCGGCACGGACGACGCGATCATCGATCGCTACTCGCCGCCGCCGGCTGCGCCGCGGGGCCGAGGACGCCCCAGGCTCGGCGTCGTCGCGCGGGAGGTCACGCTGTTGCTGCGCCACTGGGACTGGCTGGGCGACCAGCACCTGGTCAGGCGCGCGCACGAAGCGGCCTACACCTTCATGCACGCCCTGGCCGGCAACCTGAATAACTTTGAGGAAGCAGCGCGCGCGCTGTTCGCCAACGACCGTGCGCGCTTCGAGCAGCTCGTTACCAGGTGGCCGCACGACATTCGCGTGCACGCCACGCTGCTCGCGTTCACCCATGCCGGGAGTGGCGAATGAGCGACGCCAAGGCAGTCGTTGCCGACTACATGCACCACGTATGGACCGACGGCGAGGTGGACGCGTGCGATCGCTTCCTCGCCAGGACCTATACCATCCACCACGATCCGGGCGATCCGTGGGACGGCCAGAAGCTGACCCTCGACGAGTTCAAGGAGCGCGTGCGCATCTCGCGCGCGCCGTTCCCCGACCAGCGCTTCATCATCGAGACGATCATCGAAGAGGGCATCAGGGTCGCCGTCGCCTGGCGCTGGAAAGGCACCTTCGCCGCCGACATGCCGGGCTTCAAGGCCACGGGCCAACCGGTGAAGTCGTCCGGCCTCACCATCTATTACATGGATGGTGGTCGCATTGCCGGGCACTGGCAGGTGACCGACCGGCTGGGGGTGTTCCAGCAGGTGACGAAGTCGTGAACGCATTTTGAACCACGACGCTCTCACTCTCCTCAACACCGTCTTCGGCTATCCGGCTTTTCGCGGCCATCAAGCCGACGTGATTGCGCACGTCGCCGGTGGCGGCGACGCGCTGGTGCTGATGCCGACCGGCAGCGGCAAGTCGCTGTGCTACCAGCTGCCGGCGCTGCTGCGCCCCGGCGTGTGCGTGGTGGTCTCGCCGCTGATCGCCCTGATGCACGACCAGGTGGCGGCCCTCGCCGAACTCGGCGTGCGCGCGGCGTATCTCAACTCCACGTTGAGCGCCGCACAGGCGACCGACGTCGAGCGCGCGGTGCGCAACGGCGACCTCGACCTGGTGTATGTGGCCCCCGAGCGGCTGTTGACCGAACGTTGTTTATCGTTGCTTGAAGGGAGCAAGCTGGCGCTGTTCGCCATCGACGAGGCGCACTGCGTGTCGCAGTGGGGGCACGACTTCAGGCCCGAGTACATCCAGCTGTCGGTGCTGCACGAGCGGTTCCCGGCCGTGCCGCGCATTGCGCTCACCGCCACGGCTGACCGGCAGACGCGCGCCGAGATCATCGAACGGCTGCAGCTGGGGACGGCGCGGGTGTTCGTGGCCAGCATCGACCGCGCCAACATCCGCTATCGCGTGGTCGAAAAGGGAAACGCCCGCAAGCAGCTGCTCGACTTCCTTCGCGCGGAACACCCGGGCGACGCGGGGATCGTCTACTGCCTGTCGCGCAAGAAGGTGGAGGAGACCGCCGCGTGGCTCGAGGGGCAGGGGATTGCGGCGCTGCCGTATCACGCCGGCATGAGCGCCGAGGCGCGCGCGCGGAACCAGCAGCGCTTCCAGCGCGACGACGGGGTGGTGATGGTGGCGACGATCGCCTTCGGCATGGGCATCGACAAGCCCGACGTGCGCTTCGTGGCCCACCTCGACTTGCCGAAGAGCATCGAGGGGTATTACCAGGAGACCGGCCGCGCGGGGCGCGACGGCTTGCCGGCCGACGCGTGGATGGCGTACGGGCTGCAGGACGTGGTGCAGCTGCGGCGCATGATAGAGGAGTCGGAGGGTGGAGGAGAGTATAAGAAGGTGCAGGTGGCCAAGCTCGACGCCATGCTCGGGTTGTGCGAGACGTCCGAGTGCCGTCGGGTGCGGATGCTCGCCTACTTCGGCGAGGCGGGTTCGCCGTGCAACAACTGCGACACCTGCCTCGACCCGCCGGTGGCGGTCGACGGGACGATTGCGATGCAGCAGTTGCTGTCGTGCATGTATCGCACGGGGCAGCGCTTCGGCGCGATGCACGTGATCGACGTGCTGCGTGGCGACGACACCGACAAGGTGCTGCACTGGCGCCACCATGAACTCAGCACGTTCGGCATCGGACGCGAGCGTGGCGCCCAGGAGTGGCGGGCGATCATCCGCCAGGGGATCGCGCTGGGGCTGATCGTCGTCGATCACGACCGGTTCAGTGCGCTGCGGCTGACGACGGCGAGCCGCGCCGTGCTGACGGGGGCGCAGCGGGTGCCGCTAAGGGAGTGGCGCAAGGCGGAAAAGGTGAAACGAGTCAGGGGTGGAGGAGTGACCCTCGACCTGTCAGCCGACGAGCAGCCGGTGTTCGAACGTCTGCGCGTGTGGCGCCGTGACCTGGTGGCGGAACATGGCGTGCCGGCGTACGTGATCTTCCACGACGCGACGCTCAAGGAGATTGCACGCGTGCGGCCGGGGTCACTGGCCGAGCTGCGGGTGATTGCCGGGGTGGGCGCGAAGAAGCTCGAGGCGTACGGCGACGAGATCGTGCGGCTAGTGGGGTAGCTATCGCCGGTCGGCCTCTCCTCGTACGCGCATGCGCTGCGGGAGCTGATGCGTTTCGAGAAACCGCCCCAAGAGGTCGTTCGGGGGCGCGGCGAGGTCGGCCAGCTTGTCGCCCAGGCCGACTGCGAACAGGACCGCCGCCCACGTGCCGATGGCGACGCCCGGATCACCGTTTTGCATGCGACTGATAGTCTGGCGGGTGGTGAGGGCGTGCTGGGCGAGCATGAACATCGGGATACGCCGGCGACGACGAGCCGCGTTCAGATTGACGCCGAGCGTAACGAGGGCCTCGTGTACCGCCTGCGGGAAGGTTGAAGGATCGGTTGGCATGATCACGGTTCTCCGCCAGTGATGGTGCCGGTTGTACTGCGGCAAAATCTTGCATTTGTCACGAGCGGCGGTGCCGGTTTTACTGCGGTAATATTTTGCGTTCGATATACGTAACGGTAACGCTGTTATGGTCATCTATCTGTACCCTTATCTTTTCTCTCGAAGAAGAGGGACAGGTCACTCCGTCGTGCGTCATGCGACTCGCAGGTCGAAGTTCTACGTGGTCGGCGGCCATGCCGGCGCGCCGCTACATCAGCCGCAGGCGTTCGGCAGCCTTGGCGAGCACCTCGGCCGCCGATGCCTCCGTGGCGCCTGGCAGGGCATGCAACAAGCCGAGCGTCGATCGCCGCGCAGGGCATCCTTCCGGTGGAAGTGATCCACCCAGACAGAACTATCGACCAGAACCACGGCGGGCCTTGCCGGGGACACGCGCTGGTCGACGGCGAGGCGCCAGTTCGAGGTCGGGCATGGTGCCGCCCAACTTTGCCAACCGCCGCGCCGACTCACGCGCGATCAGCGCCTCGAGCCCGGCGTGCACCACGGCGGTCTTCTCCCGCAGCCCGGTGAGCGCCAGCGCACGCCGGAGCAGGGCGTCATCAAGAATCATCGTAGTTCTCATATGCATCAATCTGCATGATTGATACATATCGACAAGGTCAGAGGCCAAGGTCGCTGCGCCTTGGCCTCCGTGCATCACCGGTTCGTCCCGGCGAGGAGCATTTCCTTGCGGTACCTACGGAACGATCGCCCGCGGCGGCCGCGTCGGCTTCGTGCCGTTCATCCGCGGGCGCGGGCCATTCGCCACTTCGACCGTCAGGTCCCTGAGGTAGTTGGTGATCTTGCTGTAGTGCGGGTAATCAATGAACTCGGGCTCGTCCGACAGCTGGTGATAGTCGCCGTGCAGTCCCGTGAAGAAGAACGCGATGGGCACGCCCGCTCGCGCATAGTTGATGTGATCGCTGCGCGCGTAGAGGTTGTTGTAGCCGCTCCACGTCAGCGTGGTGTCGTAGCGGTAGTCGAGGTCGAGCGGCTTGGGGCGCGCCTTGTTGACCTTGGCCACGGCGTCGCCGAGGTCCTTGGAGTCAAACGACGAGCCCACCACGCCCACGTAGTCTGGCCCGCCGCCCGGCAGGTCCTCGGCGCGGCCACGGCCGATCATGTCGATGTTGATCTGCGTGACCACCGAATCAATGGGAACCGTGGGGTTGGACGTGAAGAACGCCGAGCCCAGCAGGCCGCCTTCCTCTCCGGTGTGCCAGACGAACAGCGTGGACCGCTTGGGCTTGACCGGCATGGCCTGGATGGCCTCGGCGATCTCGAGCACCGCCATCGAACCCGAGCCGTCGTCGTCGGCGCCGTTGCGAATGGAATCGAGCCGCGGCCCGGGATGGAGCCTGCGGATGCTGTCCATGTTCACGCGAATCGACGAGAGCCTGGCCACGTCGAGCTGCACCATGCCGTTGGCGAGCAGCAGCTTGTTGCGCGCGTCGTTGAACGCCTTCACCGAGTCCTTGTCCACCGGCGCGGCGCTCATGCCCAGATGGTCGTTGTGCGCGCCAATGGCCACATACTGGTGCTTCAGCACCGGATCGCTGCCGGGAATGACCGCCACCACGTTGCGTGCCCATTCGCTGGGCAATTCAATGAAGTCGAGCGACGCGGTGACGGTACCGCCAGCCGTGCCAAGCGCCAGGCCGTCGATGGTGCGACCGCCGAACAACGTTGCCGCGGCGGAACGCGTGAGGCGAATGACCGCCTGAGGGGAAAGCGCGTCAAGTTGCGCCTTGAGCAGCGCGATGGAATCGACCGGGGCATTTGCCGCGGCAGCCGCTCCACCGCGTCTTCCACCAAAGCCACGGCCGCCGCCAGCGGCCGACGCCACCGTGGGTGTGTTGATCGCCGAGCGCTGCGCGGCGGTCAGCGTGTCGAGATTGACTGTCGCCACGGCCACGGCGCCGGCGAACCGCCCAGTCGGCGCCGGCGCACCCATCAGCACCACGAACTTGCCGTTGGCCTGTGCGGCCGAAATCTGCCTGGTGGTGTCGCCGGCCACGCCGCCGAAGATCACGCTCACCGCGTTGATCGCGCGCGGCGCGCGGGCACCGGGCACGGCCACCCAGTCCTTTTCCCAGGCCAGCGGGTTGCCGTTGGCCGTCAGGCGCGAGTGATTGCTGAACTGGCGCGTGCGAAACGGGAGCACGTGAAAATAGGTGCCGTTGTCGCCACCCGGCACGAGACCCAGTCGCCTGACCTCGGCGGCGATGTAACTGGTGCCCTTCAGGTTGCCGACGCGGCCCACCTGCCGGCCCTGCATGGAGTCGTGGGCAAAGGCGTACAGGCGCGTCTGCAGGTCACGCACCGAAATGGCCGGCGCGGTGGGTGCCGGCGCCACGGTGGCGGGATTTCCATACCTATTGAGCTTGCCCGTGCCCTGTGCGCCGACGACGTTCGACAACGCGATCGCCAGAAAGGCAAGGGAAAGGGGAATCAACCGGGCGTTCCGCATGCGGGCTCCAGAGGAAAGATGAGTCTGGAGAGTTCTACGGAGATGGGACGGGTTCCGTTGCCGGGACCGCGCAGGACCGAGAGGGTGCGGGAGTTTACCTTTCGACATGGCATTGCTGGGCATCAAGGACGTCACCATCGCCTTCGGCGGACCGCCGGTGCTCGACCACGCCGGCTTTGCCATCGAGCGCGGTGAACGCGTCTGCCTGCTGGGGCGAAACGGCACCGGAAAGAGCACGCTAATGAAGCTGCTCGATGGCTCCCTGCTCCCCGACCTGGGCGAGGTGGTGCGGCAGACGGGGGTTACGGTGGCCCGCCTCGAGCAGGAAATCCCCGGCGACGTCGAGGGCTCCACCTATGACGTGGTGGCAGCCGGGCTGGGCGAATTGGGCGGCCTGCTGGCGCGCTATCATCAGGTCAGTCACGACGTCAGCACCAACCACAGCGACGCCGCACTGCGCGAACTCGACCGGGCGCACCACGCGCTCGACGCGGCCCATGCGTGGCAGGTGCACACGCGGGTGGAGACGGTGCTCGTACATCTGGGGCTCGACGCCGATGCGCCGTTCGCGTCGGCATCGGGCGGCCGCAAGCGGCAGACGCTGCTGGCGCGCGCGCTGGTGGCCCAGCCCGATATGCTGCTGCTCGACGAACCCACCAATCACCTCGACGTGGAGGCGGTGGAGTGGATGGAGCAGTTCCTGATCGACCGCGGCACGACGCTGCTGTTCGTCACGCACGACCGCGCCTTCCTGCGGCGGCTGGCCACGCGCATCGTCGAACTCGACCGTGGGGTGCTGCGGGACTGGGGGGAGAACTACGACGCCTACCTGCAGCGCAAGGAAATCGCGCTCGAGAGCGAAGCGCGCGAATGGGCCGAGTTCGACAAGAAACTGGCGAAGGAAGAAGTGTGGATTCGCACCGGCATCAGGGCGCGCCGCACGCGGAATGAAGGGCGCGTGCGATCGCTCGAAGCGCTGCGCAGCGAACGCGGCGCGCGCCGCGAACGCACCGGCGCGGTGAAGCTGCAGGCGCAGGAGGCAGAACGCAGCGGACGGCTGGTGGTCGAGACGCGAGGCGTGGAATTCACGTACGGCGAGCAGCCGATCATCGCCGACTTCAGCACGACGATCATGCGCGGCGATCGCGTGGGGCTCATCGGGCCCAATGGAAGCGGCAAGACCACGCTGCTTCGATTGCTGCTGGGCGAGCTTGTGCCGGACACAGGCACGGTGCGCCTGGGCACCGGCCTCGAGATCGCCTACTTCGACCAGCTGCGCGAACAGCTCGATCCCGAACGGAGCGTCTTCGACAGCATTGCCGACGGCGCCGACTTCATCGAGGTGAACGGCGCGCGCAAGCACGTGACCGGGTACCTGCAGGATTTCCTCTTTCCACCGGACCGCGCCCGCACGCCGGTGAAGGCACTGTCGGGCGGCGAACGCAACCGGCTGCTGCTGGCACGACTCTTCACACGCAAGTTCAACGTGCTGGTGCTCGACGAGCCGACCAACGACCTCGACCTCGAGACGCTCGACCTGCTGGAAGAGCTGCTCATCGAGTACTCCGGCACGCTGCTGGTGGTGAGCCACGACCGCGAATTCCTCGACAACGTGGTCACCAGCACACTGGTGCTCATGGGAGGAGGGCGGGTGGAGGAGTTTGTCGGTGGCTACATCGACTGGGTGCGCCAGCGCCCCACGGTGGCCACGCCGGAGCAGCTGAAGAAGGCTGCCATCCCGGCGCCGAGACCCGCGCCCGCAAAGAAGAAGCTGAGCTTCAGGGAACAGACCGAGCTTGCCGCGCTGCCGGGGCAAATCGACGAACTGGAAGCCGAACGCGGCGCGCTGTACGCGCAGATGACCGACCCGGCCTTCCTGCGCGATGGTGCGGCAGTGGCCAGGGCACGGGCGCGGCTGGACGCGATTGACGCGGAGGTCGCAAAATTCACCGCACGGTGGGAAGCGCTCGAGACCGTTGGCGCCGAGGCGGAAAGGACCGTATGATGACGGCCATGCAACGGCCCCTTGCCTTCGCCGCGCTCATTGCCGCGCTCATTGCCGCGCTCGTCGCGGCCGACCTGCGGGCGCAGGGCGCCCTCGTCCTGCAGAGCGACTTCGGCACGCGCGACGGCGCCGTCGCCTCAATGAAAGGCGTCGCTCTCGGCGTCGACCCGGCACTGCGCATCATCGACCTCACCCACCAGATCGAGCCCTTCGACATCTGGGAGGCGGCGTACCGCTTGCGGCAGGTCACGCCGTTCTGGGCCCTGGGCACGGTGTTCGTCTCCATCGTCGACCCGGGCGTCGGCACCGAACGGCGCGGCATCGTGGCGCGCACCGCCACCGGACAGCTCATCGTCACGCCCGACAACGGCACACTCACCCTGCTGGCCGGCGAAATCAGCGAAGTGCGCGAGATCGACATGGCTCGCCAGCGGCTCCCCGGGTCGGAGCGCTCGCACACCTTCCACGGCCGCGACGTCTTTGCCTACCTCGGGGCGCGCCTTGCCGCGGGCCAGGTCGCCTTTGACGATGTGGGCCCCTCGCGCGGCACGTCCATCGTGCGGCTGCCGGTGGTGGCCGCCACACGCGACAAGGGCACGCTGCGCGGCATGATTGCCATGATCGATCGCCCGTACGGCAACCTGTGGACGAACATCCCGGCGAGCCTCGTGGACAGCGCCGGCATCGCCGTGGGCGATACACTGCAGGTGACCATCACCAGTGCGGGGCGCGCGGTCTTTCAGGGGCGCGTGCCGTTCGCCACGAGCTTCGGGTTCGTGTCCACCGGCCAGCCGGTGTTGTACCTGAACAGCCTGCTCGAGCTCGCCATTGCCCTCAACCAGGGGAACTTCGCCGAGCATCACCATGTGCAAGCCGGGCCGGCGTGGACCATCCGCGTGGCGAGGGCGACGCGCGCCGCGCCATAGCGCGCCATAGCGGGATTGCCGCATCGGTTCTATAGTTTGCCGCAGTCTAAGACCCCTCGAATTCCGGAGCAAACATGCCACGACGCCCAGTCTCGAGATTCCTGCTTATCCTGTCAGCCCTTGCCGCAGGCGCGAGCTCGGCGCTGGCCCAGGCCGGCGCACTGCGCGGCAAGGTGGTTGATGGCGAAGGAGCGCCGCTGGCCGGCGCCATCCTCGTGGTCGATCACACACAGGTGCGCACGCAGTCCGGCGCTAGCGGTGCGTACCGGCTGGTCGGAATTCCCGCCGGTGCGGCGAGCGTCCTCATCCGGCTCATTGGATACACGCCGACGACGATCAACGTGACCATTCGCGCCGGCGAGACGGCGGTGCAGGACGTCACCCTCAAGCGCTCCATGACTCAGCTTGCGTCGATGGTGGTGACGGGCTCGCGCGCGCAGCACCAGGCCGCGGAGGAACTCGCGGTGCCGGTGGATGTCGTGCCGGCCGAGACCCTCGAGAAGCAGGGGACGTCCGAACTGGCGTCCATCCTGCAGAGCGTGTCGCCGTCGGTGAACTTTCCGCGGCAGAGCATCACCGACGCCGACGACATCGTGCGTCCGTTCACCATGCGCGGTCTGTCACCCGATCACACGCTGGTGCTGGTGAATGGCGTGCGCCGCCATCGCACGGCGCTGGTGCACACGTTTGCCTTCGGTATGCCTGCCGGTTCAACCGGTGTCGACCTCAACGCGCTTCCAACCAGCGCCATAGACCGGATGGAAGTGCTGCGCGACGGTGCAGCGGCGCAGTATGGGTCCGACGCCATCGCCGGCGTGGTGAACCTGCACATCAAGAGCGGCGATTTCGAGCCGTTCCTGAACGCCGACGCGGGGCGCTACTTCGTCGACGAGTTTCCCGACGACGGCAACACGGTGAACCTCAACGGCGGTTGGGGCATGAAACTGGGCCGCGGGTCGCTGGGTCTCTTTGCCGAGTACCGCAACCGCCAGCCGACCAACCGCGCCTGGCCCGAAGCGGCCGACCAGATCGTGGCGGGTGACGCCGACGAAGTGGATGCGAACGGCAACATCACCCAGAAGAACAACTCGGTGGACCAGCCCAATCACCACCTTGGTGACGGCCTGGCCAACGACCTGCTGTCGTTCGTGGACCTGCGGTTCCCGCTGAACGATGCGGGAACGCGCGAGTTCTACGGCTTTGGCGGCTACGCGTATCGCATTGGCACGGGCAACGGGTTCTACCGCCAGGGGATCTCCGACCGCAATTGGCCGAGCATCTACCCCAAGGGATTCCTCCCTGAGTTCCGCCCTGATGTCACCGACTGGTCGGCGGCCGGCGGACTGCGCGGCACGGGAAATGGCTGGACCTACGATGCGTCGGCGTCAATCGGGCGCAACGTATTCAACTACGAACTGCGCAATACGATGAACGTCTCGCTTGGCCCGTGCCTGACCACGGCCTGTGCCCCGGGCGTCGATGGCATCCTGGGCAATGCGGACGATCCTGGCATTCCCAACAGCACGCACTTCAATGCCGGCGGACTGCGCGGCACCGAGGCGGGGCTGACGCTCGACCTCTCGCGCCAGCTGGAGACGATGTTGCCGAACCCGGTCAACCTCGCGCTCGGCGTGGGGATTCGTCGCGAGTCGTTTCAGTTGGTCGCGGGCGAAAAGGGATCGTGGGTACAGGGTGGTCACCTGAACCGTTATGGCGATCCGGCGCCGCCGGGCTCACAGGTATTCAGCGGTTTCTCGCCCTCTTCTGCCGCCGACGCATCGCGCCGCAACGCCAGCGCGTACCTGGAGCTCGAATCGGACCTTACAACGTCGTTCCTCGTGAACATCGCGGGCCGGTTTGAGAACTACAGCGATTTTGGCTCGCAATTGAGTTCCAAGGTGGCGCTGCGGTATCAGCCCGCCAGTCAGCTGGTGTTCCGCGCCGCGTTCAGCACGGGATTTCGCGCGCCGTCACTGGCGCAGAGCTACTACGGCAGCCGCATCACGAACTTCCACCTCGACCCGGCGACGGGAAAGCAGGCGCCCTTCGAGGTGGGCATCTTTCCGGTCAATGATCCGGCGGCCATCGCACTCGGTGCCAAGCCGCTGACGGCGGAGACGTCGGTGAACCTGAGTGGCGGCCTGGCGTGGAGCCCCAACGAAAAGCTGTCGCTGACGCTCGATGGCTACTCGATCACGCTGAATGACCGGATCCTGCTGACGAGCTTCCTTGGCGGCGATGAGGTGGAGGCGATCCTCAAGGCCAGGGGTGTCGCCGCGACATCCGGACAGTACTTCACGAACATCGTGGACACCCGCACCACCGGCATCGATTTCACGGGCAACTACCATACCGTGCTGGGCACGTCGGGCGTGCTGACGGTGGCGACGGGCATCAACTACACCACCAACGAGATCGTCGGCCAGCGCGACAACCCGTCACAACTCGCCGGCACAGGAGCTGAATTGGTCGACATGTTCTCGAAGATCCAGATCGAACGAGAGCGTCCCGACTGGCGCGGTACGGTGACGGCGGACTACACACGCGGCCGGTCGAGTGCGCTGGTGCGGGCGTCGTACTACGGCCAGTTCAACTCCGCCCCCGGGTTGTGCGGCACCTGTGAGCAGACATTTGGTGCGCGGACGCTGTTCGACGCCGAACTCGGCCGTCAGTACGGCAACGTGCGCTGGTCGCTGGGCGTGCGCAACCTGATGGATACGTATCCGGAGAAGAACTCGCTCGACAACGGCTACGGCATCCTGCCGTGGGCCGGCGCGTCGCCCTTCGGGTACAATGGTCGCTTTGTCTACACCAAGGCGCAGGTGACGTTCAACAAGCGGTAAGTTGCGCGACTGGGGGGTTGCACGGGGGCCCTGACGATGATCGTAAGCGCCCCCGTGCTACGGCACCACCCGCAACACCTGCGCAATAATGAGCCTCCCTGTGCCACCGCGGATCTCGAACGCCATCTCGCCCGCGCCGGCCGGCGTGATCTCGAAGTCGTAGATCTCGCCGTTGCTGATGGGATGGCGTGCCGGTTGTGGCACGGCCTGCGAAACGGGAAGGTCGAACCCGTCCTTCGCCACCGCGCGCCACGACACCAGCGCACTGTCACGAACCACCCGCACCACGAGGGCGGGGTTGCCCGTGGTGATGTTGGTGATGCGGAGTCGGTACGACCGCCCGGCGTGCAGCGTCACCGGCGCACGCGTGGGCGCTGTGCTTCCGTTGAGCACAACGCGTCCCGCGGCGTTGTTGGCGATCATGAAGCTCAGGTCATGCTCCGCGTCCAGTTCCTTCCCCGGCTCGAGCACGGTCAACGCCCCGTACAGTCCGCCGTTCTGCTGGCGCACGTCCTCGAAATGCGTGTGGTACATGAACGTGCCCGCGCGCGGCGCGGTGATGCGCACCTCAAATGAATCGGCCGGCATGATGGGCGGCGTGCGCGACCCGGACATGCCGCCAAGGCCCACGACGCCGTCGTAATAACTCTCGAGCTCGATGCCGTGCCAGTGGATGCTCGTGGGCTCGGCCGTGTGGTTGACCACCGTGATCGTTGTCGGCTCGCCGCGATGCAGCGTGATCGGCGAGCTGAACGGGCGCATGGAGTCGCGTGCCGGTTCGCGCGCGCCTTCCTGCAGCAGCGCCGCGAACCGCCGGCCGAGGCTGTCGGCGGCGGTGGAGTCGGAATGCACCACCAAGCGCATCGTGCGGCGCGCGCTGCCGGTCGCGGCCGCCGTGCGTCCCTTGCCCGGACGAATCTCGATGGCCAGCATCAGCCCGGCCATTGCACGTTCCACGTGCTGATTAGGAGCGTGGTCGTGACTGGGCTCGGCCTGACCGGCGATCTGGGCCATGGGCTGCAGGTGATACGTGAGATGGCAGTGGAAGACCCATCCGCCCACGCGCTCGGGCGACCAGGCCAGCTGCATGGTGGAGCCTGACGTCAGCTTCTCCGTTACCGCCATCCGGCGATCCGCCGGGGCGTACACGGTGTCGCGTCCCTCGGCGCCGTGGGCGTCGACGCGGAAGTAGAAGCCGTGCAGGTGCATGGGGTGCACGTCGGCGGATGCGTTGATCACCCGCCAGCGGATGGAGTCACCCGCCGTGTACGAGAGCCGCTCGGTCTGCGGCCACGACTTGCCGTTGATGGCCCAGAACTCGCGGGCAATGCTGAAGGTCCCGTCGGCGTCGGTCGAGTCGCTCCACAGCGTGATCATGAAGATGCGATCGGCGCGCGGTCGTGCCGGCGCAGGCGGATCGACGACGAAGGCGCCGTTGAGCTGGCTGTCGTAGCCGTAACGGAAGGGCGGTGTCGTGGCCTTCGAGATGGTGCCCCAGTAGAAGAACGTGCCCTCGGCGCCGGCCGTGAACTCGTGTTCCACCGTGGCGCCGCTGGGCACGACCAGCGAATCGCGCGCATCGGTGGCGTGGCCCGACAGTCCGCGCACCACCAGCGTGAGACCGGGGAGCGGATTGCGCACGGCAACGCGCACGCGCGTGCCCTGCTTCACGCGCAGTACCGGCCCCGGGATCGTCGGCTGGCCGCCCTCCTCGGCGAACGCGAGCATCGGCAGGTCGCGGGCGACGTCGGACTGCAGCGTCCAGGCGGTCCACTGCGCCACCAGGCGAAGCGTCAGCACGCCATTACGCAGTGTGCCGGCGCTCGTGCGATTGTCGTTGGGGACGGCCGCGGGGAAGCTCACCCCGGTGGGCGGCATCACCTTGGCAACCGGCGTGACCACGGCCGGTGGCGTGAGCCCGGCAACCGGTGCGCTCTGGGATACGGTGGGGGCCTGCGGCAGGGCGACGAGCACCGAAAAC
>ERZ1292633.2579-Hain-H41-02um-R1-2579-length-18404-cov-4_pt2 | contig 16765 bp, 22 predicted proteins | sample MGYA00564406_ERZ1292633 | MGnify/ENA primary metagenome ERZ1292633 (study PRJEB36523, sample SAMEA6512639) | groundwater metagenome | collected 2019-01-08 | study: AquaDiva: Metagenomics assemblies of 32 groundwater samples | reverse complement strand
ATCGGTGGTGGCGGTGCGGGTGGCGCAGGGGTGGTTTGCGCGGGCCGGCGAAATAAATGGAACTGATCCGCTTGTTGTGCATGGGCAATCAAGGGAAGCCCAATTAGGCTAACTACGGCCACACTACCAATTATTTTTTTGTCTTTAAACCAAACCATTAGGCCATACCTTTAATATTATTTCTCGAAATTAATTTCCCATTATTCTTTGCTCTGGTGCCGCGAAACCGTCCAGTGAAATTTTGGTTAGAACCGCAGGAATGCGAAACATAAATTCGTTCATTAGCGATTTTATATGTTCATCATCATAGCGAGTTGTGACGCATTTTGAAATATTTGGCGCGATAATTTCTATCACTGCGCTGGCGGGGGCTGTCACTTTTTTTGTTTTCAAAGTCATGCGATTTTCGGCCCAAATATCTACCACTGCAAATGCATGAACTAATTGTTCGGCCTGGATGAAGATAAGGTCATGTTCTTCGATGGTCGCCTCGGCGCTTGAATTATTTACTTTTGCCACCTTAATTTTCCCCGGCGCACCCGATTTTGGGGTCCAAAAAGTGAGAGCAAAACTATCGCCAACTCCGCGCAAAACCGAAACCCGATAAACCGCACTGGCATCGGCGCGGGCAGCAAGCGGCTCAGTAATCCCAAGTTTGGCGCGGGTTTCCACGCTACCCAATGGAGCATCAGCAGCGCTTTGGCAAACCAGCATGCGCGGATCACCGCCAACGGCCATTATCAAATCGGCGCCTTTTGGCGTTCCAACGATTGCCTGCCGAGTCTTGGAGGGCAAAAACCGCCAAATGACCGCCAAGGCCAATAAAAATAGCAAAATGCCAGTGAATATTTTGGTAGATGTTTTCATTTCAATTTCCGCCAGACTACACTTTTTCACTACCACGGCGAATTGTCGCGACACCAGTTCTTGAAACTTCGACCAAGCCCAATGGTTTCATCAAATTGATAAAATCATCGAGCTTTTTTGAGCTTCCAGTCAATTCAAAAGTGAACGTATCCAAGGTCGCGTCCATTATGCGGCATTTGAAAGCGTCTGCCAAGCGCAAAGCCTCAACCCGATGATCGCCTTGGCCCGCGACTTTTACCAAAGCCAGTTCACGCGACACGGCTTCATTATCGCCATAAAAATCGATAACTCGTTTTACTGGCACAATGCGTGAAATCTGCGCTTTGATTTGCGCCAAGGTCGCATAAGTGCCCGATGTTACGATGGTAATGCGCGAAGTATGGGCTTCGTGATCGGTTTCGGCCACTGTAAGGCTTTCGATATTATAGCCACGCGCCGAAAAAAGCCCAACCACGCGCGCCAAAACCCCTGGCTCGTTAACAACAATAACCGCAAGCGTAGTTCTTATGATTGCGTCTTTGGTTTCTGGTATAAAATAGGCGGAAGCGGGTTGTGGCATTGGTTTTGACCTTATAAAAGTTCGACTTGGGTCGGTGATTGAATATTTTTCGCGGATTTTACAAACCTTTTGTCGAAAGTATGAAACCTACCGCATTCATTTGCATTAACCAAATGCAGTGCGTCCGCAAAATCCATACCCGATTCAAACCACAATAGCGCCCTAGACACCCCAAAGCCATTTTGCAAATGTAAATTTTCGGTATCAATTATTTCGCGCACGGCTTTGCTTATATCGGCGCGCTCAATACCATAGGATTTTGTCAAAACCCAAATTATCTCCTGCAAAACACTTAGTGAAACAAAACAATCATTATTGGCAATCAAATGTTCGGCGCGATCACATTGAGATTTGTAGTCGGTAATAAAAATTCGTAACAAAACATTTGTGTCAATTGCTATCATAATTTTGAGCGCTCATACCGCTCAACGGCGGCCTCAATTACTGCTTGGTTCATTTCTTCGATTGTTACCGGCTTTTCTCGCTTATATTTATCAAAAATACCGACCAATTCTGAAATATGCTTCTTTTTTCTTGGACTTTGGATTTTTAACAAAATACCTTCGGGGTGATTAACCGCATCGGCAATAACGCCCGCGACAATGCCTTTTTCATCGCGCAATTCCTTGGGAATGACAATTTGCCCCTTGGATGAAAATGTTGCTTTGGTCATTGCTAAAACCTCTCAAGGTAAGACTACAGTAAGACGGCTCAGGTGTCGAGTTAGAAATGGAAAATGACTGAGGGTTTATTCTGTGATAGAGCGCATTGCGTTTAAGTTGCTTCAACTTAATAAGCAAAAATGCGCGACCAAGAAACTAACTAGCGCGGGCGTTTAGTGACAACTAAACGCAGACCGCGCTAGGGTAATAATAGCTAGGAGCTGTCCGAGAGACAATGCCGAATAAACCCGCGAAAAAACTGAATCCAAACAGTGCTTTCTCATATGCTTGCACCCGTTGTTCGGCTTGTTGCGTCAATAAGAAAATCCAGGTCAACCCTTATGAAATCGCTCGACTTGCCGCAAGCTGCAAAACTGGTTTCGCCGCATTTCGCGCTGAGCACACAATCGATGGGGTTTTTCTGAAACAAAAAAGTGATGGAAGCTGCGTTTTTCTTGGTGCTGGCGGCTGCGAAGTTCATGCCGACAGGCCACTGGTCTGCCGCATTTTTCCGCTTGGCCGCCACATCACTGAAAACGGCAAGGTTTATTACTCAAACCCGGTTTGGAACCCAATGCCAAACGGCAAATACGGTAAGCGCGGCGTGGTGCAGGATTATATTGAAGACCAAGGCGTATTGGAATTTGCTAGCTTTGCTGATGCTTATTTCAAATGGTATTGCAAAGCACGCGATTATGCTGATGGCCTCGATGAAAATGGCGAATTATTCGAATATGATGATTTATTGAATATTGATGCTGTAATTGCGCGATATTGTAATATTAATTCATTTGACCAATCGCAAAATGTGGTAGAGCGTGCGACTTTACACCTCGAGATTTTGAATAATCTTCTGAAGGAGGTATGAGATGGAAAAATCCGCAACAAACCACAATATCGGTAAAGCGAGCGCTATTCTCGCTGCGACAGCGAGTTTGACTTTGGCGTTGGGCATTCAGGCGAACGCGCAAACCACAAATGCGCCACCCGCGACAGGGACGAGTCCTTCAACCGAGGCTTCCAAAATTACGCCAAAAACTTCCAAGGAATCGCATGGCCGAACTTCAAGTGAAATCAAGATTGAAACGCCTTCGTCAAATCAACACAAGCATCAAACCGAGGAAAGCAACGCTATTAAATATCAAACTGGTGGCGGCAAAGCGCAAGGCGTGGCGACCGAAACTGGTGAACGCACATCTTCTCAGCACAAAGAAACCATGCGGTGCGACCAAATGAAAATGGATGCAATGTCGCATCAGCATAAAATGGATATGTCAGCACATCACCAAAAAATGAGCACTTCAAATCAAGAAAAAATGAGCACCCAAATGAAAACTGGTGGTGAAATGTCGTCTCAACAAAAGAAAATTGCGATCGAGGCTACAAATGGCGAAAATTGCTTTGATGTTTCGAACCAACACAAAATGGATTCTGGAGGCGTCCAAGCCGCGCCACAGCCGACAACATCAGATCAGCACAAGCATTAAAAAAGCTTCAAGGCGCGCCATATAAAACCCGTGCTTTAATAACTCTGCCTTGAGGGTCCAAATTCATTATCTCAACGCCAATTGCGTCAACATCATTCTTGTAAACAATGGCGATGCCTCTTGCGTCTTGGGCGACGTGAATAAGCTCAAAGCACAAATTCGGGCGATTGGTTAAGGCGCGCGCAAAATATGGGCGCAGCTCCGCGCGGCTCGTAAAATGGGTCTTTTTGCCTTCAGAATATATGGCGACTTTGGGCGAGTGAAACTCCAAATCTTCGGCATAATGTTCCAAAATATTATGGAGGTGATGCGAATTCCAATCATCAATCCATTTTTGGGCGAATGTTTTTGCGTCTGTCATTGCATTTGAACCCTGTCAATAAAATTAAAAAACCTTTGTGAGCCGCACGGGTTCACACCCCAATTGCTTATTGTATTTTCCCTGCGAGCCTCAAAATAAAAAACCACATGCGAGGTACAATATCTACGACTTTGAATTTCTTCTTCGGTCATTTTAGTCGAAATTGCCATGTCAAACAATTCATTTGCTTCTGGCTGGGATAATAATTTTCGAGTCGTTGTCTTTTCCAGTCTTGCCAGCGGTCCGCCAGTGATAACACCATAATGTGGCCCTCCCATTTCAGTAAACGTGCTGGTCTCAACGAACGCTTGCTCGGCTTTTACTATTCGAAATACCCAAGCCCTATAAGGGACAGTTTCAGCATAAAAAAACAAAATTTCATCACGAGTATCTGGCGACTCACTAAGCGAGGTTTCGCCCACAGATGAAAACCACCCACCTTTATCTTTGACTAAAGCCCTTTCTTTGTTTTCGGTTGCTGCGCCAACAATCGCAAAACAAATCAAACCTGCAAGCAATTTGGCGACAATTCTGAACCCCTTCATTGCTCGCCTCCACCATCTTGATAGCGTTTTGGCAAAAGCTCCTTTGGGTGCATCCATTTGGGATAATTGGGTTTTTCACCAGTTGCGGCCATAAGGCGCGCGGGGTCCACCGTGGCTTGAATTTGCGAGACTAATTCACGTTTTGCGGTTACTAAATATTGGCGCAAATCATTGACGCGGTCTTTTTCCTTAAAATCGAAACTTTTGAAAACGCGGTAGGAATATAAAAGCGCATCAATCGCGACGGGCCGATAGCCTTTATATGCCGCCTGCCCTTCATCTTGTTCGTTGCTGTTGATAAGATTGGGCAAATACCAACGACCTATATCAATGAGAACCGAAACTTCGGACAATAAATTAGTGCGGATTTCGGCTAATTCTTCCTCTGTGTCATGCGCAATGCGAAAAGTGAACTCAATCATTTCTTGCAAAATCCGCACGCAATCCGCGCCCCATTTCAACAAATCAGTATCACGTTGCAGCTTGATTTCAGTTTTCGACAAATGCTCCTGCCGCAACGCCGAATAAATCGACGCAATAATCGCAATCGCCGAAACGATTAGCGCCGCAAGGGAAATGGAATTGGGGTCGAGGGTCATTTTCTTGCTGCCGAAACAATGACCAATTCGTCACGCAATTGTTTACGAATTGTCACCCTGCCCCTTATTGATAACTTCGCAATTGCCATTTCGCACCTCAAAATCAGAACTAAAATAAGAATCTGGCAATGTCTAGTGGATTTGATTCCAAAAGGCCGATAGAAGAATAGTTATGACTAAAACACATAAAAGCAATCTAACTGCCTCTATCCACGAAATGGCGCTTGGGATATATTCTGCTGGAGTAATTGACAAAGCAACTATGCGCGAATTTGATGATGGTTGCTTGACGCCCGTTACACAATTCACTCCTAAACAAATTCGCGAATTGCGTGCGCGTGAACAAGTAAGCCAAACCGTTTTCACCCATTGCCTAAACATCTCAAAAGACAGCATAAGCCAATGGGAACGCGGCATAAAACAACCAGCAGGAACGGCTTTGAAGCTATTGTCATTGGTGGAAAAAAATGGGCTATCGGCGATAGATTGAGGGTGACATAATTTTATTCTAAATCTTGCCCATAAAACTGCCCTTGAATTAATTTTGGGCTAATTGACAAAGAAAAATTGTAAAACTAAAGTTCGTCACAACTTTAAGGGGAATTCAATGAAATTTTGTATTACTGGCACGTTAGATGGAATTAGCAAAGAAGATGCTAGAAATCTAATTGAAGAAAATGGTCACGAAACCGTAAAGTCGATGAGCAGCGTTGTGGATTATTTAGTTCAAGGCAAAATAACCAAGCGAGACTTTCCAAGCAATAGCCTCAAAATAGCCAAACAATTTAATAAGAAAATCATTTCTTTATCGGAGCTTTGGGAAATCTTAGAAAACCCCGATACTCCCAAAAGCATACCTAATGATGTAATTCAAAGAGTCAGAAATAACAAAACTTCAGGTTCCCCAATTGAATGGCAACAAATACCTGTTGTCGAACGAACGCAATATCGCCTCGAATACTTCAATGCGAATGGTGAAATTTCAGAGCGAGACGTGGTAATTGTAGAAACTGGTGAAAAGTCCTTTGAGGGTCGGTTCCCTAACATCAAGTATTTTCGAGCAATAGAAATATCGGGAAACGATATTAAAAAAATATTTAGATGTGACCGAATAATTGAACTTAAAGAAATAGATTAATTACGGGGAACATTCTCTAATTTAAAGAAAATCAAAGATATACTATTTCCGCTTCCAACACATAAATCTACGTTGACAAATACCCCTCTCTAGCCGCAAAAGCTTAATTTTATTCGTGTGCAGCGTGGCGTCAAGGTTGGCTTACGAAGTTTTCCGAAAGTTCTAATCAAATGAGTCGTGGTAATTCAGTACTGTTAGAATTGCTCTTAAAGGCCATACTAATAACCTTCTTAGTTAGTGCAATGAATTCCATCGCACCATTTATTATAATAGGAACGGGCTTTGTGTTGTTGTATCTGTTAGCCGAGTGGAATTTTTCATCAAATATGACCCACACTTCTAGCTCCAAGATGAATCTCTACGAATTAGCAAACAGTCCAAGTTTAGAGAAATATCACTTTATTTTAGCTTTGCAGTTGGCCATAGTAATATTCTTTGTGGCAACTCTGTTCTACCATCCATCGTCGTCATTAAAAACGCTTGCGCCATTTTGGGTTTTGTTAATCGGCTTTGTTGGCGCTGTTGTTTACTTAATATTTTCATTTTCTAAACCACCAATGTTTAAAATCAGCAACCTATTGTCAGTGTTTGTTATGTTACTATGGCTGTTGGTCTCGTTTTATTACATGAATGAACATATTGCCGAAAGTCACATGTTTGACTGGTTGCACATTAACGAAAATCTTTATGTTCTGTAATATGAATTATAATCATTTCCAATTGTCACGGAACAATTTTCTAGTGTGGGGCATGATGAGAATTAAGTGTAGCAATTTGTTGTATCATTTTATCTCATGGTCGCATATGAAGCTGCCATCCCATTCACCCAATATCCGCCAAAGTCTTTATCACAATTTCTGGTTTATTAGGGAAATTGGCGACTAGTTTCAATGTTCCGCCCATTGCCTCGACATAGGATGATAAAGTCGAAAGCAATAAATCGGTTCGGCGCTCTAGGCGGGAGACATTTTCTTGCTTGACGCCAAGCAATTCCGCCATGCGTCTTGCGTCAAATCATGCGCTTTACGAAGTGAATGCAGGGAATATTCTTCCTCTATAAAAACTTTGGCGCGCGCTTTTATTTTTGCACGCTCTTCATCAGAAAATGTGTCCATAAAATCGTCCAAAGTCTTTGTCATATTCTTGTGCCTTCGTGAAATTCATAAATCCCATTCCTTCAATAAAGAACCTAATTAAGTTTTTCAATGTTCAGTTGGATTATGCGCTCCCTTGCGTAGCGGGGGAGCTGGCGCATCGCGCCTGAGGGGGCGCGAACGAAGTGAGCATACGACCTATGAATGGAAGGCAGGTGCTCGCTTTGCTCGCGCCCCCTCCGTCACTTCGTGACACCTCCCCCGCTTCGCAGGGGAGGATATGCATTACACCAACGCCTTCCCCTTCTCCCCAATCGCAGTTCCCAAATCCTTGCCATCATCACCGAATAGCATTTCGTTATGGGCTGCGCCGCTTGGTATCATTGGGAAGCAATTCTCGATTTTGCTTACTCTGCAATCCACCAAAACCGGGCCATTGTAATCGAGCATTTGTTGGATTTTTTCATCAAGCTCGCTCGGTTTATCAATGCGCAGACCAAGGCAACCAAATGCTTCGGCCATTTTTACGAAATCGGGTAATGAATGGGAATAGGAATGGGAATAACGCTCACCGTGCAAAAGCTGTTGCCATTGGCGCACCATGCCCATCCATTCATTATTGAGGATGAAAATTTTGACCGGTAAGTCATATTGAATAGCACACGCCATTTCTTGCATGGTCATCTGCACGCTGGCGTCGCCCGCAATATCAATCACCAGTGCGTTGGGGTGTGCGGCCTGTACGCCAATCGCCGCTGGCAAGCCATAGCCCATTGTGCCAAGCCCACCCGATGTCATCCAGTGGTTGGGATCATCAAAATGGAAATGTTGTGCGGCCCACATTTGGTGCAGACCGACTTCGGTGGTGATATAGGGCTTGCGGTGTTTGGTAAGTTCATACAAACGCTCAATCGCATATTGCGGAATGATAATTTCGTCCGAATTTTTATAGCCAAAAGAGTTTCGCGCACGCCAGCCGTCAATTTGTTGCCACCAATTTTCAAGGCTCGGGCGCTTGGAATGATTTTTGTCCCAAGCTTCAATAAGCGCCTCAATGCCATTGCCCGCATCGCAAACAATGCCAATATCAACATGCACGTTTTTATTGATGCTTGAAGGTTCAATATCAATATGGATTTTTTTCGAATTTGGCGAAAAAGCGTCCAAACGCCCAGTCACCCTATCATCAAATCTTGCACCAATACAAAGCATTACATCACAATCATGCATCGCCATATTAGCTTCATTTGAGCCGTGCATGCCCAACATTCCAAGCCAATTTTTACCACTGGCGGGATATGCCCCAAGTCCCATCAAAGTCGAAGTTATCGGAAAATCCGTCAATTTCACCAATTCACGCAAGGCTTTGGAAGCGTCTTTGCCCGCATTAATAATCCCACCGCCAGAGTAAATTATTGGCTTTTTGGCCTTGGCAAGCAAAGCAATTGCCATTTCAATAGCGCGTCCGTGTGGCTTCATTTGCGGTTTGTAATCAAATGGCAGGCTGGCGGCCTTGCCATTGTAAACATGGCTCTTAAATTGGATATCTTTGGGAATATCAATCACAACTGGGCCAGGGCGGCCCGATGTTGCAATATGAAACGCCTCGTGAATTACGCCTTCAAGTTCTTCAACCGACTTCACCAAATAATTATGCTTGGCCGCCGAGCGCGTAAGGCCAGTTGTATCACATTCTTGAAAAGCATCGGTGCCGATTAAATGGGTTGGCACTTGGCCGCACAAAACTACCAAGGGAATGCTGTCCAAAAGCGCATCCACAATACCAGTGATGGCATTGGTTACACCGGGGCCCGAAGTCACCAAAACTACGCCGCATTTGCCAGTAGATCGGGCATAGCCTTCGCCCATATGCGCTGCGCCTTGTTCATGGCGCACTAGAACATGGTGGATGTCATTCTGGCCATAAAGCGCATCATAAATTGGCAAAACTGCACCACCGGGGTAACCAAAAATAGTGTCCACGCCTTGCTCTCGCAATGCATTCACAATTATTTCCGCGCCCGACATTTGCTGGCCTATTTTTTCGTCTTTGGACTTCGCCATTTTCTACTTTCCTAAACTACAGTTAACTCCTTCCCCTCGGGGAAGGTGTCAATTTGCATCGCAAATTGACGGAAGGGGGGCACTGCAAAAGCAGTGCTTGCGCGAACGCGCAAAATAGTGACACGCCGACAATAAGTAAGAGTGCCGCAAGCATCACACATATTTGTTGCTCGCTATGCTCGCGTCACCCTTCCGTCACGTCTTCGCTTCGCTACGCCGCGCCACCTTCCCTCGAGGGAAGGAATTATTTGCAATGCTACTAGCAAAAAAAATGGGGCTTCAAAGCCCCAATTTTTACGCAATCCCTGAAACCAAATTTCAGAGACTTGCGCCCACTAGTACTACGCCATTGTTTTTCATTTTCATACCAGATGCAATATTATTGCGCGCGCGGCGCGTCAAGCCCTTATATGCGCGACAAAACAGCTTGCAAACGCGATTTTTCGTCAATTTGTTCCAATTTCTCCCAATCTGCCGCGCGATTATTAATCCAGCTATATTGGCGCTTGGCATATTGGCGGGTTTCGGTGATAGATCGGCTTATTGCTTCTTCCAAAGAAATTTCAAACTTCATATATTGAATGAAGGACGGCACACCCAATGCTTTAAGCGCTGGCAAGCCCTGGTCAAGATTTCGCGCTAATAATGCATGGACTTCGGTCAAAGCGCCATTTTCCGCCATTGCCTTGAACCTTGCTTCAATCTTGGCATAGACAATTTCGCGGGGCGGCGCCAATGTAAACCCACGCCAAGCGCCGGCCGTCAAAATTGGCGGCTGCGGATTTTTGTGCCAATCGGACAGCGATTTGCCAGTGGCTTCATAAACTTCAAGCGCACGCGATATGCGGATTGCATCCTTAACTTCAATTCTTGCGGCGGCTTCAGGGTCCACTTCCAATAATTTATTATGTGCGGCGCGCCGATCGGTTTCGACCAATTTGCGCGTGGAGGCACGGATTTGCGCGGGAACTGGTGGGGTTTCCACCATACCTTGAGTTAAAGCATGGGCGTAAAGGCCGGTGCCGCCGACTAAAATTGGGGTTTTGCCACGCGCCGATATTTCGTCAATCACGGCTTTGGCTTCAAGCAAATATTCGCCTGTTGAATAGGCATGTGCAGCGTCAATATGGCCGAAAAGATGGTGTGCAATGCCGCCCATTTCACTTGGGGTTGGGCGCGCGGACAAAATCGGAATGTCCTTATAGACTTGCATACTATCCATATTGATAATTTCACCGCCAATTTCGCGCGCAATTTGCACCGCAAGTTTGGATTTTCCCGAGGCAGTCGGGCCGAGAATGAGAATTGGCTGTATCATCGCGTTGGCTTCTAGCCCATAAATAGCTAAAGCCCAAATGAATTTATGGGAAATCAAAATTGGCCGAGCAGAACTTAACAATTGTATCGCATTTTGGTGAAATGGCGCTGATTGATGCATCGGGGCATATAAATGCGCTTGATGAAAATGCCAAAATTGCCAAAACATCGGCAAAAGTTTTGCGCATTCGTCATAATATAAATGAGATATTTCATGCTGCGCTGTTTGAAAAACTTGCTGACATGCGTCTTGATTTTTCAACCATCGCCCCTGCCCCCAAAAAGCTATTTATTGCCGATATGGACAGCACCATAATCACTTGCGAATGCCTTGATGAGCTTGCCGATTTTGCAGGCAAAAAAGCGCAAGTTGCGGCAATAACGGAACGCGCAATGGCAGGCGAGCTTGATTTTGAGGCCGCATTAACCGAGCGCGTTCGTATGTTATCAGGGCTTGGAGTGGAGGCGCTGCAAAGCTGTTTTGATGAGCGAGTGAAATTGAATGAAGGCGCAATGGAAACAATTGCGGCACTTAGAACCAATGGTATTTTTTGTTCATTAGTCTCAGGCGGGTTTAAGTTCTTCACTTCAAGAGTGCGCGATTGGGCAGGTTTTGACGAAGATAATTCCAATGAATTTATTTATGAAAACAATGCATTAAGCGGCGAAGTTGAATTACCAATATTAGGTAAAGAAGCCAAACTAGCAAGGCTTCAATATTTATGCGCCACCCACAACATTGATATTAAAGACACTATTGCCATTGGTGATGGCGCCAATGATTTAATGATGATTGAAGCCGCCGGGCTTGGCATTGCTTATATGGCCAAACCAATAGTAGCCGCCCGCGCGCCCGCGCGGATAAATTCAGGCAATCTTACCAGTGTTTTGGCTTTTTGTGGGATTGGTTAGCGGAGGCATCGCGCAATATCAAAATATGCCGAACCACAAACCCCCACCAAGCCAATGATAATAATAATAAAAGCGACATGAGAGTATAATTACCGCTTTCAAAATAATATTTTCTCTTATCGGGAGATCTGATAACTTCGACATGTTGGCCAATTTTATATTTATCCATCAGCTTGCGATTGCTGTCAAAAACCATGAGTCCAAAAAAATTGACGTTTACGGGAAAATCACCTGGGCGGGCATCAACAATTACAAATTCATTGCCAGATTCGGAAACCATAAGCCGAAATTCCAAATATTGCGAATTCTTATTAAAAGCTGCGAGCCTATATTCGGCACCAATCACAAGCGCATTAACACGCTGCCAGCTTTTCACTTTTTGCACATGACTAAGCTCAATTGGCGCAACCACAGTCATGAACAAAATGAAAAAACTAAAAATCAGAATAAAGAATGATTGAAGCTTATTCGGCATTAAATCTCACTAAAATCCACTTATAATGCCAAAAGAACAATTAACCCTTAGCATTTTCACAAATTATGAGCGGCAGATCGCCGCATTAACGCATGGTTTCGCCTTGCAATTGTTGGGGCTTGGCTTTAATTGCGCTTTCATCAGCAATTGGGGGCAAGTGATGAAGTTGATTTCGGGAAACTCGAATGCGCAATTGGCGGCCCGAATTGCCGACTATCTTGATATGTCTTTGTGCAAAACCACGCTCAAACGATTTGCTGACAACGAGATTTTCGTGACTATTGATGAAAATGTGCGTGGCGAGGACGTTTTCGTAATCCAATCGACCTCCTTCCCCGCCAATGACCATTTAATGGAATTACTCATTTGCATTGATGCATTGAAACGCGCCTCGGCGCGCCGCATTACTGCGGTTCTGCCGTATTTCGGTTATGCTCGGCAGGATAGGAAAACCGGTGGCCGCACCCCAATTTCGGCTAAATTAGTGGCCAATATGATTACAACTGCGGGCGCAAATCGCGTTTTAACCATGGAGCTTCATGCCGGGCAAATCCAAGGGTTTTTTGATATTCCCACCGATAATTTGTTCGTTACCCCAGTGGTTGAAGACGATATTAGGGCCAATTACAAACTTGAAAATCTAATGATTGTTTCGCCCGATGTTGGCGGTGTGGTGCGTGCGCGCTCGCTTGCAAATCGTTTGGGTGTGCTTTTGGCGATTGTTGATAAACGCCGTGAAAAACCGGGCGAGTCTGAAGTTATGAACATAATTGGCGATGTGACTGGCAAAGACTGCATCATGTTTGATGACATTGTCGATAGCGCTGGCACACTTTGTAACGCCGCAGAAGCAATTATGGCGCAAGGCGCGAAATCGGTTTCGGCCTTCGTTGCGCATGGCGTCTTATCGGGCGCAGCTTTTGAACGGGTGCAGAATTCGCAACTCAAAGAATTGGTGGTGACTGATTCAATCGCCCATATGGGCCAAACTTTGCCGCCCAAAATCCGCCAAGTCGCGGTCGCGCCTTTAATTGGAGAAGCTATCCGCCGCATTGCCAATGAGGAAAGTGTAAGTAAGCTTTTTGACTAAAGCGATATTGCGTGTAAAAATGCCAAATCATGGCATTAACTGATTTCATCAAACAAAAACTCAATCGCCCCGATCTTACGCCCAAATTATGGACTGCTTGGCGCGAAGGCTATGGGTTTGCCGATTTCAAAGCAGATTTTATTGCGGGCCTTACTGTCGCGATTGTGGCTTTGCCACTTTCAATGGCAATTGCGATTGCGTCCAACGCATCACCTGCTGTTGGCCTTAAAACTGCGTTTGTAGCTGGTTTTTGGATTTCGGTATTGGGCGGGTCGCGCCATCAAATTGGTGGGCCAACGGCGGCATTTGCGATTGTTGTTGCCAATATTATCGGCCAATTTGGCATGGACGGCCTGATACTTGCGACCCTTTTGGCAGGACTAATATTGATGGCATCGGCGATTTTTCGCCTTGGCGCTTTTTTGAAATATGTCCCACACCCAGTGGTTATTGGCTTTACGTCGGGCATTGCCGTGACGATTTTCATAACCCAAATCGGTTCGTTTTTCGGGCTTAAAACAGATGGCAATCCAACCGAAGTTATTGAAAGAATACATTCCTATTGGAATGCATTGACATCAATAAGTGCGCCAACAGTTGCGGTTTCATTATTCAGCCTATTTATAATAGTGGTATTCAGGCGCTTAAGGCCACATTGGCCGTATTTCCTAATCGCAGTTGTGGCAACTTCTATCGCGGCCTTGTTGCTGCATTTGCCAATCGAAACTGTGGGCCATAAATTCGGCGAAGTAAAAACCACCATTCCCGACATATTGTTTCCGACAGTTACGCTGGCGCGGCTGCAAGCGCTCCTCCCCTCTGCGCTTACCATCGCGTTTTTGGCGGGGATTGAGAGCTTGCTATCAGCCGTGGTTGCCGATGGCATGACTGGCAATCGCCACCGTTCTAACGCCGAATTATTGAGCCAAGGTTTTGCCAATATCATGAGCGCGATTACCGGCGGCCTTCCCGCGACTGGCGCAATAGCCCGCACCGCGACCAATATCCGCGCCGGCGCCAAAACCCCAATGGCGGGAATATTACACGCGACTTTATTGCTTTTGATGCTGTTGGTAGCAGGCAAACTTACTGCATATATTCCGCTTGCGACTTTGGCGGCAATTTTAATGGTGGTGGCCTGGAATATGGCGGAAATTGACCGCGTGATAAGGCTATTTCGGTTTTCTGCGACCAGCGATCGCTTGATATTGGTGGTGACGTTTGCATTGACAGTTTTTGCCGATTTAACAGTCGCGGTCGAAGTTGGCATTGTTTTATCGGCAATAATGTTCATGCATCATATGAGTGAAGCCGCTGCAATAGAAGAAACCAATGGCGATAATTTAGGGAATTTGCGCGCGAGCCTGCCTAAAGGAGTCGAGGCTTTTCAAATCCGCGGGCCATTGTTTTTTGGCGCAGCGGGAACATTTGTTGATGCAATTGAACGGATTGACACGCCGCCAACCCACTTCATCCTTAATATGGAGGAAGTGCCATTCATTGATGCCGCCGGCATTGCTGCATTATTGGATGTGGTTGGCAGACTTCGCAAATCCAAAACCACATTGATAATTACGGGGCTGCGCCCAAACGCCCGCAAACAATTGGCAAAAGTGCGGGCAACGACAAGTCAATTATCGGGCGTGCGCTATGCGGCAGATGATGCTGGTGCACTGGCTTTGATTGGAAGCGATTAATTCGGCTTCAGGCGGTTGACAAACCCATCTCCTTCCCCAATTGCAATTGGGGAAGGTGGGCTTTTTGCGAATGCAAAAAGGTCGGAAGGGGTTAAAATAGCTGTAGAATCAACCCCTTCAGTCAGAGTGCTACGCACTCTGCCAGCTTCCCCAGCTTGGGGAAGCTGAAGGGTAACTTTGTCAGCAGTCTGGAACCGATTAATTCGGCTTCCTAAACAAAATCGTCATCCGATCGCTTTCGCCAATTTCGCGATATTTGGCATTATCGAATGCTGAATTTGCGGGTTGGCCTTGGGGGGCGGTGCGTAAGATTGGCGGCAAAGTCCAGACGCCAAATGGATGATCCGCTGTGTCGCGCGGATTGGCGTTTATTTCGGATTTAGCGACCAAAACGAAGCCCGCTTTTTGTGCCAATTCAATCACATAATCTTCGCGCACATAGCCGCTTACTGCCCGTTGGTCTTGCGCATTATCGGTTTTTGCACGGTGTTCAACAATACCAAGGTATCCACCTGGTTTCAAGGCCGCGTAAAAATCAGCGAAAGCTTTATCGGCAAAACCGATTCCCATCCAATTATGGACATTGCGGAATGATAATATCTTATCGACCGAAGCAGATGGCGCCAAAGCTGGCGAAGCCGCGCCAAAATAGGTGATGTTCACAGTGCCAAAAATTTCGGGCTTATCGACAAAATTGGTTTTGAAAGTTGCGCGCGCGCGAAGCTGGCCTTCACTTGGCGTGGCCGCATATGGCAATGCCGCAATATATTCACCATGGCCACTATGTAAATATGGCGCAATAATGGTGGTATACCAACCCGCAGAGGGCCAAATTTCAACCACTTTATCGCTTGGTTTAACGCCAAAAAACAATAATGTATCTAATGGGTGACGAAATGCGTCGCGGTGCGCATCGACACGAAAACTTGATGAAACCGCCGCAGTAAGCGCGCGTTGGTCAGCTTGCGACCGCGCAACCGCTTGTGGATCTGCGGCCGTTTCGGTGACTCTAATTGGGCTGTCATTAGCGCATGAAGCGAGCGGCAGAGCAGCAAAGGCAATTCCAAAAATTGAACCCATTAGTTCACGTCTCATATTCAAATCCTTTTTGCAAAACATCAATGTCGATATAAGAAACTGCTAAATGGTTTTGGAACGGGCGACAAGCGATAATCACGCCTGCCATTCAAATACGTCGGTTAAATTCACGCCAAATATCTCGGAGATTTTGAATGCTGCCTCGAGCGATGGCGAATATTTGCCAGATTCAATTGCGGCAATGGTTTGGCGGGTTACGCCGATTTTTGCGCCCAATTCTGCTTGGCTCATTTCATTCGCATGAAAGCGCAATGTGCGGATATTGTTTTTGATATGGCCGCTCATGCCATTTGCTTTCTATAGCTCAGGACAACCGAGCCACCGTGAACCAATTCGGCAATCACTACAGCCAAAATAGTGCAATTCACGATTTTCCAACCATCGACATAAAATGGCAATATGCAGCCGACAAACAACATTGCATAGACCAAAAGCTGATAGGCAATTTTCATTGAGCTATAATCAATTTTCAGATCACGCTCATCAGTGGCAATGCGGTCTGCTTTGTCGTTTTTCAGATAAAGCCATAAATGGCCCAGACCAACAAGCACCATATTAAGCACGCCCGCAATTGAAAGCGGCACGAATTTTTGCAAAAATGGCAAATTGTAAAAGTCTGGATACGCGACCAAATAGGCAAAATATGCGCCAAAACACAAACCCATTGCCCCTAAATACAACCACGCAATTTTTTCTTTATATGACATTTTCAGGCTCCTTTTAGTGGATGATGTTAATATAGCGAGGCATTGTGTAATTATTTAATAACTTTATGTCAAATTTTATTAACATATCGTGGC
>ERZ1292633.3002-Hain-H41-02um-R1-3002-length-16776-cov-5_pt1 | contig 16776 bp, 12 predicted proteins | sample MGYA00564406_ERZ1292633 | MGnify/ENA primary metagenome ERZ1292633 (study PRJEB36523, sample SAMEA6512639) | groundwater metagenome | collected 2019-01-08 | study: AquaDiva: Metagenomics assemblies of 32 groundwater samples | reverse complement strand
TCGGCTTGGACTCCGGCATCTGCAACTTCTCCGCCACCGACTCCGGGATCCACAACCCACCACGAACCATCTGCGCCAACTCGCTGGCATTCCTCTCGTCAACCGCGATGAAGCTCGAGGCAATCAATTTGGTAACTCCATCTTTAGTCGAAACCTTCGCCGAGACTAACAGCACTGCTCCTTCGACCAACAACGCCTGGTACTCAGTAAAGGTCCGTGGGAAAACGATCAGCTCAAGCGATCCACTGACGTCGCCAACCCCCAAAAAAGCCATGCGCTCTTGCTTTTTGGTGAGGATCACTTTGACCGTGTCTATTCCCACGCAAACGTAAACAAACGCGCCTTCTGGCGACAACAGCGCTTGCGAACAGCGGGCGATGCTCTCCCCCGCCTGTCGTAAAATATCTTCCGTAGGATGGGCGCTGACGTACAGCCCCAACAATTCTTTTTCCCAAGCCAACTTCACAAACCCACTGGCTGGCGGCGTTGGTTTCAGCTTCAACTTTTCCCCTACCAAATCCGGCGTCAAATCAAAGAGCGACCCTTGGTTTTGCTCACGTTGTTGCTGGGCGTTCTTATTGAACAACAAAATTTGATCTAAGTTTTCCAGTAACTCGCGGCGTTCGCCAAAGCGATCCAGCGCCCCGGCTTTAATCAATGCCTCAATGGCTTTGCGGTTAAAAGCTCGATGATGAATCCGTTTGGCAAAGTCAGCTAAGTCCTCAAAGGCTCCGCCCGTCTGCCGTTCAGTGATCATCGTCTCAATCACGTCAACGCCAAGATTTTTAATTGCCAACAAACCAAAACGAATGTGCGCATCATCGATGTAGGTAAAATTCAAACGCGATTCGTTAATGTCCGGCGGTAAAACCTTGATACCCAAGCGGGCGCACTCGGCCACGGCTTCGGCGATCTTAGCCAAGTCCGCCGATTCAGCGGTCATCAGAGCGGTCATGTAAATCGCCGGATAGTTAGCCTTCATGTAAGCGGTCTGATAAGCCACCATGCCGTAAGAAGCGGCGTGGGCTTTGTTAAACCCATAAGCCGCGAACGGCTCAATCAGCTTCCACAGTTGATTGGCAAGTGACTTGCTCAATTTGCCTTTTTTGACAAACCCATCCAGCAATTTTTCTTTCTGCGCCGCCATTTCTTCGGGAATTTTTTTACCCATCGCTTTGCGCAATTTGTCAGCCTCAAGCCAGGAATAGCCAGCCAGTTTGATGGCGATCAACATGACGTCGTCCTGATAGGTGATGATGCCGTAGGAAGCATCCAAAATCTCCTCCATCCGCGGATCAAGATAGCGGATCAACTCCGCGTTGTGTTTGCGCTTAATATATTCTGGGATCGACTCCATGGGTCCAGGACGATACAGAGCCACCATCGCCATAATGTCTTCCACCCGCTCTGGTTTGAGTTCCATCAGATAATGAGTCATCCCTGACCCCCCTAGTTGAAAAACGCCCATGGTCTGGCCTTTGGCTAACAACTCAAAAGTCTTAGGATCATCGACCGGAATTTGTTCTAGCACGATATCAATCGCTTTAAGTTTTTTGACCAAGGCCACCGCGTCTCCCAGAATCGACAAGTTGCGGATGCCCAAGAAGTCCATTTTCAAAACCCCGGCCGCTTCCACGGTATGCATCTCGTATTGAGTCAAAACTTTTCCTTCTTTGGAATCGACTTGCAGAGGAGTAAATTCGGTCAATGGCAACGGTGAGATGACAACACCGGCGGCATGGATGGAAACGTGGCGGCCACAGCCTTCGATCTGCATGGCCAGATCGATCAGACGTTTGACTTGGGCATTTTGTTTATACAATTTGCCTAAATCCGGATTTTCTCCAAGAGCTCGTTTGAGAGTCATGGGAAACCCCTGACTGCCCATCGGAACCATTTTAGCGATACGGTCACAATCGCTGTGCGGAAAAGCTAACGCCCGACCGACGTCGCGCACCGAACCGCGAGCCATCATCGTGCCAAAGGTGCAAATTTGCGCCACCTTATCCGCTCCATATTTATCGCGAACGTAATTGTAAACTTCTTCTCGACGATTATCAGCAAAGTCGCCGTCGACGTCAGGCGCGCTGGGGCGTTGCGGATTCAAAAAACGCTCGAACGGTAATTTGTAAGTGATAGGATTGATCGTGGAAATACCAATAGAAAATCCCACCAAGGAACCGGCGGCAGAACCGCGGGTGGTGGTGACGATGCCATTTTCGCGCGCCCACTCGATGTAATCAGAGACCACCAAAAAATAAGGGGCAAATCCTTTTTGCTCAATGACTGATAGTTCGTAGTCAACGCGGCTAAGCATCTCGGTGGTTACCTCTGAAACTTTGCCGGGGAGTTCGCTCAAGGCGCGATGTTTGAGCCACTGCTGGGCGGTGTAGCCTGGCGGAATGTCGATGTTGGCGAAGTTCCATTTGCCAAGCTCAAGAGTGACGTTGCAGCGGTCGGCAATCCGCCGAGTATTGTCGATAGCCTCGGGCACATCGGCAAAGCGTTCGACGATCCCTTGAGGCGAACAAAAACTGGCGTCAAATTCCACCGTCTGCATCCGTTCGTACTCTTCCAACGTCTTGCCGTTTTTAATGCAAGCCATCACCCGCCAAGCCTCGGCGTCCGTCGGTTTCAAATAAAAACTGTCTTTGGTGACCACCAAAGGAATTCCAAGTTTGCGCCCCATCTCAATCAAAACCGCGTTGACCGCCCGCACGTCGGCCAACTCCGGACGATCAACCAACTCCAAATAAAAATGACCAGGACCAAACATTTCCGCGTATTGCTTGGCCACGGCTTCGGCTTTTTCCACTTCCCCGTTGCGGATGAGGGTCGGAATCTCCCCGTACTGCGATCCGGACAAGGCGATCAGCCCATGATCCGACGAAGCGCAAAACTCTTTAAGCACCTCTTTATCAACTCTTGGCTTGTAATAAAAGCCTTCCATAAACCCCACGGTAGAAATCTTCATTAAATTTTTGTAGCCTTGATTGGTTTCAGCTAAGAGCACCAATCGAAACGGCTTGCTGTCAATTTTGTGCCGTTTCTCAAAACGACCAAAAGGCGCCAAGTAAGCGTCCATCCCGATGATCGGCTTCAGCCCCTCATCAATAGCCTTCTGATAAAACTCCACTGCCCCGTACATCACCCCGTTGTCGGTCAAAGCAAAAGTGTCCATTCCTTTAGCTTTGGCGTCCTTAATCAAAGCTTTAACCTTTGGCAAAGCCTCAAGAAGCGAATAGTGGGAATGGACGTGGAGATGAACAAAAGGCGTTGGCATAACTATAAACTTCACACTATGGGTCAGCTTAACATATCAACACCCCCATTGACCACGGGCCGACGGCATGGTTTTATGGAGCGGAACCGGAGTCCAAAATGTCCCCTGAAGCGATCCAGACGCTGCTGTGCGCCATGCCGCGCGGCGCTCACTTCACCATGCGCGATCCAAGAACCGAACCGTCCCGACGTCTGCGGACTGAAGGCAAAACCACAACGATGACAGCCGACCAATCATCGATCCGCGTGGAATTCGTCCGGCGTCGCGACTTGGAGAACGAGCGCGTCATCTCCACTGTTCCCAATCCATACCTGGTCGATCTCGCCTGTTTCTCGCTGGTGACCCAATACGCCGAAGGCCGGATTATCATCCTGGCCTCGCCTCACCAGGATTACAGCGGCATCTGGATTCGTTTCTCCGCTCTCAGGCGCTAGGGACCAACGCGCTACTCAAGGTCTGACCAGACGCCGACAACAAAGCCGGTCGCGATGCGCTCGCGGCCGGCCTCAATCTTTTTTAGACTTAGATCTCGCCTTTGTCTTTAGCTTTCTTTTTTTCCACCGCGTACTCGACAATGCGCTCGATGCCTTTACCAACCATGGCGACGACGCCGTTCATGTGCTCAAATTTTTCCCGCACGCTGACGATCGCTTTTTCGATCAAACCGAGTTTCTCGCGCGCGTCGGAGATGGTATCGTTAACATTCTTCAAAATCATCGCCACCTGCCAAATCAACCAAGAGACAAACAAAGTGAACCAGAGCACGCAAAAAGCCAGGACGAAAAATAAAATGTCTTTTGATTCAATCATAGTGAGTTTATAGAACTATCTAATTATAGCACCAAACTCTTTACTAAGCACGTCGCTGACTTTCTTCATCACCGCGTCAGCTTCGTCGCTCGAAAGGGTACGGTCGGCGGCGCGCAAAGACAAGCGGAAAGCTAAAGATTTTTTACCCTGATCAATCCCCTTGCCTTGATAACAGTCGAGAAACACAACCTGATCGATCAGCGAATCCGCTTGGTGAATCTTGGCTTCCAGACTCCGATACTCCACAGAAGCATCAACCAAAAAAGAAATATCGCGTACCGTTTCGGGAAACTCCGGCGACGCTTGATAAGCGCGCGGCGCTCCCAGGCGCGACAAAAGACGATCAAAATCAATATCGGCCAAAGTCAAACGCCCGTCGATGCCAAAGGCTTTGGCAAATCTCGGGTGGATTTCGCCGATCATCCCAACCGCCGGCCCGGGCTTCTTCCCGACGAACAGCGCGGCGACCCGCCCTGGATGGAAGCGGTTGTCTTTAGCGCTATCACTGTCCGTATTTATGAAGACCTCATTGACGCCGACTTCACGCAACAGACGTTCCAAGACCCCTTTGACCCGCCGGAAAGCCTCTTCTCCGTCCGCCGCGTAACCGGCGATCATCAGCCGCTGTTGGCTCGCGGGGATCTCCCCTTGGCGCGGCTCATGAACCGCGCTCAGTTCAAACAAGGTCGCTTCTGGAAATTGGTGTCGATTAAATTCCACGGCGGAGAGCATGGTCGGCCAAAGACTTGGGCGCAAAAAAGCCCAATCTTCGGAAAGAGGGTTCTGAATCTTGACAGCCTCCGTTAACGAGATTTCCATCTTACGAAGTTGATCTTCGGAAACAAGAGAAATGCTACTGCTTTCCGTCGCCCCGGCGCCTTTCAAGGCTACCTTCACCTTACGCTCCCAAGGGATGATCGGTTCGATCATCGGTGTCGGCACAGTGCCAGTTGGCAACACTGACGGCAAATGATCATAGCCGACCACCCGCGCAACTTCTTCGACGAAATCGACAGAGTTTTCAATGTCGTGATCGCGCCAATATGGCACGGTGATTTTCCCTTTGCCGATGACAAAACCGAAGGCCTCAAGAATCTGCCTTTGTTTCTTAGCCGGTACGTCCACGCCAATCAAATCACTAACTCGCCGAGGATCATAGGCAAAAACCCGCGGCTTGTACTTCCCCGCTCGTTCATCGACGATGCTGGAGGCAACATTGCCGCCGGTCAGTTCGCAAATAAGCTCGATGGCGCGACGCAAAGCCGGCGCGGTTGATTCGGTTGACAATCCTTTTTCAAACAAACTCGACGAGTCTGAGTACAAGTTGAGCGCGCGCGAAGTACGTCGGACACTGACCGGATCAAACGTCGCCGATTCAATGACTAAATGCGTGGTGGACTCGGTTGTCCCCGTTGGCTCGCCACCCATCACTCCGGCCACCGCCACCGGGCGCGCCGCGTCACAAATGGCCAACATCGACGGATCCAACTCGTATTCTTTACCATCAAGCGCTAGAATCTTCTCGCCCTTCTTGGCTTTACGCACAATAATTTTTCCGCCTTCCAACTTGTCCGCGTCAAAGGCGTGCAAAGGCTGTCCCATCTCGTGCAAAATATAATTAGTGACGTCAACGACGTTGTTGATCGGACGATGGCCTGAAAGCAACAAACGCTTCTGCATCCACCACGGCGACGGCGCCACTTTGACATTTTCGATCATCACCGCTTGATAGCGTGGACAAAGATCGGTCGCTTCGACTCGGACATCAATTTTTGACTTTCGAATTTCGGATTTCATTTTTGTTTCGAATTTCAAATTTCGAATTTCGAATTTTCCTAATCCTGCCGCGCCGGCCTCGCGCGCCAATCCGATGATGCTCATGGCGTCCGGTCGGTTGGTGGTAACTTCAATGTCAAACAAAAGATCATCCAAACCAAGCGCCGAAGCCAGCGACGTGCCTGGTTTGGCGTCAGTCAGCTCAGTCAAATCCCAAATCATCCGATCCTCTTGCTGCAATTTCTCAAAACCGAGCTCGCCTGGAGCGCAAATCATGCCAAAACTTTTCACACCGCGCAGTTCCGTCTCTTTAATCTCCACAAATTCCCCTCCGCCATGCCATTTCACTTTCGCGCCAGGCAAGGCGACGGCAACCAAATGACCGACCTCAAGATTCGATCCGCCGCAGACGATTTCGACAGACCCCCTCCCGACCTCCCCCTTGGGTAAGATGGAGTAGATGAGCACGTCAACAACCCGCAACTTATCCGCGTTCGGATGTGCCTTTACTTCCAAAATCTTTCCAACAACAACGCGCTCAAGCGTAGCCCCAACATCAATCACCTGCTCAACGCTATTCCCCACCTCGGTCATCCGACGCACAAACTCCGCCGGTGACGGCGTCTTATTAACATACTCTTTCAACCAATCAAACGAAGCGAGAATATTCATAGTACAGGCACGGCATGCCGTGCCCCTACGTTAAAATTGATTCAAAAACCGCAGGTCGTTTTGATACAACACGCGGATATCTTTGATGTGAATGCCGTCGCGCATCATGAGCGTGCGTTCTACTCCCCAACCAAAAGCGAAGGCGCTATAAACAGACGAATCAACGCCACCGGCCTCGAGGACGCTTGGATGCGTCATGCCCGCGCCACCGAGTTCCACCCAGCCGGATTTGCACAAGCGGCACTTGTCGCCGCTGACGAGTCCGGTGCCATCGCAGACACCACAAGAAATATCCACTTCAAAACTTGGCTCAGTGAAACGGAAATGATGCGGACGCAAACGCGTCACGCGCGTTGGTCCGAAAAAGGCTTTGGCAAAATAATCGAGTACGCCTTTTAAGTGCGTAACGGACAATCCTTTGTCGACCATAAATCCTTCAAACTGATGAAACATGGGGATGTGGCTGACGTCGGACTGACGGCGATAACAACGACCGACGTTGATCATGCGAATCGGTAACTTCCCCTTCTCAAGCTCACGCACTTGCGAATTCGAGGTGTGCGGGGTCAAAACGATCTTGCCCAATCGACCCTCCTTCGCTGAAGCTTCGGAGGGCGCCGCAAAAAACGTCTCCCAGTTATCGCGAGCCGGATGGTCTTTAGGGATATTCAACGACTCAAAAGCATACCAATCCCAATCCACGTCAGGCGCCGTGACGCGTGTAAAACCAACGCGGGCAAAAATGTCTTCAATCTCCATGATTGCCTGTGTTGTCAGATGTAAATGCCCTTCGGCAGGAGCAACTCCAGGAAGCGTCACATCGATCCACTCCGTATTTGCCAACCCCGACGACTTTTTGTGTTCAAACGAATTTTTTTTAGAGTCAAACAAAGACTCCATCTCCTGCTTCGCCGCGTTCAACTCCGCCCCCTCACCTTTCCGATCCTTTAGAGGTAGCCCCGCAAGCGCCTTCATCGCCTCCGCGAGTTTGCCTTTGCGTCCCAAAAATTCCACCCGAACAGCTTCCAACCCTGCTTCGTCGTCAACCGAAGTCAGAGCTTGTCGCAATTCCTTTACCATTGGATTCATAGAAGCGACTTTACCACGTCTTGATAGGTTACCAAGATCACCAGAATCATCAACAAGGCGAAGCCGGCAGTGTGCACCCAGCCTTCAACGTTGGCGCTAACCGGCGCGCCGCGAAGTTTTTCAATCAACAAAAACAAAATCCGTCCACCATCCAAAGCCGGGAACGGCAAGATGTTGATCACCGCCAAATTGATCGACAAAATGGCGGCGAATTGAATCAAGTAGGCAATGCCCATGCGCGCCACTTCGCCAGTCATCACCGCGATCCCGATTGGACCGGATAATTCAACCGACACATTCTGATGGACAATCAAATTTTTGATTAGATCGTAAAAAGCGACGACAATTTCTTTGGTCAAATAAACCGTAGTCTGAACCCCTTGCACCGGTGCCAAGTACCACGGATAGGAAACGATGCCCGTTTCTACCAGCCCAATCCCCAAAACTTTTTTACCATCAGCCTCAGCCAGTTCGGCCGGCTGGGCCAAATAAGTGTAATAATCTGCGCCACGCTTGACCACGACTGTCAGCGAAACATCCGCGTGACTCCCAATGTACGACCGCGCCGCTTCCGCGTTCTCAAACGTCAACGCGTCGATAGAGGTGATTTGATCTCCGATCTCGATGCCGACAAGGTCTGCCGCACTGCCTTCAGCCACTTGCGTGACGCTGATGGATTGCTCGCGCACCACAGCTGACGGCGGAACAGCGCCATCAATCACTTGCGGCATACCAACAAGCGCGCCAACAGAAAATAACACTGCCGCAAGAACCAAGTTCATGGTCACACCCGCGGCAAGGACAATCAACCGCTTCCACGCCGGCTTGCCGGCAAACGAATCCGGATCTTGCCGATCGCCGCCCGACTCCCCTTTGATTTTAACGAACCCGCCGAGCGGAATCCAATTAATAGAGTAGCGAATTCCTTTTCTAATCGTTGACCACGCCCGTGGCGGAAAACCCACGCCAAATTCCTCTACTTTGGCCCCCAGCTTGAGAGCGGTAAAAAAATGCCCGGCCTCGTGGGCCAAAACCAACACCGACAAAACGACCAAAAACAAAATGATTGTACCAATCATAATGACACTATCGTACGCTGTTTTTTAATCGCTGGCAATCGTCAGTTCCTCGATCTGCACTTGCGACTGGCCATCAACGTTTTTACTCCAAGCCACAAAGACGTGCCCACCGGAAACCGCGACCGTTGGATGCACATACATAAATCCTCCTTGACCGATCTGGACGTCGGCCAAAACGTGCGACTCAGCGTCCAAGATTTTGAGGTAAGGATCGACTCCCGAAATGTAAGCAATAAATTCATAGCCGCTGGCTCCAGTGTTGTCTGCTGGAAACGTCTCCTCCCGACCGTTGGTTGGTAGTCGCAAAGAAGCGCTTATCTCGCCCAGGCTATCAAAGGTAGTGATGACCAGCGACTCTGTTGACGTCGGCTCGTTGCCGGAAACGAGATTGAGATTTCCGTTGGCGTCGACAAATAAGCTGTTGCCGATTTCATTGCTAATGGCGCTGCCAGCGGCTACGGGATAAACCTCGGTCGAGACAACGTTGCCGTCGACGTCAATCTGGCGAATTTTTAACTTCTGCTCGCCAGTGCCGGTGGTGATTGTGATGTGGTTGTTAAACCAAGTGATGGCCGGTTCAGAAAAATCTTCGCCCGCGCCATTGGCCGCGTTGGCGATAATCGGCAGGCGCTTGACCAACTGGCCGTCCAACGTGAAACGCGCCAGAATGAGCGACTGATCCGAAGCGCCGCGGGACTGATAAATGACCACTAGTTCATCACCAAACAACATCGCTCGATGATCAGCTGACTCGCCGTACTCCTCAGTGATAGCGCTAACGGCAAACGGCTGACCAATCAATTTCCAATCAGCGTCGTAATGATAAGCCCAGTGCCTAGACTCCCCTTTTGGTTCGACGACAACGACGTAAAACGTGCCGTCAGTGGCGGCCAAAAGTTCTGGGCGATAAGTGCCAAGCGGTAGAGCGAAGGTGCCGACGTTGGTCAAAACAAAAAAGTCTGCCAGTTTTTCATCCACTGGCGCCTCGACGATCGGCACGGTTTGATCGTGCGTCTCGACCGTGGCGACATCATTCGCCGGCTGACGGTAAAAAAAGAGCCAACCGCCAACAACAAGCCCCAAAGCCGCAATCGTAATGACAGCACCGCGCAGAGACATAGGTTAAGCAAAATAAATATGTTGAAACGCGACGGGTGAGCCGAAAAAGGTTGAGCCAAGTTTGCTGACAGCTTCAGCGTCGCCAGTGGTCAGAAATGCCCGCCAACCAACTCCAATCCGACTCTTAGAGTTGGATTGGAGGGTCGGATGGAGCTCTAAATAGCGCTTCAGCGACCCGACGACGATCCCACTTTGCTGATACAACTTTACCCCAGCAGGAAGCAACTCGGCAATCATTGGGGCGATGAGCTCATAATGAGTGCAACCGAGAAGGACGGAAAAATTGGTAATCGAGTAATTGGGTAATTGGTGATATTTGGCAAGCATTTGATCAACGTATGTCTTGGCTGTCTCTTTGATCAACTTTGTAGGCGCCCCCCGCTCGATAAGCGGCACGAGATCAGGGCAGGCTTGCTCGATGACGACTATGTCCGGCCGCCGCTTTTGTATCTCGCGTGTGTACGCCGCCGACCGGACCGTCGCTTCGGTGGCGAGAATGCCAATAACCCGGATGGGGTCAGGTCGGGAATCAGGAATTTTGTTCAGGCTAATTACTGATTCCCGACCTGACACCATACGACCAACAGTAATTTGCTCCACTGTCGGCACCAACACGCCAAGCACGCGCTTGGTCGGATACTTAGTCGGCAAAATTTCTTGTTGAATCCGTCGCAGAGCATTAGACGCGGCTGTGTTGCAAGCGAACACGACCAATTCACACCCTTGGGCAAACAAATGCTCCACCCCTTGCAAGGTAAACTGATAAATCTCCTCCGACGTCCTCGACCCATACGGCGCTCGAGCATGATCGCCTAAATAAACATAATCAAACTCCGGCATGGCCTTAACAAGCGCCCGCATCGTCGGCAACCCCCCATAGCCGGAATCAAATATGCCGATCATAGCTCTGTTGAAAGAACTGCTTTGAGTCCGTCGAGATCTGTGAACAGATGCGCGTCATAGCCAAATGCTTTGGCTGTTTCGATGTTTTTCTCTCCGTCGTCGACGAATAATACTTGCTGACGATCAACGTCGATGTGCGCGTCGACGTAAGCAAAAAATGCAGGATCTTTTTTTCGACATCCAATTTCGGCTGAGTAAAAAACCTCGTCAAACAAAACTCCGCTGCCGAACATCTTGCGCAAATATTCTCCACGATACTTTTCTTGATCCGTCGTCAAATACGTTTTGATCCCTTGCTGACGTAGTTGGCTCACAAACGCCGCAACCTCTTGGTCGATTTCTGTGCCGGTAGAAAACCAAAAGGCTAACAGCTCATCGACACTCCCCTTCCAGCCCCAATCTCCGATCACTTTGATGAGCTCTTCTTTGAGGTCTGCCTTGCCGATTCCGCACTCTAAAAAAACGCCAGTAAAAAACGGCTGCAGGCGTGCAACAGGAATCCCATAGATTTCTTCTAGGCGATCGCTGAATTGCTTAGCTTTCGTAATTAAGACGCCGTCGAGATCGAACAAAATAGTGAAGTACTTCACATCGCTTGAATAAATTTCGTCAGCTCCTCGCGTTTGAATTTCATCAGTTCTTCAGAGTTAGCTTCGATGGTCAGGCGCATGAGCGGTTCGTTGTTGGATGGGCGGGCAATGAACCACCAGTCGCGGTTGAAGTCGCAACGAATGCCGTCGATGGTGTTAATGCTCGAGGCTTGCGAGCCATAAACCTGTTTGATTTGCTCAAGCACAATTGCTTTGTCTTTGACAGAAAAGTTGATTTCGCCAGTGTTGTGATACTGGCGCAACGGTCGCACCATGTCCGCAAAAGTCTGCCCCGATGAACGCCAAATGCAGAGCATGCGTACAAAGGCATGTTCGACCGCTTCTAAGTTTCCAAACTCTGGAAAAAAGAAATGGCTAGAGACTTCCCCGCCCAAAGCGGCCCGGTGTTCGATCATTTTACGGATCACCAGTGTACGACCGATCGACGACTCGATTGTTTTGCCTCCAAGCTCGATGATAGTATCCGTCGTGGTCCAGCTTTGATTTGGCGCGACGACGAAAGCGGATCTAGGCAAGCGCTGTAGCAACTCTTTAGCAAAAACAACCAGGACCAAATCTCCGCGCAACGATTGCCCTTCGTTGTCGATGAAAGCAATACGGTCGGCATCGCCATCGAGCGCCACGCCAAAATCGGCTTTTTGTTTCAGCACTTCGGCTTTGATCGCGTCGAGCGTTTCTTCTTTGGCCGGATTAGCTTCATGATTGGGGAACCGCGCGTCTGGTTCCGGATACAACTCAATCAATTCAATACCAAGCCGAGCCGCCAACGGACGCAAAGTCAGCGCACCCATGCCGTTGCCATAATCGGCCACAACTTTGACTCCCTTAGCCGCCTCCATCGCTCCCGGCCAGTTCAAACAAGCGTCGAGGTACGCCTCTAACACGGACTGATCACGAACAGTTCCACGCTCTACAACTTCGTCATAAACATCTTCCATCCCTTTGCGAATATCCAAACCGCTGATCGGAAATCCGGTTTTGTCGGCAAACTTCATGCCGTTATATTCCGGCGGGTTGTGCGACGCCGTCACCATAATTCCCGCTTCGACGTCTAAATTGCGCACGGCATAGCAATACAGTGGCGTTGTCGTCATGCCGATATTGATCACCTTCACTCCAAGCGCGGTGACGCCATCGATCGCCGCCTCCATCAACTCTGGACTAGTGGCACGCATGTCGCGACCAATCACCACCGTTTTCGCCCCCGTGCGTTTCACAAGCACTTGAGCCGCTTTTCTGGCCACTTCAGGCGTCACCTGCTCTAACAAACCACGAATATCATAGACGCGAAAGATTTCCTCAATGATTTGCATAATTTTTATCCCATTTTTGCTTTGACTTCCAGTCGTGCTTAGCATATTATATGGTTATCGGACTTCAATCAAACCTTAAGAAAATAACCGCTATGCCAACCGCTGTTCTCGTCATTCTTATCGCCATCGGGGTCGTCGTCTTGTGGGCCGTTGCTACGTTTAATCGCTTGATCAATTTGCGCAATCGTACGCACGAAGCCTGGTCAGATATCGAGGTGCAGATGAAGCGACGTTACGATTTGATCCCCAACTTGGTGGAGTCGGTCAAAGGCTATGCCAAGCACGAGAGTGGGGTCTTTGAGCAAGTGACGGCCGCTCGGTCGGCGGCGATGCAAGCCAAGACTCCGGCGGATCACGCCAAAGCGGAAAACATGTTGACCGACACCATCAAATCGTTGTTCGCAGTGGCCGAAGCTTATCCGCAATTGCAAGCCACACAAAATTATTTGCACTTGCAAACCGAGCTCTCTGACGCCGAAGAAAAAATCTCTGCCGCTCGCCGCTTCTACAACGCCAACGTCCGCGACATCAACACCGCCATGCAAGTCTTCCCATCAAACTTGATCGCCAATGCCCTTGGCTTCAAGCATCATGATTTCTTCGACGCCCCAGACGAAGTAAATCAAACTCCAAAAGTTTCTTTCTAACCCATGCAGGAGATCATCAACAAATTCACTACCCATTTGAAAAACGTACTGACCCGTGCGTTGACGTTTGTTGTTGAAAATGAAATGGAAATGGTCAAACCCGAGCATCTCCTCCTCGCGCTAGCGACACAAAAAGGATGCATTGGCGCGGAGATTCTTGCTAAAGCTAATATTAAAGCTGATGATGTTCGGGCGTTGATAATGGTTAGTCCTTCAAGCGCGCCTAAGACGCCACCTGGGGCGGCCTCCACGTCAACGATACCAATCTTGACGGACGAGGCTCGACGCATGGTTGAAAAAGCCGTCTTGACCGCCAACGTCTATGAACATCGTTATGTCGGCACTGAACATTTGCTCTCGGGAATGTTGCAAGTCGGTTACGCGCCGTTTAGTGAATTTCTCCGCCTTTATAACATCGACGTCGCCAACTTAAAATCACAAATCGACACCGTCCTTAAAAGTACCTCACGCTTTCCGGATCTGACGGGCAAAGTGGAAACGCAAAAAACCGATACCGCGGTTAAAGAAAAAACGAAAGAAAAAGAAGTCGAAACCGATCAAAAAACACCAGCCTTGGATTATTTTGCTTATGAGCTGACCACCGAAGAAGCGCAGGAGTCGATTGATCCGGTCATTGGTCGCGAAGCAGAAATCGAGCGCGTTTTGCAAATCCTTTGTCGCCGCACCAAAAACAATCCTATTTTGCTCGGCGAGCCGGGGGTTGGCAAGACGGCCATCGTCGAAGGCCTGGCCAAAAAAATCCTGGCCGGTGAGGTGCCGTCGGAAATGCGCAACAAACGCCTCTTCGCTTTAGATTTGTCGCTGGTGATCGCCGGCACCATGTATCGCGGCGAATTCGAGGGACGCTTGAAACAAATTGTTGAGGAGACCACAAAAAACGACGACATCATTTTGTTCATCGATGAAGTGCACATGATCGTCGGCGCCGGCTCGGCTTCCGGCTCGCTCGATGCCGCCAATATTTTGAAACCGGCCTTGGCTCGCGGTGAGATCCGCTGTATCGGAGCCACCACTCCGGCCGAGTACAAAAAACAATTTGAAACCGACGCCGCGTTGGAGCGACGATTTTGTCCGGTGATCATCGACGAGCCCAACGCCGACAAAACCTTGCAAATTTTACTTGGCGTGCGCGACACCTACGAGGACTATCATAACGTCATCATTGCAGACGAGGCAATCAAAGCCGCGGTGGCCCTTTCCAATCGCTACTGCCCCGAAAAACATCAACCGGATAAATCGCTGGACTTGATCGACGAAGCCTCAGCCGCTCTACGACTGAAATCCACCGTCAACGCTCCCACGTCAAAAAAAAACGACTTGCAATCGCGCCTGGCAACCCTGCGCGATCAAAAACGCCAAGCGATTATTGAAGAGCATTTTGATGAAGCGCAACGGCTCAAAGAGGAAGAAACAGCTCTCCTTTCACAAATCGTCTTTGTCGAACCTGAAGAAGAGAGCGAACCACTCGGCACCGTTCACGAAGAAGACGTGGCCGCGGTCGTTGCGCGAGCTACCGGCATTCCCCTGACGCAATTGCTGAGCGAAGAACGCCGCTTGAAAAAGTTGGAGTCCGCCCTCTCATTGCGTGTCTTGGGACAAGATGCCGCCGTGGCCTCCGTGGCCGCGGCCATTCGCCGTGCCAAAGCCGGGGTCTCTGATCCACGCCGACCAATGGCCTCATTCCTTTTTCTTGGCCCGTCAGGCGTTGGTAAAACGGAATTAGCCCGAGCGATCGCCGCCGAAGTTTTGCAGGATGATCAAGCCTTTGTGCAGTTGGACATGTCCGAATTTGCTGAAGGATTTTCTATCTCTAAATTGGTCGGCGCGCCGGCCGGCTATATTGGCTATCGCGAATCCACCAAACTAACTGACCGCATCAAACAAAAACCGTACAGCGTTGTCTTGTTTGATGAACTGGAAAAAGCGCACAAGGATGTGTTGAATTTGCTTTTACAAATTTTGGAGCAAGGGACATTAACCGACGCCACCGGCCGAGTGATCAACTTCAAAAACACCATAATCGTCATGACTAGCAACGCCGGGACGGAACGTCACCAAGTGACGGGGTTCCAGTCACTTGGTGACAGTTCCGCCTTGGAGATCAAAGATCTCCGCAAAGACCTCGAAGATTGTTTCCGCCCGGAATTATTAAACCGCATCGATCAAATCTGCTTGTTCCAGCCGCTCGGCGCCGAAACCTTGGTGGCCATCGCAAAAAAAATGCTCAACGAACTGACTACGCGCTTGGCCAACGACGCTGTCAAAATCCAGATCGATCAACAGGTCGCCGGCCACATCGCCGGGCAAGCCAACGCCCGACTTGGCGCCCGCGAATTGCGCCGCTTGATTGCCGAGCAAGTGGAAAATCAAATTGCCGACGCTCTGCTCGGCGTCAAACACCGTCCAGCCTTGTCGGTCGCGCTTTCGGACGGCGCGGTGACCGTCAAAAAAGTGTAAACGTAACCTATGGAGGCCGTCAAAAATTCTGCTGAACAATTTCGTGAGGCGCAATCCCGAGCTCGCATCAAGCAAAAAGCTCCGAGCGGAAGAATGGCGGCAATCCCGAGCTGGGCGCGCACGGCTATGCTTGGCGGAATGATGTCCCAGGGGCTCAACGAAGAACCGACGATGCCGTCGCCGCTTGATATGTCCGCGGCCATGGAAGCCGAGCAAGATCTTTCAACCACCGAGCGCTTCCACGCCGAACAAAACCGCACGGCGATCAGTCAACAATCGCTGGGGTTGGATCCAGCGGTTGAGCGCTTGGCCGCCAATAACAACATCTCCGCCGAAGTTTATCAGCAAGCGACGGCCCAAGCCGCGACTCTGACCCAACAAATGCGTGGCGCCACTACGATGGCGCAATTGCAAGGACTCAACCAACAGTACCTGGCCATGAATCAGGAGCTAACCGAAAGCGGGCTGAACGAAGAACAACTGAAAGTGCTTGATGATGGCCGTCGCTGGGTCTGGCGCGGTATTGTCGACGGCTTGCCGTTGATTGATGACTTCCTCTTGGGCGCGGATTTCGGCATTGGCACAACTGTCGCCGGCGGCGTCGACGCTTACCAGTGGGTTTCCGGCATGGGCAATTTTGAGAGCCACATCGAAAGCAACCTTAAATTTTTCGCTCCCCCGCCGAAACAAATTTCCACGCCAGAAAAAGCGGGGATCTTCAGGACGGTGATGCATTGGGGAGTGGACGTGCTTGGCTCGTTCCTCTTGTGGTTCGTGCAAATCGGCTGGATGATCGCTCTGGGAATAACATTCTTTATTATTATCTTGGTCGGCTCCTACTGTGCCTACAACACAGTCTTTTCCCTCACCAACCCCGTCTGTCTCGATTTAGCCAGTGGAGTGATTAACGTCATTAAGGCGGCGATCATCTCCAATTAAGCGTTTTGTGATAAGATAAGAAGGATTATGTCCAGCGGATTAAAACGCATCTTAGTC
>ERZ1292633.3001-Hain-H41-02um-R1-3001-length-16782-cov-6_pt1 | contig 16782 bp, 3 predicted proteins | sample MGYA00564406_ERZ1292633 | MGnify/ENA primary metagenome ERZ1292633 (study PRJEB36523, sample SAMEA6512639) | groundwater metagenome | collected 2019-01-08 | study: AquaDiva: Metagenomics assemblies of 32 groundwater samples | reverse complement strand
GTTTTTTCCCCCCCAACCGACACACTGTCACAGTTCCCCTACGCACTTCCACACGTACCTTCTTAATCCCCCATCTAAATCGGCTGACTCTGCTTTCCATCTTTCCCCCTTTTCCGTCCAACAGCACCAATTCATATGGACGCGTCAGCAGGGCTTCCCACCGCCCACCCACGGCGGGAGGAAGACGAATTCCACATCGCCGACGACGAAGCGGTGGCGGCCGTCGCGGTCGACGAGGACGACGACGACTTTGACGTGTCGGATGGCCGCACCCCAACGCACGACGAGGGAAGAAGTGCGCCGGAGGATGTGCCAGACCGCCAAAATTCGCAGATCGAAATCATTCGTGAACATGCAGCCCGGGTCCTGTTGGACTACTTCCGCTACGTCGTCCCGGCGGCCAAGGAGTGCCAGCGCCGGCGGAGCATCCGTTATCACGACGTTGAACGAGACTTGTTAGACGAGCGCCGAATGTTCGCGGCCAATTCACTGTCGCACTTTTGTCGGTTCGTCAACGCCCGCGCGGAAGTTCGAAACCGCGGTCTGGACGTCGATTACTTCCGCACGGTTGGCGAATGGCTTGACAGCTGGCGGGAGCTGTTACTGGTGCAACAGCTGGCCGCGAAGGTCCTTCCACTACAAGCCACCATCCCGGAGGTCGCCAGCCCAGCATCCGACATACCCGACGGCGCTACCGCAGCGGTCTCCACTGGAGGAGGGAGCGACCCAACCGTTGCTTCTCCCTCCTTTGGGGCGGTGGTTGCCGCTTCTCCGCAACCCCCCGCTTTCGTCGCCCCGTCCGTGGTGATCGTCATGGGCGTGTCCGGGAGCGGCAAGTCGACAATCGCCAGCAACGCCGTCCGCAGCATGCTGGACTCGCAGCGACAAAGTTCGGCATCGCTTCGCGCCGCCGAGGATGCCAATCCTCTCCTACCCCCTGTCCACCAGCGCGTCCCTCCGGTGGATTGTGTCGTGGTGGACGCCGACGACTTCCACACCGAGGCGTGCAAGCTGCAAATGCAAGCTGGTCAAGGTCTCACTGACGCACAGCGCCTGAGCTGGCTCGATCGCCTGCTCACGGAGGTCGTCGTGCCCACCATCAAGCACAATCGCCAGGTGGCGCTCGATCGGGAGTCACAGGACGAGGAAGGTGGCACCGCCCGACCTGTCCCTCGTTTGGTCCTCCTGGCGTGTTCGGCGCTGAAGCACCGATACCGCAAGGAGCTCTTGAAAGTGGACGGCCGTGATGTCTGGCTGGCGTATCTCAGGGTTTCGCCGGAGTTGGCGCGGAGCCGAATTTCCGGGCGGCGACGGGACGGCGGTCATGGCGGTCATGTGACGCATTTCGCGACGAATCCCGCGCTGGTGGACAGCCAATTCCGCGACTTGGAAGAGCCGGTTACGATGGCGGAAGGCCTGAGCGAGTGGTGCGGCGATCAGGACACATTTTTTGACACGGAGGGTAATGCTCAGTCCCCCGTCAAGCCGCAGCTCTCACCCTCAACCTCTGCACGGCGCCGAGACGGAGAGCGCGGACTTGTCGCATCGCTCGATGCGTCGGCGCCCACCGACGTCGTGGTCAGCCACCTCTTCGAGGCGCTCAGCCGCCGCGCGCACGAGTTCCTCGTCCGCGGGACGACCGGCAACAGCAGCGGCGGATCGCGCCCGGCGAGCGCCACCGTGGCCCCTAAAATGTTGCACAAGGAGGTCGTCCCACCACCGCGGGACGACGCCGCGCTTGCCCGGTTGCCGTCGGACGACGATGCCGCCCAGCGCGACGACGCGGCACGCAAGATCCAGCAGCTCTGCCATCGACGGAGCTGTGCCCGGCGATCACGAGCCCCCCACGCGCCTTCCCAGGAGGTGGTCGCCACGCCACCTCCAGACGCAGGAGGAGACGCTTCGCCGCCGCCGACAGTCGCTCCCCCAGAGGAACGACCTGCGGATGTCGACGGACGCCTGCCGCAGTACTCGACCCACCGCGACCCGCCCCCACCGGAGCCGCCGGCACCGATGTCGCAGGGCTGTTTTTATCCCCACCCACAGGGCGAGGCGCAGCAACAGAGCGCCGATAGCGAACAGTTCGTATCCCTCGTACAACGCCTGTCTGCCGCCGAGAAAGCGTCCTGGCAGCAAGTCGTCAACAGCGATTGGGTGAACAGCGACTTCCTGACCAGACGGCTCGAGGAAATGCTGCTGCGCGGCGCCACGGCGCCATCCTTGTCACCCGCCGCACGCAATTTTGCGACGGACGAAAGCACGTCTTCGAAGCGCACAGATCACCATCGTGGCGTTAGTGCTATCGTTATTCAAGAGTCTGTGAAGGACGCCAATAGGCGCTTCGAGCACCCATATGGCCTTCCGGTGGGCGATTTCAGCACGGAATTTGATATTCTCGCCCGACAGGAACGTGCTCATCGCGACGATGTGATGCTGCAGTTCTTGCGGTGCCTGATCGATCACGGATGCGTGAGCCAGCTTCAATTGACGAGGCGGAAGCAGCACCCAGCGTCGTCTTTGGTGATGAGGGATGGCGCAGAAGGAGTGGACTACTTTTCCGACGAGGAAATCGCCGTCTCCACACTCTACGCGGGTCCGTGGCGAGCCGTGCGGCTAATGGCGCTGCACTCGGTAGAGCACCGTCTCCAAAGTGACCTTTTCCGCCGAGAGCACTGGGAATTTTTAAGCCTCGCGAGTCACTCATGCACGGAAAATGAACACGCCACGCGAGCGTCCATAGCTGACCGCGAAGCGGCGCTGTTTGCCCAGATGAAACGCGATGCGGACCCGGAGCGCCAAGCGGCCGTAAACCGGCAGCGCATCCGCTCGGGGCAGTCCCGCGGCGCGGAGTCACACGATCACTTCGTGAAGAAGCTTTACTGCTTCCGGGAGAGAGTCGCTGAGCCCGTCGTCACGACTGCCACCCGTCGCGTGGCGAGCGCTGCCTCTGCTCGTGCCACGCCATCTCTGGGAACGATGCCAACTCCGCCGCCGTCAAACCACGGCGAAGCGACGCCCTCACACTTCCCTCGTTCCGCGACCGACGTCTCGCCTCCGTACAGGCTCAGCATGTCCACGCGGGAAGCCACATCTCACTCGGCAGGCGGCTTGGACGAGGGCCGCCCCGGGACAGTGTCATATGTCCCCACGGCGGCTGATGCGGCGCGCCGCCGCAATACGTGCTATGGTAAATTTTCCGCCGTGGCTCGACGGGAAACGTGCCTTGCGGACGACCCCACTAGCGAGCCACTGTCGCTTGTCGCGTCGGCGTCGAAATACTTCAGCCTCGTCCCCTCGACCGGTGACGACCTGCCCTCTCAACGCGCGCCACCGACAGCTCGAACCGGCAACCTCGAACCGCAACGACCTGCAACCGCCCCCGCGATGACAGTCAACCCTCGTGCTGCAACGGCAGCACAGAATACAGTCGTGGGCTCCGCCTCGCGCCTCGACGGGCGACCTGCGTTTCGGCGCGCCATGGAGGTGGCCTCGTCCGTGTACGGGTTCCCGATATCGGTGGACCTGCTCAACGACGTCGTTCACTGGACTGCGAAGCAAGCCCTCTTGAAGGTCGACTTCCCCGCCGTCTTCGTCGGCGTCGCCCAGTCGCCGCACGACCCTTCTCACCCAGCGATGGCGGCGGCGGCAGCCAAGCGACCTCAGGATGATGAGCTCCTGCTTCACGAGATGCACCGGGCGATTGAAGCGCAGGCCGACCATTCATCGCACGTGCGCCACGCCTCGTCGACCGCCACCGCCTCGAACAGCGGCCGCATTCGCTGTGGCGACGTTGACGTGTTACGCGCTGCGTGCACGCTCGTCCCGCAGCTCGAGCAGCTCGACGCCGACGTGTGGCGGGAGGCGGCCATTTTGACGTCGCAGATGTGGACCTTGGCGTACCCGCGCGTTGATCCCGTTTCCGACTCACCGCTGGATGCCCTTTACCAATGCCTTTTCAAGCGCGGGAAGTGCGTGTTGGACCTTTCGCTGACCACAACCACCACGACGCCCACGGCCGACAGCAACTTGACGTCCCAGTCGACGACCGTCGCGACTCTGCCAACTGATTCCGTCGCCCACGTGATCATTGCGCTGTTGGCGGAGCGGTGCCGCTCGTTGATCGCGTTCGTCTCGCAGGTGCCCGGCTACCGCTGCCTCTATCAAATCTACCGACTTTTCGTGCAGCCACGTCACGTCGAGCGGGATGACACCTCACCGCCGTTGAACGAGGCGGTCGCGAATGCCGGCATCGTACCCAGCGGTGACATGGCGGGCACCATGCGGTGGGCGGTGCAGAGGTTTCAGCGCATGTCGGCCCCGAGCACTGGCCATGTCACTGGCGCGAAGTTGATGCTTCAACGGGCGTCACTGTTGGCGGAGCAGTTCGACGTGGCTGCGGCGCGAGATCGTGCTGCGTTCGCCGCCGCCGTAGCACCGCCGCAGGAAGCGTCCAGCGCCGGGGCAAAGCCAGCGGCCGCCATCCCCTTCGATGACTGGGCATGCGACGGCCGCCCGGTCGTCACGAAGCGGTTTGCCGTGACGCTGACGAGTCGCACGGCCGCCTTCGATGCCGCGGTGCGCACCCCTGCATACTTAAATGCGATGTTAACGTCCTTGCCGTCTTGCGATTTTCTACGCATTTGTATTGCAGCTCGGGATTCCACAGCGAGTGCCACCATCAGCGCCGTGCCGATGCCCTTCAAGCCATCGCGAGACGACGGGGCGGCCACCTCCTTGTCGTCGCCGGCCGCAGCCAGCAGCATCAGCGGAAGCTGCGGCCGCAGCTTCGAGTCCGAGTTCGACGTCGCCGATTTCATCGTGACCAACATCTTCTTCGAGACGTGTGTTGCAGCGACCGCCGCGGAGAGCTTCGAGCGTCAAGACGCGCCGTTACCCGTCCCCTTTCGCCACTCCCTCCGCAGCCGCGCGCCGCATCACTATTTCCAGGCGCGGCAATCCTTCTTGCAGTTCTTCAAGGTGCCCATCGGGCACACGTTCGACCAAACGGGCCGCCCGACGACGTCGCCGACGCGGCGCGCCCGCGTCCCGACGCCCGCGGGGGGCGTTACAACGTCCGTGCGCAAAGCGTCACGAGGAGCGGCCGACATCACGCCCGCAGCCTCCCCGTCAACCGGATCGGCACCGGCATCGCTTTCCGTCGTGGTCCCCTTTGCCGGAGCGCGGATCACGGACCTTTCCGCCCTGACTAATCTCGCTTCCGATCAACACCCATCGGTGCTCTACATGGCCAACTGCCTCCTCGACGCCCTCGACCTTCCTTCGTCCTCTCCCAACGCGTTCTTATCCCTGCAGGACGTGTTGCTGCTCTATGGCGGGCAATGTGTCGCCGCGAAGCTCGCGCAATACCGCAGTCCGGATGTGTTCATCCTCTCGCTCCACCCCATGCTAGCTCGCGAGCTCGCCAGTCATCTGCGGAAGGACACACAGTCCCCGACTCGATCGGCGGATGTCGGTGGGGCAGCGGTGGAGGACAAGGGTGGTGAGGCTGGCGGCCTTTCCGACGGGGACTTGGCCCTTGGCGCGTGCGCCCTACTCGGCGATGGTTTCGGAGATCTCATTCGCACGATGACGACGTGTGCCACCACCCTTCACCACGTCTCGCCAACGTCGATCGACTTTCACTGATCCCTCCACCCACGCACCCGTGGGGTCTCTCTTTTGTCCCCTGGCGGCTTCGACAGGAGTAGTGTACCGTTTCAATTTTCTTTCTTCCGATGTGGTAACTCGCAGCGAGGGAGACGCCGACAAGGAGTAAAAATGGCGGCAGTTAGTTGAACAGTCGTTTCACCAGTAGCGAGAGTCAACGTGCGAGGCAACTGGTTGGATCGACCGACTTTGATTCTCCTTCCTTCACAGACATCCTCACAACACCCAATCGCACAATTCAGCGGTGGGGGCATGGAGTCTGCATCAAGCCAGGTGGCGAGCAGCGGCGGTGCCGTTCTCGTCGCCGCGACACGTGCGGCGGCGCGGAAGAAGCTGCGTCATTCTCACACGGCCGAACGACAGAACGCGTTGGTGGCGGCGCTCGCCGACCGGGGTCGGTCGCTATTCGACTCGTCGTCGTCCACGGACGAAGGCGCGGACGACAGCGGCTCGGCCACCTCGGAGCGGAGAGGTGCAGACGGTGGGGGGCCTCCGCGACATCGACGCCGACCTCTTTACGAGAAAACGTATGACCCTGACACGGGCGCACAGCAGCTCGCTCACGCCAAGCAACGTATCCGCGACCTCGCGGCCGCGCTGAATCATAGCAGCACGGAGCTCGACATCGCCACACTTGCGATGCAGCAGTACCGGTCGCTCGCCCAGCTCATCAAGGAGGGACTGCTGAAGGACGTGCTCTTGCTTGCGAAGGGTGCAGGCGTCGACGACGTGGGCCGCGCGTCCTTCTCCGCGGCCGTGGTCACTGCGCTAGACGACGAGCGTGTCATGCCGCTCCATACTAGCATTTGCGACCTCTTGCGGAACGACCACGTGGCCGCCAAAGATGATCGCATCAAGGAGCTGGAAACCAAGGAGCTGAAGCAAGGGCGCGCCATCGCGGAGCAGCAACGGTTGGTCGCGATGGCGGAGTCCGAGAAAGCCTCCTTGTCGGAACGCGTGACGACGCTCCTGACCGACATCGCCAGGCTGAAAATCGCTGCATCTAGTGCCGAGCGCGAAAAAACCCGCATTCTTGAGCAATGCGAGGCGAAGCTGCATACGGTGGTCGCAAAGGATCAAGAAATATCCCGGCTGCGGGATCGCATGTTGGAGCGCGATGGCGAGTTCGTCGAACTGAAGGAGCGTTGCGATGTGCTTTCCGAACAATTCGACCAGGCCGTGAAAGAGGCGTCCGCACAGCGTGAGACATCATCGGCGGCCATGACGGGGCTGATGCAGGCCGCGAAGGACTTGGTGCGCACCCAAGACGCGGCGGTGGCGCAAGTGCGTGGGTCGCAAGGCTGGGCGCAACAGCGCGCGGCTATGATCGACTGCGGAGAGCGTCTCCGTCAAGCGGGAAAATCGGTGTCCGCCGTGGGACAAATGGCGGACTTCACAGGGTTGGTGGCCAAAGTAATCTTCAACGAAATCGCGACCCTGAAGGCGGCAGTCGCCTCGATCGCCGAAGGCGGGCAGGCGGCTCGCGAGCGAGAAGCGACCACCACGGCCGCGCTCGCAAAAGTAGCAGCCGCCGTCAAGCAACTAGCGTCGGTCCAACTTCCCGGCAGCGGTCCCCGCGATGCCGCCTCGGCCAAAAAAACTGCATCCAAAATAGCGACCGGCCAACAGCCGGCAGCGGGTCCGTCAGGAAAGGCAGTGACGTTGCCAAGCGAGCGCCAAGGAGATATGGTGGCGTCGCTCGAAAGTATTGTCAGTGTGGTCACCGAGAATATCCCCGAGGAGCCGGGAACGAGCGTGCGCACGCTGCTGCTCAACTTGGTCGAAATTTTTCGCCGCGAGGAACTGAGTTGGAAAGCTGAAATGGTCGACGTCGCAAAGCTGCCATCCGCGCCGGCCGCTCCGAGCGCACCACCACAACCACCCCGAGCCACGCCTGCCGCGGAAGAGGCATCGGCTGGCGCCAAATCCACTCCGGCTGCGCCTCTTGAGCTGCCATCGCCACTCGCTGCGGCCGCGGCGACGCTGCTCGCGCAGCTCACGCAGCTCGGCGACCGCGGTCACGAGCTGGAAGAAACGGCGGAGGAAGTTTACCGCCGCGTATCGCCGCAGGGCCACGTGGTCGCCGCGGCCAGTCTTGCTCGCCCGCGACTGAAGGAAAAACTTGCTAGTTGCGCGACGCTCGTCAAGGCGTTGCGGCAAGGGTTGGTACCGTTCACCACCGGCGTATCGGTCCTGGGAAGCGGCGCGCTGACCAACGTCGCGGGCTTGCTGGCCCCCGCGGTCGACGCCGCCGCACAGCTGCTGCTGTGCCTCGAAAGAGAATTTCACGAACACACGCTCTCCGCGCAGGATCGCGCCTCCGAGCAGCTGCTTCCGCTGTGCCAACGCCTCGAGCGCCATGCCGTGGCGTTGGACAATTGGAAGCACGTCGCCACCGTCGGGTCGCCTCCAGGGGATACGCCGCAACCGCCTCCGGCGGTCGTCACCGCGGCCGACCAAGCTGCAGTTACCACCGCATTTCACGTGGCCAGACTCAACGCGCAACGGACAACGAAAGCGCTGGTGGACGATCTCGCGAAGGCAGCCTCTGATTCGCATGCTGGTGGCGCCATGGCGCTGCCCACCGTCTGGAACACGATCCTGGCGGCCATGACGTCCATCGTGAGGAGTCAGTCTCGCGTCTACGATGCCGCCATGACGGCTTGGACATGCCTAGGCGCGCCCGATCCCCCTGTCCTCGAGAGCGTCGACGCCGCGACGACGTCGCTGCACGTCAGAGATGCACGTTGCTATCTGACATCTGCGAGCCTTGGGCCCGCCCCGCCCACGCTTCTCGTTGACGCGCAGACCGATCTGCAAAATGATCGCACCCTCACGGGGGCGTCGGACCTGTGGGTTCGTCACGTTGTTGCTATTCGCGCCGTCACCGCTCCTTGGGCGATGCCGCAGCCTCCCCCGCCGCCGTCGGAGGCGGCGGTTCCCATAGCGGCGGACACCACTGTGGTGGTGCCCTTGTTGCAGACGACGCTGTCGTCCGGCGGATTGCTTCGCCGCGCCGCATCACCGACGACCGGTTTGGCGTCACCCCGGCTGGGTGGCTCAATGCGCGTGCGACCGCCAGACGTCTTGAAGGGAAGTGTCCATGCGGCCACGGATGCCGCGGACCACCCGCCAACGGCGCTCGCGACCTCCGTGGAGAACATGCCAGACGACCCGCCATTCGGGTCGGAAGCCCTGACACAATCCAGGCGGCAGCCGCATGGGCCGCCATCGCCCAGTGTCGCACCGATCGACGGGTTCACTCTTTCATTTCAGCAAACAAACAGCCCGCCGAACGACCACACCCCACAGGTCGTCGCCTCCCTCCGCACGTCTCCGACGAACGACGTGGTGCCTGGACCACCTCCTCCTGTCACCACGGTCGTTCCCTCAAAGGGCGGCGCGACGTCGCTGGTGACTCCGGTCGCGATGAAGGGGTCATCGCACACGGCGGCCGGCGGGAAAAGCAAGTCAGGCGTGGCGGCGACGACCGGCCGCGGCGGGGGGGGCGGTACGCATCGCACCGTGGCGGACGTGAAAATCCATCCCCAGATCCACGCTGTTCTGCCGCTGGCGGATATCGCCGTGCAGTGCACATTGCTCTCGGACGCCAGCTTACAGGAAGGGTCCACGCACCGGTCCGCGTCGCCGAAAGAGGCGCAGCGGCACGAAAGCAGTCAAACGGATCCCCCGCCACGGGGAGATGGGTTCTCGACGTCCACCGTCAAGGGGTTAGCGCCCACGACGACGACGACGGCAGCGGTTCCAGTGCATTTCCGAGCACGCACGAAACCAGAAGATCGCCGGCCCGCATCCGCCGCGCCGCAGGGCCCAACCCGAGTTGGTCGATCTGAGCAGCATTCGGCGTCCTCCAAAGCCGCAACGGCGCCTCCTCCTGCACCATCGGAGTTGGACACTGAGCAGAGGAAGGGGCGCCCCGAAGACGACCCATCGAGACGCCCAACCACACCCGCAACGGCCGCGGCCGCGTCCCCGCCTGAGGCCCCTCTATGTCCCCCGACCGCGGCGATGGTGCCTCACCCCGGCGTGGCCGACGGATCGACCCACCAGAAGGGACCCCACCCACTCACGTTCACGTCGTCCACGAATCGAACGACGACGACGATGGCTCGACGCCCCGGGACGGCAACGGTGTCCTCTGGCGTTCGCTCCAAGCTTGCTGACGCCGCTGATCGCTGGTCACTCTCCGCGCTGCCGGACAGTTGTGCCCCGGTCGTCCTCAGTCACCCGAGCTTGACGACTACTGACGCCGTCGTCGCAGGGAAGGTTCGCATCGCTGCACCCGACGACCTGTCGTCACGAACTCTGCGATCCGTCCCCAGGTCGGCGCCCGCGGTGCGATCCGAACACGTCCCTGACTCCACGCTCACCATCGACGCCACGGGGCTGCGCGGCGGATCGCCCAAGCGTGTCCTCCTGCACGGCGACCGCCACATGGCCCCCGACACCAGCGAGGTGAACCAAGGCGGGGGCCCGGCGCCGTGGCCAAGGCCGGTTGGCCTGTCATCCCATCAGCTGCGACCGGAGTTTGACGCTCCTCAACCGCCTTTGGGAAGCGCCGCACCGCCGGTGGTTCCGCAACGGGCCGTGTCACCGCCCAGAACGGCCGCAGCGCGGAGTTATTCACCGGCGACGCTTCGACCCGGCGAGCCGTCCGACGGCGGGGGTGAGTCGTTTACCGCCGCCGGAGACGACGAGGGCGCCACCGCCATTGCATCGGTGGTCCGATTGAGCCGGCGCGGGCCGCCCCCGCTGGCGCGGCGGTCTCGCGACGTAGACGCGATCCACAGGTACATCGTCGAAACTGACAGACAGCGACACGACGCCGGTCTGAATCCAAAGTCGGTGGCCCGCGAGTCGGAACCGGTGTTGAACGGTGCCGATGTTCCGCGGACGATGGCGATCATGCCTCGGGTGAGCATCAGCTCGGGTATTATGCGCGCCATTCAGGACCGCGCGCGTCGACACGTCGGTGGCCCTTTCGGAGGCCCGCTGGACGCAGAAAGGGGCACCGATCCTGAAGGCGACCGGTCCTTCGCCGCCGCCGGGCACCATCTTAGCCACCCCGACGTAGCCTCCGTCGCTCGCGCCGTTTGCTCCCCGGACAGCGTGATCCACTTAGCGTTGTCTCGTGGCAGCGACGATACCGGAACCACAGGCAACGACCACCGCAATCCCAATTCGGCCCCACTCGGCAATCGACGGCCTCAAACGGCGATCGGAATCGCGAGGCAGCGACGACTGGACGCCGAATTCGCGAAAGTGACGGCCGCCGCAGGGGGCGTTTTACCTGGAGACGACAACGATGTGAAAGCAGTTTTAGACGCTGCCGCCACGATGGGCTTCGCCTACGTCCCCGCGAATGACCCGCTCCATCCACTGATGACGCAACATCGTCGTCGCGACTGATTTCGCTTTCAATTGTTTTCCTGTGCCTTTTCCTGGTGTACACATGACGCAGTATTCATCGTCGTTGCCGGTGCCTCGCACATCACACACACTGTATGCAAATTGCCACGGCAGAAACAATCGGTTGTCAAGCGTCCCTCACTTGCGCACCACTCACTCGCCCCGCCAGTGCGATTTCCTTGTCATTCGCCCGAAATGCACGCTGGTGGCGAAATCACGTTTAGTCAGATCTCGCGTGCCTACAGCGAGGCGGCCGCCGCTCAAGGCGTTCCCCGCGAGCGATGCACGACGGCCAGCGTCCTGCTGCTCATGGCGAAACTGGGCGAGTTGGCGTCCTTTGCGGCGACCGCGGGGGGCGGCATGCCGTCGCGCAACGCCTTCGAAGTGATGGAAATCACCGAACTGATCGGCAGCATCGCGATTGCCACCTGCGCGCTCGGCGTCGGCTTCGGCGTCGACGTCGGCGAGGCAGCTTTCTTAGCCAGCCGCGGCCTTAAAAAGAGCCACCTGCCGCCATCGTCCGCGCCGCCTCCTGCAAACGCACCCGCTCACTTCTTGCCCGCTGCGGGCGCCGCGAGTCCCTCTGCCACGCACCAGCCGCAGCAACACGTGATCTCCTCACCAGGGCAGCAGGTGAAGCCTTCCGCCGATACGAACCAGCCGTCCTTCGATGCCTTGCTCGGGTCTCCCAAGCCAGACCCACGTCCTCCGGCGTTGTCCGCGCCGCTCTCAGCCGGTCCGCCGAACCCATCCGCGCCCGCACCTTTGTCGCTTGCCATGTCCGAGTCATGCTCCGACGACGACACGCGCAACGTCCTCATCTCACCCAAGACGAACAGCAGCTTCTGGGCCATGCTCGATTTGCTGCTGCACTCCCCGGGCATCGACGTGAGCTCGCTCAACATGACCTTTGCCATTCCGCGCCCCAATGGGATGGTGGTCGACCTCGTCCCGAATGGCCGCCACATCAAAGTCAAACGGGAGAATTTTCAACAGTTCCTCGACCTTGCGGCGCCCTTCCGTCCAGGCGGCCCGCCTCCCCCACGGGGGCAGTCGGCATCGTCGCCGTCTGCCAATGAAACGCCCCGCGTCTACAAAATCGAAGCCCCGCCCGCTTACGATGCGGCGCAGCAACAAGCACTGTACTCACCGGAGCACTTTTCACGTAACTTATTTAGTCCCCATGCGACTACCACAGAATTTCACGTGACACGGAAGGATATCTCCGTTCCGGAAGCGCTCCGCCGGCCTCTGCCGTTGGAAGCACCGTCGACGACGTCCGACGCCCGCGGTTCAACCTCGAGCGGAGCCACCGCGGCCCCGCCCAGCATTGGTCCAGGTCACTCCGGCGGCCCCGGGCCCAGTGCGGCAGAGAACGACGCGAATCTCGCGCGGTCGTTCGCGCTGCCGCCCGCCGTGACGCCAGGGCGCGGCAGTGCCGAGCCCCACGCTTCCGTTGATAGCGGCAACGAGTCCAGCGGTGCGGCAAAGGGCGACATGTCCCCATTCGGCTCGCAGGGAGCGTCGGCGTACGAGCCCGCAGCTTACTGGAGCGCCGTCGCCGCCATTCGTAACAAGAGCATCAGCGGCCACCGGATCGACGAACTGAAGCTCACGTTTGTCTTTCCGGAAAAGAACGGTAAGCCGGTCGAACTGGTGGCGAATGGGACGTTCATCCCGGTCACCCATCAAAACGCGGCGACCTTTCTCTCCCTTGTCCAGGAGCGCTTGTCGGTCTCCGAGGGGCACATCAAACGGATGGACAGCGTCAAGACCATCGCGGTGCCAAATTTAGACACTTACGATCCTCGAGCTACCCAGAAGCGTTATTCGCCGTCCCACTATGCCCTCGACCTCTTCGCGCCGCACACGAACAAAACGGCCTTCTGGGTGGATTACGACGAGCAGCACGCCGCGGAGGTGCTGCCGCCCGCGCTCCAACGTGGCATCAAGTCCGTCATCGCGACGCCGGAGGAGTACGTCGAGTACATTAGCGCCAATCCAGAGCGGTTCAAAGACATCTTTGTCGACCTGCGGAAAGACCCGGAGGTCGCCAAGCGGATGTCGGTCACATACTGCAAGCCCGATCGGCCGGGCACCGTCCATGACTTAGTCGAGGACGGCCGCAACGTCGTGGTGGCCGTCGGCGACGTGCCACGCTTCCTAGAATTGGTCATGAGCGCCACGCGACGAGCGTCGAGCCGCAGCTTGCTGGAACTCGTTTCGGCTTCGTCCCCTAACAGTGCGGCAGCGGCAGCGACGACCTCGGGTGCTAAGTGAGTAACCCAGAAAACGGGGGCGAAGCGCACCTGCCCACAGAGCCAAAAAGCCAACCGCACGACTTGGACTGCGCGGTGTGTGCGCATTAATTTGATCGCCGCCATCGAATTGGTTTCATGATAAATGTCCCTCCTTCGTCCACCGACATGTCTTCCCGTCCCATCTTTCTCCTACACACAAAAAGCGGAGACAGTTGAGGTTCGCGTGACGCATTGCACTCTGCCGTTTGTCATCGCGTCATCGTGTGGTTGTTGTGTGGTCGTCACGTGGATCAGAGGAGCGACGTGGCCCCCTTTCAAGCTTGTCGTCCTGCTATAGGGCTCAACCATTCATACAATTACGGGAATGATAAGCGATCGCGAGTTCCGAACGCGAGTGTATGGTTACAACCTCAAAAAAGGGCCTCCATTCGTCCCATTTCTTCTCCACCACACATCTCGTACGCTCTCTCGCAACCGCTCCTCTCTGAGATGTCCGTTCGCCAGCCTCCAACGCCCGCCCCAGCTGAGGATAGCTTCTGGCTGCAGGCCTCGCTGCACGTCGCGGATCCGTTAGGGCAAGGCCGTGACGCAGATATTGAAGCGGAACAGCGACTAAAGCCGGCGCCGCCCAGCGCCTCACGACTGCTGCCTCCCAGCAGCATTGCGACGGGCGCTGCCTCGTCCCTGACGCAAAGCACCGGTTTCTCGCAGCGGCTGCCGAGCGTCTCGGGCACCCGCACCGCATCCAAAGTGGCTGCACTTCGCGCATCCTTGAGCTTAGATCGCCCGGGTGCCAGCAGCTTGGCGGCGCAAGGCTCAGGCTCGTTTTTTCTGAGTGGGATCAAGACGTTGGAGGACGCCGCGAGGGCCACCGGCACCGGCCACGGTGCAGCGGTCAATCAGATGGAGGAATTGAACGCGCTGCGCCAAGCTCTCAAGGAAGCCACGGAAGAGGCGCAAGCGCTCCGCAGCATCGTGTCCACCGAGCGGACGACGGCGGACGGGTGGCGTGCTCGAGCGGTCGAAGCCGGGCGGTCGCGCGACGATGCCGAGCAGCGGTGCGACCAAGCGTGCCGACGGCTCGAAACCCAGGTGGCGGAGCACCAGGCTGCCGCCGCGGAGCTGAAGCTGAAGCTCAGCGAGAGTGAACGCGAATGGCAGGTGAAGCTCGACGCCGCCGTGATGAAGGCGACGGCCGCTGCCAAGGCGACGTACGACCAGCGCATTTCCCAACTGCGTTCGGAAGTTGTCGATCTGACCGCTTCGCTGGCGACTGTGGAAGCCAACCACCGGTCCTCCCAGGACGAGGCTGAGTCCTCTCGTCGACAAGTCGCTGGTCTTCTCGCTGATGTCGATGCCTGGAAGACGCGACACGCGCAGTCTGAGGAGAAGTGGCGGGCTCGACACGACGAACTTGCCTTGGCCCAGAAGGAGGAGATCACGCACCTCGGCGATGAGCACAATTCGGCTGTTGCGAGACTTCAACAAGATCATCAAGTCGCCCTCACACAGCTTACGGACGCGCACGAAACAAAAATTCGCCAGTTGAGGGCTCAGCTTGCGACCGCGTCGGAGACCCATGCGGAGGAACTCCGCCAACTGCGGTTGGAGTGTTCCGACATGCAGCAGGCAATGAGTCGCAAGCTGCGCGACGCGGAGTCCGAAGTGTCGACGCAGGCAGCCGTGGCGCGACAACGCTTCGACGCCGAGAAGGAGCGCCTAGCCGCGGTGATGGAAGCCGATCACACAGCCGCGCTGCAGCGACTCATCGATGAGCACTGCAGCGAAATGTCACAGCTGAAGGCCCGCATTTCGCAGTCACAAAAAAATGAGGACAAGTTGCGTCGCCTCACCGAGCAACTACAGGACGAACGGTTGAACGTGGCTTCGGCGGCGAAGGAAGTCGCCCGCCTCAACAGCCGCGTTGCAGAATTGGACAAACATCTAGCTGTGGCGCAGAAGCAGCTGGATACTGCCCGCGCCGACCGGGAGCGGCTCGTGGCATCCGCGCAGAGCGTCCAAGATCGCTTCGACGCCGATCTGGCCGCGGAGCGCGCACGAACGACGAGTTACCTTGCCGACTTGAATGCGCAGATCGAGGCGCACGTCGCAGAGCGCGCAGAGGAAGAAAAAGAGTGGACCGCCCTCATCGACGACATGAAGCTGCAGCGAGAGGCCGTCGAGACGGAGATGAACGCACTGCGGACCCAATCGACGAAGGAGCGGTTGGCCGCCATGGCTTCCGAATCTGACAGTCGGTCTAGAATCGCGCTGCTGAATCAGCAAGTCGACGCGGCTTCATCCACGAATCGCAAGCTGACGGCACGTTTGGACGCGCTCGAGGGCGATCTGGCGTCGTCGGCGACGGAGCATCACAACAAATCGTGCCTGGTGGAGTCGCTCCGGGCCAAATTGGCGTCTGCTCATCAGCAGCTGCAGGAACACGACGTCGAAATTCAAGCGTTGCGGGCCATGACGTCCGCGGCGACCGCGGTGGCGGCGACCCGACGTCCCTCCTCGCCGTCGCCTGCCCCTCTTCCCGTCGAGGTGATCTCAGCCGTGCCAGCGGCGGCACTTCAAGAGCCAGCCGCGAAGGCGACCTTCGACCGGCGCCGGGGTGCATCAGATGCGCCATTAGAGCTTCCACCAGTCGCCGGTGAACCGCCGCAACGAAAGCTCGGCCGCAAAGCCGCACGGTCCGCGGCCGCAGACGACGCGCCGCCTGCCGTCACCGTTGGTGATCCGAACGCACAGACAGCCGGCATGTCGCGTGGCGGTAAGCGGACTTCCCGACCCCAAGCTGGCGGTGCCCCCGTGGCTTCGGCCTCGCTCGTCGCGGTCCCGGCCCACCGCGTCTTTGCCGTATCTGGCGTTGACGGCGGCACGTTGAAGGGCCTCTCTGCGCGCATCGAGTCGCTCGCCAACTCCACCGTGGCGTCTGGGCGGTCGAACGCACCGGTGGCGGATGGCGTGACCCACCTTGTGTCCGGCGGCCAGTTGACCGTGAAGCTGCTCTCCGCGCTTGCCAAGGGCTGCTGGCTCGTCCCGTTCAAGTACGTGGATGACTCGGTCGACGCGGGCCGCTGGTTGAACGAGAATGACTACGGGTTTCAGCATTCCGCGCCGCCATTGAGAGGTAAACGAATCGCGGTCACCCCTGACTTTAGAGAGTCGCGGCACTTCGCGACGGCGGCGTTGGTGTCGAAGGACGCGGACGCGTTGTTCCTCGACGAACCCATTCATCCGTCCGAGGCGAAAGCCGCGAACATCGACATGCTGCTTTGTACGCCAGTCGAGGTGTCCCAGGCGGGCGCCTGCGGCCTCACGTGGGACGGCATGGTCCGGTTGATCTTCCCTGGATTGGAGTCGACGACGGGAGGTCCTTCGGCGGCGCAAGGGGGCGCCCCGCGGTCGACCGTGCCCA
>ERZ1292633.2997-Hain-H41-02um-R1-2997-length-16790-cov-8_pt1 | contig 16790 bp, 10 predicted proteins | sample MGYA00564406_ERZ1292633 | MGnify/ENA primary metagenome ERZ1292633 (study PRJEB36523, sample SAMEA6512639) | groundwater metagenome | collected 2019-01-08 | study: AquaDiva: Metagenomics assemblies of 32 groundwater samples | reverse complement strand
ACCGGACGCGACGGCACTCGACGCTGGGCTACCAGTCGCCGATGCAGTTTCTGGAGGAGTGGCGTCTGGCTCAACACGAGGAAAACCTGGTAGCCTGAACCTCGCCCGATAGAAGACGAAAAACAGAGGGAAGCTCAGAACCGTAGATCACTCGCCACTTGATGCGTGATGTCCTCAAGGTATGTGTGGCCCAGTTTTTTGGGTATTGGAGCACGCATTCGGACCGCGACCGGGCTGAATCACGCCTACAGTGACCTTCGCCTGAGCAAGCCAGATCAATACGGCTCGGCTAAATCATTGCAGGCATAATTGTAGATTTGAATGATCCTGTTTATCAATGGGAGGACGTCAGTCACATCTGGCATTGCTATTGCTTGATCTCCCCTCTGTGTTTGGTGGAAGCAGGAACGAATGAATGTTGAATGTACGTTCATCGAGCCAGGGAGCTCATCTTTGAAGGTACTGACAGCGTGATCGTGAGGGTGCCGCAAACCTTAGAAACAATCCGTGGAACTGTATCGCTCTGTCATGAGTGTGCCATTTTGGCACAGGATGCCTTGGATATTTTAATGTCTTTCTACCGATTTCCTCTGTCTCTTGCTAGACATAAGGTCCTGTGAACAAATCTCAATTGAACAGCGTGCTTGCACTAGAGCTAGCCTCTGGATCTGTGGAAGCCATGAGAATCCTTCTTCTGGAAGACAGTCCTGGTGAAGCAGAACTGTTTTGCGAGGCCCTGGCTCTTGCCTGGGAGAAGCTTGGCTCTGAGCCAAAGGCGCCACGACCAGGCATTGACGTGCAGCGTACTGCGAAGGATGCATTGGAATGGCTCAGGAACCCAGCTAGGCAGGAGACTCACAAGCTTCCTGATCTCGTCGTACTTGATCTTGATCTCCCCGGAGGTACGAGCCTGACGTTTTTGCGTGAATTGCGCATGGATTCCCGACTCGCGACACTGCCGGTGATCGTCATGGCCTGGTCTGAGGAACAGTCGATTGTGTGGTCCCTTGGCGGGCTAGGGGTCGTGGGCTATGTCGTCAAACCCATGTTGTTTGATGCTTTGGTCGCCCTTGTTGGCGGCTTCTGTCGCCACGTGCTCTCTGGGAATTCTCGCCAGGAGTTTTGCGCGCTGAATCGGAAACGACCAGCATGACGATGCTTCCGTTGGATCCGCGACAGTCATTCGTTCAAGAGCTGCAGCAACCGGTGAAAAAGTGGACCTTAAGTCACATGCGGTGACTCAGTAGGTCGCTGGAAGCAGGACGGTCCGGAAGCCGCTTGACCGCCGGTGTCTGTCAGGTGCATCACCGGTGGAGAGGCGCAGGGTCTTCCGGCTCAAGTGGGAAAGGGTCCAATCGATGAAGATGCTGATGCTCGTGTTTCTCGATTCGATTGAAGAAGAAGTCCTGGAGCAGTTGCACACCCTGGGCGTCACCGCCTATACGAGGATGGATGACGTCGCCGGCGTCGGAAGAACCGGCGTCTCACATGCACGATTCCCCGGATCGCAGGATAATACGGTGATCCTGACAGCACTCCCCGATGAACAGGCCGCCTCCGTGATCAAAGGGTTGCGACAGTTCCATGCTCACAAAGAGCAGGACCGCCACACGCACATGCCGCTGCATGTCTTTATTCTCCCCTGCGAACAGGTATTTTAAATTTATGGTACGCGCCGCACTCAAGAATCCGTACGCCGTCATCGCGATCAGCCTCATCGTCATCATTCTGGGCGTCGTCTCCTACCAGAAGATGGTGGTGGACATCTTTCCGGAGATCAACATGCCGGTCGTGGCGGTGGCCACGTTCTATAAAGGCATGGGGCCGTCGGAGGTGGAAGGCGCCATCACCTTGCGGCTGGAGCAAGCCTTTCTTCAGGCCTCCTACATCGACCACATCGAGTCCCGGTCCTTGCCGGGTGTCAGCCTCATCAAGATTTATTTCCATTCCTCCTATGACGTGAACGCGGGACTGGCCGAAATCACGAGCCTCACCTATGCGAATCTCCGTTTTCTGCCGCAAGGCATTTTCCCCCCGATCATCATCAAGTTCGGGGCTGCCAGTCTGCCCATTGCCGTCCAGACGACCAGCAGCGAGACGATGACGGAAAAAGAAGTTCGCGATCTCGCGTACTTTAATATCCGTCCGCAGCTTGGCAATGTGCCGGGCGTCGCGTTCCCGACCACGTTCGGGGGAACGGTGCGCCAAGTCACGATATTTCTCGATCCGGAGCGCATGCTGGCTCGGGGCATTTCCACGCACGAGATTGTGAGTTCGGTGAACATGCAGAGCGTCCTCCTCCCGGCGGGAGACGTAAAAATCGGCGATTTCGATTACAACGTCTACACGAATAGCATGATCAAGGTCGTGGATCAGATGAACGACATTCCGATCAAGATGGTGAACGGAGTGCCGTTGTTCTTGCGCGATGTGGGGAAGGCGGTGGACTCCACGATGATCCAGACCAACGTGGTACGGATCAACGGCAATCGGGCGGTCTATCTGCCCATTATGAAGCAGGCCGGAGCCAATACCATTGCCGTCATCGACGGGATCAAAGATATCCTGCCGAAACTGCTCAATATCCCGAAGGACCTGACGATCAAGTTGCTGTTCGATCAGTCGCTCTATATCCGCCAGGCCATCAAGACTCTGGAGCATGAAGGGCTTCTTGGCGGAGGGCTCGCCTGTCTGATGGTCCTGCTGTTTCTGGGGAGCCTGCGCTCAACCCTCATTGTCGCGATGGCGATTCCACTCTCCGTCACGGCCGCCTTCATCGGACTCTACTTTACCGGTCACTCGGTGAACATCATGACCCTCGGCGGGTTGGCATTGGCCGTCGGACGATTGGTCGATGATGTGATCGTTGTCGTCGAAAATTTCCATCGCCATATGGAGATGGGGAAGACGTCTGCGCAAGCGGCGGCTGATGCCGTGAGCGAAGTCGCCCTCCCGATGCTCATTATTACTATCACGGTCTTCCTCGTTTTCTTGCCCATCGCCTTTTTCACGGGCGTGATCAAGTTTCTGTTTGTGCCGCTGGCTCTCGCGGTGGCCTATGCCATGATGGCTTCCTACGTCGTCGCGCTGACGCTGGCCCCGGTTTCGATGGCCCGTTTGCTCCGTAGCCATGCTTCCCATGCGCAGGGAGGGGGCCCTACGGTGCCTCAGGGACGTTTCACAGAGTTCTGGAATCGCCTGAACATCTTCGATCCGTTTGTTGAACGATACGTGCTCCTCCTGCGCTGGTGCTTGGCGCACAAGGTGATGGTAATTGTCACGGTCACGGCGGTCTTCGCCGGCTCCATGTTGATGGCGCCTCTGATGGCGACGGAGTTTTTCCCCAAGGTCGATGCCGGTTCATTCGTCCTCAACGTCTCGGCTTCGGAAGGCACACGAATCGAAAAAACCGAGGCCATCGTGGCCAGGATCGAGGGGCTCATTCGGGAGGAAATTCCTGCGGCAGAGTTGGATCAGATCGTGTCGAACGTCGGACTTCCGCAGGGCTGGATGGTGCTCTACACGCCGGTGAATGGACCCCATCAGGCCTTCCTGCTCGTGAGCCTGAAGCGTGACCATGAGGTGCGCACCGATGACATCATCATGAAGTTGCGCCAGACGTTTCATCGCGAGTTTCCAGGATTGAAATTCTCCTTCCAGACCGGCGGGATCGTCAGCGATGTGATCAATTCCGGCTTGCCCGCGCCGATCGATATCAAAGTGAGCGGTTCTAAGATGGAGGATCTCGCCGCGACGGCCAACAAGGTTCGGGATCTTGTGGCTGCGATTCCCGGCACCGCAGATGTGCAGGTTCGGCAGGGGATGGACTATCCTGAAATCCATCTCGATATCAATCGAAACAAAGCCTCCTATGTCGGGCTGAATGAGCATCAGATCGTGACAGATTTGGTCACGGGGCTGTCCTCAAACGTCACGTTGAATCCAGGCTACTGGATCGATCCCCGCACCAATAATGCCTACTTTGTCGTGACTCAATTTCCCGAGCAGATCTTGCTGGAGTTCGAAGATTTCTTGAACATGCCGCTCGTGGGGACCCATGTGGAGCAGCCGATGTCGGTCAGTGCCGGTGGCACCACGCTCAGGGGTAGTTCATTAGTACTCACCCAGACACCCTTTCCAGAACGACCGCGCTTACCCGGTGTGACATCGACCGGGGGGAGCCCCGTCCTCTTGCGCGACTTGGTGGATGTCGTACGAAAAGTCGGTCCCGAGACCGTCGATCACTTCAACCTGCAACGAACGATGGACGTGCTCGTCAGTGTCCCTGGTAACGATCTGGGCCGCATCGCGACGCAGATCGAACAGGCCGTCGCAAAGCTCGAGATCCCGAAGGATGTGGTGCTGACCTTCAAAGGGGAAGTGGATAGCATGCGCGCAGCGATTTCAGGATTTGCAGGGACGCTGCCGCTGGCCATGGTGCTGATCTATCTGGTGATGGTGGGGCTATTTCGTTCCTGGCTCGACCCCTTTGTGGTCATGTTTGCGGTCCCGTTGGGATTTATCGGGGTAGTCTGGATGTTGCTGCTGACCCATACCTCGGTCAATGTGGAATCGATGATCGGCACTCTGATGATGATCGGCATCGTCGTATCCAACAGCGTGCTCTTGGTGGATTTCGCGAATAGCAAGTTGCGCGAGGGCATGCCGATCGAGGAGGCCGTCGTGGAAGCCGGGCGCCTCAGAATCAGGCCCATCCTCATGACGTCCCTCGCGACGGTGATCGGGTTGGCCCCGATGGCGCTTGGCATCGGGGAGGGAAGCGAGAGCAATATGCCGCTCGCGCGCGCCGTGATTGGAGGTTTGACAGTCTCGACATTTATGACGCTGCTGTTTATTCCGGTTCTGCACGCGATCGCCCGCCGGCGATCAGCAGCCGGCCTGGTTGACACTAAAGGAGAGGTTCACTGAGTGGGAAAGTTACGGAGTTTCGCTTACGCTCGCTGAGGGGGCTTCCAGGGGGGATATGACACATACATCGCGGTTCAAAATCGTTCTGATAGTGGCGGTCGGACTCTTTTCCCTTGCGGCGGTCTTGATGATTATTCAAGGCCAGCAACCGACGGTGTCCGCGCCCAGTACAGACCGAGATTCGGCTCAGTCTGCTGCCGGTGCCCACCAGGTCCAAGTATTGAAAGTGCAACGACGCGATATTAGCCAGACCCTGACTCTGTCGGCCAATATCTCTCCCTGGTACCAAGCGACGTTGTACGGAAAGGTCTCCGGCTACGTCAAATGGATTGGCTCCGATAAGGGGGATGTCGTGAAGAAGGGGCAGTTGCTGGCCGTGCTGGATGCGCCTGAGATCGAAGACCAATACAAGCAGGCCGACGCCGATTACCAGATCAAGAAAGTCACGTATGAGCGGTACCTGAGCGTCTGGGAGGATAATCACGACATCATCGCCAGGCAGGATGTGGATGTGGCCAAAGCCGCGGCTGAATCGGCGAAGCATCAGCGAGACAGCCGCCGCACCTTGCTGGATTACACCAACGTCTACGCGCCTTTTTCCGGCGTAATCACGGCTCGGTTTGCCGATCCAGGGGCGCTCATCCAGGCAGCGACCGGCTCGGCGACGCAAGCGGCGCCGCTGTTCACGATCATGGATATGGATACTGTCAGGATCTATGTGAATGCTCCGCAGGAAGCGGCGCAGTTGGCGAAACCAGGGCTTCCCGTGACGATGACCGCGCGTGAGTGGTCTGAATCATTACAGGCTTCGATCACTCGGACCACCGAAGTCTTGGATCCAGCCACCAGAACATTGCTGGTCGAAATCGATGTGCCGAACAAAGACCATCGGCTGCAGCCCGGGATGTTCCTCAACGCGTCGCTCCATCTGCAGCACCATCCGAACGCACTGGCGATTCCTCCGGCCGCGATTGTTCCGAGCAAAACAGGACAAGAGAAATCTGTGTTTGTGGTCGATTCCGGCAAGGTCAAGCTCGTTCTCGTGAAAGCCGGCATTGATGACGGTCTCTGGGTGGAAGTGTTGGAAGGCCTGACCGGCGAGGAAGAGGTGGTCGTCGTCGGCAAGAGCGGGTTGCTCGATGGGCAGACGGTTCAATCGTCCCCCTACAACCTTCCAAACGGAAAAGCAGCCAAACAGAAAATGTAGCCCTTTCATTCAGAGAGGAAACGATTGAGACGCGTTCCTAAGGCGACAACTCATGCAAACGTCCATCCCCAGAATCGTAATTGTGGCACTCATTGTGGGTTGCCCTCACGTCGGTCTTGCGCAGTTAGGTGAACAGTCGCTACCGGCGGAGCCCGCGGTATCCCGCGCTGCCGGGCAAGACCAAGGCCTCCGTGATCGTCAAGGGGCTCGAAGGACGATCGTTCACCGGCACGGCCACCCGTTCGACCTTGGCGCTCGATCCTTCGAGGCGCAGCCTGCTCGTCGAGATCGATCTTCCGAATCCCGATCACGCGCTCCGACCCGGCACCGTTGTGGAAGTGTCTCTCGGCCTGCGTGAATTTCCCGATGCGCTCGTGCTGCCGCCGCAAGGCGTCATCAGCGGGCCGAAAGGGAAGTCGGCGTTCATGGTCGAAGCCAGCCGCGCGAAATCAGTGCCTGTGCAAACCGGCATCAGCGACGGGCGCTGGATCGAGATTGCATCCGGGTTGTCCGGTGACGAAAACGTCGTGGTGGTGGGCAAGCGCAAACTGCTGGAAGGCTCCCCCGCCACCGCTGCGCCGTTCAACCTGCCGAAGGCGATACCGTCTCAGCAGAAATTCGAGCGGCGGTCGGCTGGATCTCCGGCCCCGGCACCATCGACGTCGGACACAGCCAAGAACCGCAAGTAGCTCACGATCACCTGACCATACGACCACGAGGAGGCCCTATGCATCACTCAATTACCCGAAGCTTGATCGCCGTTACGATCTTCGCATCCCTCGGCGGACCGACCCCTGCATCGGCACAACCGCTGACGCGCGCATCCGACCCGCCGCCCCGCGGGAGCTTCCTTGCCCTGCAAAACGCCGTCGAAGTGGCACTGCAAAACCACCCGGCCGTTCAAGAAGGCAATGCCAACTTGAAAGCCTCCGAAGCGAGAACGGAGCAGACGCGCTCGCTCTATTATCCCCAAGTCTATGCGAACGCCGACACCACCGCCGGGGCGGGACGCACCAACCCTCGCTTCCTCGTCGGCGGAGCGTTACTTCAACAGAACCAAAGCATCTTCGCCGCAGGCGTGATCGCCAACCAGCGCGTGTACGATTTCGGGGTGACGAGCAACCTGGTCGAGTCATCACAACTGGCCGAACGCGCGCAGGGGCAGGATGTGAATGCGCGGCGCGCCCTCGTGATCCTGAACGTGCAGCGCACCTACTTGAACAGCCTCAAACGGCGCAAGCTCGTGCAGATCGCGGAAGAAACCGTTCGTGAACGAGGGCTGATCGCGGGCCAGATCGAGGCGCTCTACCGCCAGCAGCTCAAATCCAAGCTGGATTGGAACCTCGTGCGCGTCGAACTCGTCAATGCGGAGTCCTTCCTGGTTCGAAGCCGCAACGACCTGAAGTCCAGTTATGCGGACATCAACCGGGCCATGGGCGTGGCGGGGCAAGACGATTACGTGCTGGAAGACATTGCCATTGATGTCAAGCCGACCCGTCCATTGGACTCGCTCATCAGCGACAGCTTGTCCCATCCGGAGCTCCAACGTCTCAAAGAACAAACGGCCTCGGCGGAAGCCAAATTGCGAGCCACGAAGCAACAATATCTCCCGACGATCTCGGCGATCGCGAGCGGGGGAACATTCGAGCCGTTCGATGCCAGGCAGAATCAGCAGACTGGAGGCTGGTGGACAGCGGGAGCCTTAGTATCGATGCCGCTCTTCACCGGTTTTCTGATCGAGAACCAAATCCATGAGGCGAGAGCGCAGAAAAACGCATCGGATGCGGCCACCATGAACGTCGAGCAGGCCCTCACGCAACAGGTGACCAATTCCTACCTGGATACGATCACCTTTGTGCAACAGATCAAGCTGGCGGAGGAGCAGGTGAGGACCGCGCTGGAAGCGCTCCAACTCTCGAAACAACGGTACAAGCTTGGTCTCGGCACGGTGGTGGAAGTGACGCAGTCGGAGGTCGCCGTCACGTCGGCGCAAACCAGGCTGGCGGAAGCCCAATATGATTACAAGATTGCGGAAGTGACGCTCGCCTATTCAGCGGGGGGACAGGGCCAGCTGGAAGCCGACTCGACGCTGCGCTAGCAGGCTTCTGAAAAACTGAAGTTCGACTGTCCGAAGCACGATACGCCGTTCAGGTTGGAATGGCGGCCGTCGCTTTCGCCACCGGCGCAGGATATCAGCAGTTTTGATAGGCGAGTCCGGTTCTGTGATTCGCCGCGCTGGCATCGAGGAAGGCAAGTCTGTAGCCGTTGCGGTATTTTGACGTCATGCTACGATGCTTTTAGGATGACTATCGAGAATCTCAGCTGCTGATGCGTTATATACGCATGGTTTTCAGTAACACTCCGATTGAGCCTGAGATCTGGCTAGTGGCTCGCCATGGCCGATCACGTGGAACGGTGGCAGGATCATCGCGATCTGCAATACCTGTATCCCTGCGGAGATGACGAGCCGCTTCAACACCACGGCTGGACCTGCGGTCGCCGTTGGGCGGCGAAGAGCGCGGCTATCGGAGCGCAGTCCTCTGATGATCCGCGCCACACCCGTGCACGCCGAATAGTAAAGTAGAGACTCAGCCTTACCCACCTTGTCGAGAGCGTGCCGGTGCTGGGATAATGCATAAATAGGAGTCAGGATATTGGTGAGCTGGATAGGCGACCGGTTGAATGCAGGCATCCCGCGCATGGCGGGCGTGTTAGGCGGGGTCGTGGTGACCGGCATTGTGCTGGTCCTGCTGGCCATCGCATCGGTGAATGTGGTGGATACCATAGTGATTGAACGGGCTGCCGCGCAAGACCGTCTGGACGCGTTTCTGCGGGCGGCAACAGCCATGAGCCGCATCGTCGGAAACGCAGGCGACGATATTCGTGACGTGCAAGTCCTGAACAAAGCGTTCGCGGACATCATGGAGTTGCGTCCTGGCCTCCGGCGTCTGAGTGTCTACGATGTCACGGGTGATTCCGGCAGGCTGATCACGAGCACGGATCCGGGACAGGCTCCCGCGACGTTGAGCGATCATGAGCGGACCTCCGTGCGGGCGGGACGGGCCGTGACCAGGTTCGACGATGCCGAAGAGGATCGGGGATGGATCATTACCGCCCCAGTGGTGGTCAAGGGGCAGGTGATGGGGGCGCTTCGTGGCAAGTTTTCGATTGCCAAGTATGATCGTCTCATCGAGCAAGTGCGGGCCTTTGGCAAGGGACTCGCCGTGGCGATGGTGGCACTGACGAGCCTGGTATTCCTGCTCCTTCTCAGGGTGCAGGTCCATCGTCCTGTGGCGTTGCTCCTGCAGGCCATGCGGCGGACCGAAGGTGGAGATCTAGCCAGCCAGGCGCCACTGGGTGGATCGTCGGACATTCGAGAGGTGGTGAGCCAGTACAATCGGATGGTGGACCGAATTCGGGAGGCTGCGGCTGTCAAAGAACAATTGCTCCAGGAGATTCATCGCTTCAACGACACGTTGCAACGAAAGGTCTCCGAAACCACAGAAGAGCTTCGCCTGACCCACGCGATGCTGGGGGAAGCCCGCGTCCAGGCTGAACGGGCAGAAAAGTTAGCCGCGCTGGGTGAACTCTCGGCCGTGGTGGCGCACGAACTGGGGAACCCCCTGAACGCGATCTCCGGTAACCTTCAGATGCTCGAGCACGATGCCACGATTGAGGATCGTGATCGGCATCTGTCTGTTGTCCGGGCCGAGGTCAAGCGGATGATCGAGATCCTGCATCATATTCTCGAGTCGACTCGCGTCAGAACCGAACGAAGCCCCGTGGACCTCAACGCGGTCATCCGGGATGTACTGGCCGTCAATGTCCCCGGTCTCCCTCATCGGTCGATCGAGCTTGTGACCGATCTGCCGCAAGGACTCGCTCCTGTCGCCGCGGATCCACAGACCCTTCACGGACTTATCTTTAACCTGGTCACGAACGCGATCCAGGCCATGCCACAGGGAGGAGAGTTGGCGATCTGCACCCAACACATCCGGCACGAGGAGAGCGACGGCACGCTCGTGGTGGCCGGGACACATGAGTTGGAGGACGGCGCCATCCGTCTGATCGTGCGGGATACGGGGCATGGGATTCCACCGGAATATGTCCACCGCATTTTTGAACCATTCTTCACGACACGGCAGGCTCAGCGGGGGACAGGGCTTGGATTAGCCATCTGTCACCGAGCCGTCTCTGCGGCCGGAGGACGACTCGCGGTGCAGAGTGCCGTCGGACAGGGAACCACCTTCATAATCGATCTCCCGCTGTGGAGGGGACGTCGTCTCGGAGAGGCATCCGATGGAGAATAAGAGCTGGCTCCTGGTCGTGGATGACGACCGGCACAACCGCGAGATGTTGGGTGAAGCGCTGCAACGCGCCGGATTTCACGTCGTCCTCGCGTCGGGTGTGGTCGAGGCCATGGAGATGGCAGGGAGACGGGATTTTGATGCGATCATGAGCGATATCAAGATGAGTCCGTTCTCCGGAATGGATCTCCTGCAACGGATGCGCGACTCTTCTCCGGAGACCCCGGTGGTGCTGCTGACCGCGTTCGGGTCGCTTGACACCGCGATCCAGGCCATGAAGCAAGGGGCCTTCGATTACATCACTAAGCCGGTGAATCTGGAGGAACTGGCGCTGGTGATGAACCGCGCCGTTCAGCATCACCATCTCGTGCGCGACCACCGGCACCTATCCAGAGTGTTTGATGAGCGCGTACGTGCGGCGTCATTTGTTGGCCAGAGCCACGCCATGGTAGAGCTTTTCAAGCTTGTCGGGAAGGTGGCGCCGGGCCGGACGAGCGTGCTGATCCAGGGAGAAAGCGGGACAGGGAAAGAGGTCATCGCCCGGGCCATCCACGACAATAGCTCACGGGCCGCCAGGCTGTTCGTGGCCGTGAACTGCAGCGCGATCCCGGATGCCCTCCTCGAAAGCGAACTGTTCGGCCATGTCAAAGGCTCGTTCACCGGCGCCCATGCATTCCGGCGGGGCTTACTGGAGGAAGCCAGTGAAGGGACGCTTTTTCTGGACGAGGTGGCCGATCTGTCTCCGGCCGGGCAGGCGAAATTGTTGCGGGCGTTGCAAGAACAAGAAATTCGTCGGGTCGGCAGCAATGAGACGGTGAAGCTCGATCTTCGCGTGATTTCCGCTTCGCGCCGACACCTACACCAACTCGTGTCAGTCGGACGGTTCCGGGAAGACCTGCTCTATCGCCTGAATACGGTCACAACCACGATTCCGCCGCTCCGTGAGCGGCCGGAAGACATCCCGCTGCTCGCAGAATTGTTTCTGGCGCGGTATGGCGGGCAGAAGGTTGTCCCGGTTACCGCTATCGCTCCCGACGCGATGCGGGCATTACAACGCGCCGCTTGGCCGGGCAATGTGCGGGAGCTGGAGCATGTCATCGAGCGAGCCGTCGCGCTCGCCACCCATGCCGTCCTGTCGCTCGACCATTTGCCTGTCGAGATTCGAGAGGGAACGAGCAAGGTCGCCCAGGAGCGACGCGCACTTCCCGGAACCCTCGGTGCGCTTCAGCGAGAGCAGGTCCTTGCTGCCTATGAAGCCACCGGACAGAACAAGGAACAGGCGGCCCGTCGGCTGGGAATCAGTCGGCGCACGCTCTACCGTCTATTAGAGCAGTACGGTCTACACAAGCATCAATCCGACTCTCCTCCTGAATCCTGTGACTAGTCGCGCGGGCTTAGGCGCTCGTATTGTTGCTCGCCGCGTCTTCTTCTGCCCCGTATCAGATTGGCACACTCGTGCCAACCTGATACGGCAGGCAACACCTCTTGAACTGCTACCGCAAACTCCGTCCACGCTCCCAGACCCTCGTTTGGCGCATAATGCGCACATAACGACAATTCTTGGTGGCACTTACGATACAGGCATCTCGTTTGCTTATGGTGGAGTGAACAGAGCGCGTCGCACGACTTCATTCATCGAGCAGGGTCGGTTGTAGCGTCTGAGGCACGGTTCATCGGGATGAGCATAGGAGATGGAAACATGACCTGTGCGCGCAGTCGAAATGTCATGGAGTGTTAATTACGTTCAAAGAGACGGTGATGGAAGAGCCGAAAGTCAAAAAGACCTATACGCGCCCTCAGATCTTTGTAGTCAAGCTCGATCATGAACAGGCAATTCTCAGCGCCTGCAGCCTCATGGCCACCAGCGCACAGGCTGGCGGCGGATCGTACTGCCGGGTTCAAAACCGCTGCAAGAAAGCGTTCGCTCGCGGAGACAGCGGCGCTCGGGCGTCTTAGCTGGGGCAGAAGAAAGTCATTCCACGGCTGATTTACGACAAGATCAACGCTCAGATCATCCCAAGTAAAACGGAAGACAGTTGACCATCGTCGTTCGAACGAAGGCCGCTGTCTGAGTTCGTTTCCACACCTATTGAGAATGTTTCGGTCAAGCCGGATGTGCTCTATGCAAGACCAGGAGAAGAGATCTGCCAGCACAATCTTCGCTTGAACCTTCTGCCATTGGGATTTCTCACCATGAAGCTATGAGATGCGGTGGGCTAGGAGAAAGGCATCAACACGCTCTTTGCCAGGTCGACGATCTCCCACCATTGCACCAGGTGAGTCGATCAGTCTCTGTTTCGTTCGTGCAGGTGAACTCACATGTCATGTCTGGTGTGACGCAGAGAATCCACGAGGGGCCATCGGTCCAACGGCGACTGTTCGACTTGAGAGGGGCCGCTGACGTCTCGTGGATGTGGGGCGATCAGAGCACGTCGCTCCAGGGAGGGCTGACGGCAAAGGCTGCATTGATCAAGCCGACGTGAGAGTAGGCTTGGGGGAAATTGCCGCATTGGGTATTCGTGGCGGGGATGAAATGCTCGGACAGCAATCCGACATGATTGGCCGTGACCAGCACGCGATCAAGGATCGTCCGGGCCTCGGGAATCCGTCCCAACCGGGCGAGTGCCTGGGCGATCCAAAAGGAGCAGATGACGAAGGCACCTTCCGGCTTCCCGAAGTCGTCGTTTCGCACGTAGCGGTAAAAAAAGCCGGTGTCCTCGCTCCCACGACGGAGGGCCAGCTCGCGGGTGATGTGCAACACCGTGGACTCACAGAGCTCCCGGTTTGGGTAGCCGAGGATCGGGAGCTGGGCGAGTGCGGCGTCATTGCTGGAGTCGGCGGGGCCGTTTCGGAGGGCGCCGTCATGCACGCCTCGGAGGAGGACATCCGCTGCGTGGATGCGGGCGCTGGTCAAATCCAACGAGATGGGACCGAGGTGCCCGGCTTGTTTGATACGTTCCAATCGCTCGAGCCCGGCCCAGGACATCAAGTTGGTAAAGGAATGCTCCTGCCAGCCGTTGCGGATCTCCCAGAGACCGGCGTCCGGCTGGCCGATGCTGCGCACGCACAACTTCGCCAAATGGGTCAGGAGCCCGTCGAGATCTTTAGTGCGCAGATCGCCATACCGTTCGTCGAAGAAGATCGGGGTGAAGGTCAGAATCATTTCTCCATAGGCATCGTTCTGCACATGCTCCGCCGCCTGGTTGTAGCTGCGAACCGGCACACTGCCCCGATAGCCGGCCCAGTTGGCCTGCTCGGCTTCTGGAAGCGGCAGCCCCTGACTCAGCGTATAGACGGGCCGTAAGCGGTCGCGGGAATGTTCGTGCGTGTGCGCAATGTTCAAGAGGAATTTGAGGAAGGCTTCCATCTCTTCGAAGTGGCCCAAGTTATGAAATGCCGTCAACGCAAAATAGGCGTCGCGCAGCCAGCAGTACCGGTAGTCCCAGTTGCGCGTGCCGCCCGGTTGCTCCGGAAGGCTTGTCGTCAAGGCGGCCAGGATGGCGCCCGTGTCTTCGAAGCAATGGAGCTTCAAGGCCAAGGCCGAACGGATGACCTCCTGTTGATGCAGCAACGGCACCGAGCAGTTCTTCACCCAGGTGCGCCAGTAGCGCGTGGTTTGCTCCAGAAAGTCGTGCGTCACCTTGACGAGGTCGTCTTCGATGCCGAGGCCCCAGGTGAGGCCAAAATAGAATTTTTGCGTCAGGGCAACCGGGGTCTCCTCGCAGAGATAGGTCAGGGGCATGTTGGTCAGGAGCCGAAGCAATTCGCCGCGAATCTCGTAGCGCAAGTGGTTGCTGCCTCGCACAGGCTGCACCGGTGTTTTCTCCCAGCCCGACACCGGCCGGCAGCTCACGCGAATGGCCGGCGTGCCCTGCAACGGTTCGACCAGACGAAAGAGCGCCGCAGGCCGGTAGATACGCCCGTATTGTTCGAACCGCGGGCAGAAATCGGTGATCTGGAAGGCATCGCCGTTCGGCAGGGTGACGGTGGTGAGCAGGATATTCGTATTCGGCAGATAACGTTGCTCGGTTGTGCGTTCGGTGGAAGGAACCGGACTGGTGATCGAGAAATGCCCGCCGTCGGGATCGAGCAATCGGCCGAAGACCGGCGGGCTGTCGGGCCGCGGTGCGCACATCCAGTCGACGGCGCCGTTCGTGCCGATCAACGCCGAGGTCTGGCAATTGCCGATGAGGCCATAGGGATACATGCCGTTACCATAGGCGATTTTCCCTCCGATGTAAACGAGAGGTGAGCTATGCGCTTGTCGCTTCGATTCATGCTGCCGTTGGCTCTGGTGCTCGCTGCTCTGGCCTATGCGGTCATTCCCCTTGTCGATACGCTGACGCTTAAATGGTTCGTGCGGGATCTCGAAATCCGGTCGGACCTGATCGGCCGCATGGTCGAAAGTCCGCTCGTGGATCTCCTGGCGGCGGAGTCCAAGACGAAGCTGTTGAACTACTTTCACCGGATCATTCAGGACGAGCGGCTCTTCGCCATCGGGTTCTGCGACCGCGAGGGCAAACTGGCGTACAAAACGTTGACCTATCCTGATTCCATTCCGTGCGACGGAACCAGCACCATCAACGCCGGTCAGACCGCCCTGTTGCAGCTCAGCCAAGGAGCTGTCCACGTCGCGGCGGTGGGAATCGAGGGGAACGGCCGCGTATGGGGACGCCTCATGCTCGTCCACGACATGAGTTGGGCTCAGCGCCGCAGCAGCGATACGAAGTGGTACCTCTTTTATCTCTTCGCTGTCATCGGCGCGGTGATTTCCCTGGTCACGGTACTGGTCGCGCATCTGAGCTGGCGCGGGTGGGTCGCAGGTGTGAGAGCCATGCTGCGTGGCGAGGGACTGGTCGCCTTGATTGGCGGCCAGAGGCCCGGTGCCGACCTGCAGCCGGTCGCACAGGATCTTCGCGCCCTCATTCACGAGCTCGAAGCGGACAAACGCATGCGGGATGAGAGCCAGATGAGTTGGACGCCGGGCGCTTTGAAAAGAATTCTTCACGATCACCTGGCCGGGGACGAAGTGCTGATCGTTTCCAACCGTGAACCGTATATCCACAATCGGAAGGGGGAGCATATCGAGGTCCAAGTGCCGGCCAGCGGGGTGGTGACGGCCTTGGAGCCGGTCATGCGCGCCTGCTCAGGTGTGTGGATCGCGCATGGGAGCGGCAGCGCCGACCGCGAGGTCGTCGATGCGCGCGGCCATGTCCGCGTCCCGCCGGACAATCCCGCCTACGAGATCCGGCGGATTTGGATGTCGCCGGAAGAAGAAGACGGCTACTACTACGGGTTTGCCAACGAAGGCTTGTGGCCGCTCTGCCATCTGGCTCACGTCCGTCCCGTCTTTCGATCCTCGGATTGGGAACGGTACAAAGAGATCAATGAGCGGTTCGCCTTGACCGTGATCGAAGAAGCCAAGACGGACAATCCGGTTGTGCTCGTTCAGGATTACCATTTAGCCCTGGTGCCCAAGATCGTGCGGGATCATTTGCCGCATGCGACGATCATCACGTTTTGGCACATCCCCTGGCCCAATCCTGAGCGCTATGCCATCTGTCCCTGGTATCGAGAGATCCTCGAAGGGCTCCTGGGCAGCAGCATTCTCGGATTCCATACCCGCTTTCACTGCAGTAATTTCATCAATACCGTGGACCGTTCTCTTGAAACGAGGATCGACTGGGACAGCTCCATGATTTCCTATCAAGGCAAACTCACCGCAGTGAATCATTACCCGATTTCGATCGCCTGGCCCAATCGAGCGCAGTCACAGCTGCCGTCCGAATCCGAGTGCCGGACCCACATCCGCGCCATCAACAGCCTCCCCCCACGCGCGCATCGCGTGGGTGTCGGCATTGAACGGCTGGATTACACGAAGGGCATCCTTGAGCGGTTTCTCGCCGTGGAGCGGTTGCTCGAACTGCAGCCGGAATGGATCGGCAAATTTTCGTTCCTGCAAATTGCCGCGCCCAGCCGCTCCAAGATCGAGGAGTACCAGCAGCTGAGCCAGCAAGTGATCGCGTCGGCTGAGCGCATCAACCAACGATTCGGAGGAGAGGGCTACCAGCCAATCCTCTTACGGATCGAGCATCATGAACCAGAAGCCGTGATCACGTACTACCGAGGGGCGGACTTCTGCATCGTCAGCAGCCTGCACGACGGCATGAATCTCGTCGCCAAAGAGTTCGTGGCCGCGCGGGACGACGAGCAAGGCGTGCTGATCCTCAGTCAATTCACCGGCGCGGCCACTGAATTGCCCGAGGCGCTGATCATCAATCCGTACAACATTGATCAGTGTGCGGCCGCCCTGCACCTGGCTCTGACGATGCCGCCGACCGAGCAGC
>ERZ1292633.2446-Hain-H41-02um-R1-2446-length-19005-cov-13_pt2 | contig 16792 bp, 11 predicted proteins | sample MGYA00564406_ERZ1292633 | MGnify/ENA primary metagenome ERZ1292633 (study PRJEB36523, sample SAMEA6512639) | groundwater metagenome | collected 2019-01-08 | study: AquaDiva: Metagenomics assemblies of 32 groundwater samples | reverse complement strand
GCACCGCCTTTGCAAGGCGGGGGTCGTGGGTTCGAATCCCACACGGTCCACCAACAAAAAACCTCCCGTATCGGGAGGTTTTTTGCATGTTCGAATCGACTATTCCGTTTCGGTAAACGTGTTCATGATTTGATCGAGATGCGCTTCAAAGTCGGCCGGCACGAACTCGACGCAACCGCCGAAAGAAAAAACGATCTTGCCACGACACGCAGGCTCGTCATAGTTGTCGCCGTTCACCGCACGCTTGGTGAAAGATAGAAGCGCGTATGAAGAACCAAACTTGGTCGCATACTGATACGTGTAGTATCGGCTGCCGGCGGCGGGATCCATCGCATTCGTGCGACAGAATTCGCGACCGTCGATCGCCACGCGCTTTTCGGTTCCGGCATCGGTTTGCTCGTCGAAATAACAACCGTCTTTCATCTTCGCATCGGATTCGGAAACGATACTCATCTCCCATTCCGGTGCGTATCGACCTTTGGTGGGGTACTGAAACGAAAAGCCGAGCGCGTTATTCGTATACGTCTGCCATGTCGCGTCAATTTCCGGCAGTTCGTAGCCGGACGGAGTGGACGGGGCCGGTTCAGAAGGGGTCGGTTCGGACGGAGTAGGAGCGGACGGCGCGGGCTTGACCGGCGTCGGCGCGACCGTCGGAGGCGCTTCCGGCGCAGGTGAAAAACAGCCGGCGCCAAGCAGGGCAAGGGCGGCGATCGGAACAAACCAGAGAGGTTTTGGGACAATGGATTTCATAGGCATATAGATAGCTAGTAACACGAAAACGCGTGAGCGACAAAGCCGTGACAAGCCTGCTATTATGGGTACATGAATCTCGATTTTCTGCCTCATAAGCAGATGGAACTTTCGCAAATCGATGCGCAGATATTTATCTTCAAAAAACCCTTCGTTTTTACGGAGGGTTTTTATTTTGATATATTATTCGACTCGGTTACACGCGTCCGACCGACTTTAGCATGTTGTACAACCACGGCTTGCACGCGACATCGAACGTTCCGACGAGACTTACGCGCGCACCTCCCCAACCGAGCTTGAAACGCGTAATCCCCTCCCAGCTCGGTTTGTAATTCGCATCGTTTATATCTTCCGGGTTGCACCCCCAGAAATCGTAGATTTTTTTCCCTTCGCTTTTCGCCGCACGAATCGCTTCCCAGTGGAGCGTAAACGGCGCCATGACGTTGCGATGCCGCGAAGACGAAGCGCCGTGCAAATACGTCACCGCGTCTCCATACGTCATCTCCATACTCATCGCGAGCGGCTCGCGCTTATACTCGGCGACGCGTAAACGCGCGATCCCCGCTTTCGCCATCACGCGATACGTTTTCTCGAGATACGAAAAGTCCGGCGCGCTAAACTTGTCGCGTTCTTCCGTCTCTTTCGTGAGACGTAGAAACGTTCCGATTTCCTCGTCCGTTCCCGCGCGCACCGTGACGCCGTGACGCTCGGCCACGCGCACGTTGTATCGCGTCTTCTGATGCATCGCGGCGAGCAACTCATCTTCCGATTTTTTCAGATCCACGAGAATCGTCGTCGCGGGATTGTAGGAGCGATGAGGGATGAACGATGTCAGATGTGAGACCTGCCCGCCGGCAGGCGAGGTGTCAGATGCCAGAAGTACGGGCTCGAGGCGGATGAAGACTCCCGCCGGCAAAGCCAATTCTTCCGCAAGAAATTCCAAGATTTGTATACTGCTCTCTGCTCTTTGCTCTTTGTCCCCCGCCCCAAACACCGGCCCCCGTGGCGCAAGCCAATATCCGCCGACGAACGGACGCGCCATGTGAACAAGTTGCAATGCGGCAACAGGCTCCGATGATTCGTCTTTCGCGATAAAATATCGTTCTACGTTACGACCGACGGACTTCTGCAACTCGCCCCACGCCCACGACTGCGTAAATTGCGTATACGCCAAACCCGAGACGAACTCGTCCCATTCCTGTTGCGACGAAGGATGCGCGAGGATCATTTGGCCAACAGCTTCAACGCTTCCTTTATCTTATCAGTCGGATCGTCAGACTTCACGTATTTGAGCGCATCCCTTGCTTGCTGGGAGGAATATCCGAGGCCGACAAGTGCGTCGAGCACGTCGGAATTGATGCCGGTCGACGAGTCTTCTTCGACAAGTTGTCCTTTCAATTCAAGAATAATTTTCTGTGCTGTTTTTTTGCCAACACCGGGGATGGACGTAAGCGTTGCAAGATCGCCCGTCATGATAGCGCGCTTCACTTGATCCGACGATCCGACGGAGAGAATCGTAAGCGCCGCCTTTGGACCCACGCCGGAAATCGACAACAAACTGTTGAAGAGATCAAGATCAGTCATGCTCTTAAAACCAAACAGCTCTTCCGCATCCTCGCGTACATGATGATGCACATACAAAAATGCCTCTGCATCTTGCCGGAGGTCCGAAACAAGCGACGGCGTGGCACGGAGCCGATACCCAATTCCCGCCACTTCGATCAAAAGCCAATTCGGGCCTTTTTCAAGGATATTTCCGCGAAGCGAAGCGATCATGGGAGCAAGCTTAGCTGGCGTGTGTACTGCTGGCAAAATCTTTCCAAACAAAAACACCCCCAATGTTCGTCGGGGGTGTTTTGTTTCTTTTATCTGAAGTTAGACAAAACTCACGCCGCTGACGCTATCTCCAGGCTCTTTGAAGCGCATCAGTCGCACGCCTTGCGTGTCACGGCCGAGGCTCGGCACGCTCTTGAACGGTGTGCGGATGACGATGCCCTTTTTGGAAATCATCACGAGATCTTGATCGTCGTCCTTGGACGAGATGAACGCATTCACGACGCCGCCCGTCTTGTCGCCGACCTTGGCGGTGCGGATGCCGGAGCCTCCGCGACCCTGCGTCTTGTACTCTGTGAGGTTGGTGCGCTTGCCCATTCCGTTCTCGGTGATGACGAACAGTTCGAGTTGCCCTTTATCCGCGAGCTTCGGATTGATGACATCCATGCCGACCACGCGGTCGTTTTTCTTTTTTAATTTAATACCACGTACACCTGCGGCCGTGCGACCCATCGCACGAATATCTTCTTCGCCGAAACGAATGCTCTGCCCTTCGCGTGTGACGAGCGAAACGTCGTCATCTCCCGTTGAAGGTTTTACGTACACAAGTTCATCGCCTTCGTGAAGGTTGAGTGCGATGAGTCCCGAGCGACGCACGTTCTCGAAATCTTTGATCGCCGTTTTCTTGATCGTGCCTTGCGATGTCACCATCACGAGATATTTCGCGCCCTCAAGATGTTCATCCGTCAGCGTGACGGAAATCTTTTCTCCCGGCGCGAGCTGGAGAAAATTCACGATCGCCTGACCCTTACTCGTGCGCGACGCTTGCGGGAGTTCGTATGCCTTCAAACGGAACACGCGACCACGACTCGTGAAAAACAGGATTTCCGCGTGGGTATTGGTCGTAAACATCGCGCGCACGGCGTCTTCATCCTTGGTTTCGAGGCCGATCACACCCTTTCCGCCACGGCCTTGAGTACGAAAAGTGTCCGGCGGCAGACGCTTGATATACCCGTCATTCGTGAGCATCACGAGCGTCTCTTCCTGCGGCACCAAATCCTCCATCGAGAACTCGCCGACCGGTTCCGCGACGATCCTTGTGCGACGTTCGTCACCAAATTTAGCTTTCAGATCCTCCACTTCCTTCTTGATGATGTTCAAGATCTTTTTTGCGGAAGCAAGGATGGCTTCGAGCTCGTTGATGAGTTTCTTTTTCTCTTCCCACTCCTGCTCGACCTTCAAACGCTCGAGGTTCGCGAGCTGTTGCAAGCGCATGTCGAGAATCGCCTGCGACTGGATTTCGCTCAACTTGAACTTCTTCATCAAATTCGTTTTCGCCTCATCCTTGTCTTTCGATTTCTTGATCGTCTCAATCACCTGATCGATCTTGAGCAACGCGATGCGCAACCCTTCCAAGATGTGCAGGCGGTCTTTCGCGCGATCGAGTTCGTGTTGCGTGCGACGCGTCACGACCTCTTTGCGATGCTTCACGTATTCCGAAAGTAAATCCTTCAGCGTGAGGATGCGCGGCTGGATGCCGTCGACGAGACATAGCGAGTTCACGTGGAACGTGTCCTGAAGCTGCGTCATCTTGAAGAGCTGGTTCAGGACCTTTTTTGGATAGGCGTCCTTTTTGAGTTCTACGACCATGCGAATGCCGTCCTTGTTGGACTCGTCGCGCAAGTCACGGATACCTTCGATCTTTTTTTCTGTGACCAATTCCGCTATTTTTTCAAGCAACGTAGCCTTATTTACCTGATACGGCAGCTCATCGACGATGATGCGGAAGCTCCCCGATTTTTCCTCCACGATCTCCGTCTTCGCGCGCATGACGATGCCGCCCTTGCCGGTCGCGTAGGCTTGCTTGATTTCGGCCTTGTGATAGATGATGCCTCCGGTCGGAAAATCGGGGCCTGGAATAATCTTCACGAGATCGTCGACGGAGATTTCCGGGTTTTCGATCACGGCCGAGATGCCGTCGCAGATTTCCGTCAGATTGTGCGGCGGGATGTTTGTCGCCATGCCTACGGCGATGCCGACCGTTCCGTTCAAAAGCAGGTTCGGAATCATCGCGGGCAATACTTTCGGTTCGTTATGCGAACCGTCGTAGTTGGGACGAAAGTCCACGGTGGACTTGTCGATGTCGAACAACAACTCTTCCGCGATGCCGGAAAGCTTGGCTTCCGTGTAACGCATGGCGGCCGCGCCGTCGCCGTCCACCGAGCCGAAGTTTCCCTGCCCTCTCACGAGCGGATAGCGCATCGAAAACTCCTGCGCCATACGCACCATGGAGTCGTACACCGCCGTGTCGCCGTGCGGATGGTATTTACCGAGCACTTCACCGACGACGGTGGCGGATTTGCGGAACTTCGCATTCGCGCGCAAACCGATCGTCCACATCGCGTAGAGGATGCGACGATGTACCGGCTTCAACCCGTCGCGCACGTCGGGAAGCGCGCGATCCACGATGACGCTCATGGCGTAGTCGAGGAACGCGGTTTGCATTTCGTCCACCAAAGCGGCCGGTTTTACGTTCGGCGACGACAAGGGCATGGAGGGTTGTTCAGACATATCTTGCGTCGATGAATCGGCGCGAGGAGCGGAGCGACGGAAGTGATCCCCACGATCCTTCTGTCTCTCCGTCCCTTACGACGACTATCATTCATTTTTTGCCGACTCTGCTTGTTTTTTCATGTTCTCGATGAGTTGTGCACTCGCCTCAAACGGCTTGTCATTGGCAAAACTTTTTGTGAACGCTGATCCATATTCTTTCACCGCTGCGATGGCTCCGTCCTTTTGATTCGAGCTCGATCCGAGCGATTTTGGAAGGGTGATGACCCACCCGACGAGTACAAGAATGGTACAGACGGCGACCCCAAGATACATCCCAAAAATATTGCCTGGCGGATGAGATTTCCGGCGCTCCGCGTGCACGGCCATGAGCGTGAGTTTGTCTTGCTGCGATGTCTCCTCGAACACTTCCGGCACGTCGGACACCGTTGACACCGCGGTGTCAGCTATACGGTTCACACCAGCGGACTTGCGTGTCCGCGTTCGTGTACTGCGAGCAGGGGCCTGGCGAGACATAAAGTATTACGCGCGTTCAAGAACCGTTACGACCAAATCATCAGACGGTAAATCTTTCTTTGTGATCTTCAACTTGTTTGCATCCTGTCGTTTACAGACGAGCTCTTTGCAAAATGCGTCTGCGGTTCCGAGTTCCTGCTTGAGACCCTCGACGCGATAGGCGAGCGGCACGACCATACGAGGCTCCACGAGCTTGATGATCTCCACCGCCTGTTTTGCCGTGATCTGATCTCCACCGCCAACGGGTAATAACAAAATATCAATGCTACCGAGCTTTGCGACTTCCTCGTCCGTAAGCGGACGCTTCAGGTTTCCGAGAAACCCGATCGACATTCCCTCCACTTCAAAGCGATGCATCATGTGATGCGGGTGCTTTTCGTCCGCCGTGCGCACGGGGATGGCGTAATCAAACATACCGCTCACCTCGTACTCGCCCGGATTGTCGATGACAAACGGCTCGTTCTCGAACGCGTCCATGGCAAATCCCACACGGTCCTGATGCGTCAACGCGACCACGTCCGGTTTGAGCGTTTTTGGAAAGCGCAAACCCGTGTCCGAACCGTACGGATCGGTCACCAGCGTCGCCTCCTTATCTCCATACGAAGCTTCAATGCGTACGCAGGAGAGTCCATGCCAGAAAATTTGCATAATACAGCGAAAAAATCAGAGTCGACTAATGGGTATATTTTATCGTTTTTCCGCAGAGCAAACAAGAGAAAATCAAGAGCGATGGGGGCGATAGAGCGTGCTCCCGACGATCGCGATCGCCAGGGCATCCGCGGCGTCGTCCGGCTTGGGAATAGTGGCTAATTTTAGCAATCGGACGACCATCTCCTGCACCTGTTTCTTGTCGGCGGCCCCGTTTCCCGTTGTGCCGGATTTTACCTGATTCGGCGTCGGTTCGACGATCGGCAGGCCCGCGTCCGCAACCGCAAGTACGGCCACTCCCCGCGCCATGCCGACTTTGATAGCCGTTTTGGCGTTTGTTTGAAAGAAAAGTTGCTCGATAGAGACGGCATCCGGCTTGTGCGTTTCGACAAGGTCGCGCATCCCGTCTCGGACGTCTTGTAGGCGTTTTTCATACGAGTCGTCCGCCGACGTCTGGATGCAGCCACAGTCAACGAACGAAAGTCGTCCGCCGACGTCTTCAATCACGCCCCAACCTGTACGGTCGAACCCGGGGTCGATGCCGAGAATGCGCATGTCGACTAGACTTCAGCCTTCACTTCGGCCACCGCTTCGGCTTTCTCGTCTCGTTCTTCCTTCTCCTTTTCCTTTTCTTCTTTGCGCGTCCTCATCTTCTCTTCATCCACGACTTGTTGCGCTTCGAGGTCGACACCGAATCCGGTACCGGACGGCGTCAGACGACCGATAATCACGTTTTCCTTCAAGCCTTCGAGCCGATCCACCTTGCCGGTAACGGCGGCATTGATCAGCACGCGAGCCGTTTCCATAAAGGACGCGGCGGACAAGAAGGACTCCGTTGAAAGCGCGACCTTGGTGATGCCCATAAAGAGCGGCGCGAGTTCGGCCGGATTGACCTTGCCCTTCTCGAGCACGCGTCGGTTGTCCTCTTCGGCGCGATATCGATCCGCGATCTGACCCGGAAGCAGATCCGTGTCGCCCGCGTTTTTCACGTACACGCGCGAGAACATCTGACGCACGATGACTTCGATATGCTTCGCATTGAGTTTCTGGCCCTGCGAGGCGTAGATGGCGAGCACTTCCTTCAAGAGATAGCGCATCACCGCGTCCGCGCCCTTCAGAACGAAGAGTTCCTGCAAATCGTATTGGCCCTCGGTAAGCACGTCACCGGCTTCGATTTCCTGCCCATCCTTCACGAGGATGGAATAGCCGGCCGGCACCTCCTGCTCAACCACGAACGGAGCGGTAAAGATATGCGTGAGCTTGTTCTTTTCAATCTTGACGACCCCCGCATGCTCGGCGACCACTTCTTCATTCGTAATGCCGCGCACGATCAGGAGCTGCCCAGCTTTCACTTTCTGTCCGTCCTCGACCTTCACCTGATCACGCTTGAGAAACGTATTCGTCTCTTCCTGAACCGCCTCGTGATGAATATGGATGGCGCGATTTCCCTTCGAATCCACGACCTTCTCTCCGGTGGGCGCCTGGATCACGCGCTTCTCGCCTTCGACCAGCTTGATCCGACCCGCGACTTCGGCAAAGAGCGCCTTGCGCTTGGGCGAGCGCGCTTCGAACAGTTCTTCCACGCGCGGAAGACCTTGCGTAATGTCCGCGGCGGCCACACCGCCCGAGTGGAACGTGCGCATCGTAAGCTGCGTCCCCGGTTCGCCGATGGACTGGGCGGCCACGATACCGACCGCGGTTCCGAGCTTCACGAGCTCGTTATACGCGAGATCGTATCCGTAGCACTTCTGACAGAGACCGCGCGGAAGCTTGCACTCGAGCACCGAGCGCACGACGGCCGATTCGACCTTGTGCTTCCCGATACCACGGACATGATCTTCGTTGATCAGCGTGCCTTTCTTCACGAGCGTCTCCTTGGTTTCGGCGTCCTTCAGATCTTTGACCAAGAATCGGCCAAGCAAGCGCGTGAGAATCGGCTCGCCGATCTCGTCGCATTCTTCGGCCGTGAGCGTCACGCCCTCGGTGTTGCCGCAATCTTCCGACTGGATAATCACATCCTGCGACACGTCCACGAGACGACGCGTGAGATATCCGGCGTTGGCCGTACGAAGGGCGGTATCGGTCAATCCCTTGCGCGCGCCATGCGACGCGATGAAGTATTCGAGCACGTCGAGACCTTCGGTGAGCGAAGACTTGATCGGCAGCTCGATAATTTCACCGGACGGCGAGGACACGAGACCCTTCATACCGACCACGTTGGTGAGCTGGCCGGCCGAACCGCGCGCGCCGGAGTCGATCATGGAGAAGACGGCGCCCTCCTTGTCAAGCGATTCACGCGACAGCTTCTGGATCGAGTCCTTCACGTCCGACCACGTGCGGATGATCTGGTTATAGCGTTCCTTGCGCGTGAGCAGCCCCTCCTTGTACTGTTCTTCGATTTCGATGGTACGTCGGTCGCCCTCGGCGATCAACGCGTCCTTGGCCACTCTGGGCAAGTCGCCCATGCCGTAGCTGAAGCCGGACTTGGTGATGTAGTAGAATCCCATGTTCTTCACTTCATCAAGGAATCGGGCCGCGCGCTCGAAGCCACGCAACTCGATCGTGGCCCGCGTGATTTCTCCGAGCTGCTTGGTACCGATCACCTCGTTGCGGAAACCGATTTCCTTGGGGAACAGGTCGTTCAAGATGAGGCGGCCGACATTTGTTTCGATCATCGGTTCGCCCGGCTTTATGCGCACCCTGATCTTTTCGCGGATGTACAATTTGCCCGTTTCAAAGAGATAGCGCGCCTCTTTGTCCGAAAGCGTTTTCACTTTTCTGTCCGGCGCGTCGACCATGGTCGACATGTAGTAACAGCCCCATGCGATGTCCTTGTCCGGTTTTGCGACCGGGAAACCCGTGGCGGGCTTGAGGAGATTTTTTGTGGAAAGCATCAGGTTCTTTGCTTCCCAACGCGCCTCCTCGGTCAATGGAATATGCACGGCCATCTGGTCGCCGTCGAAATCGGCGTTAAACGCCGGACACACCATCGGATGGATCTGGATCGCCTTGCCCTCGATGAGCTTTGGCTGGAATCCCTGGATGCCGAGACGGTGAAGCGTCGGCGCGCGGTTCAAGAGCACGACGGCATCGGACGCGATCTGTTCCAAAATGTCCCAGACCTCCCCGTGATCGCCTTCAATGTAGCGATTGGCCGAACGAATGTTATGCACGAGCTCGCGCTTGATGAGCTCGGCGATGATGAACGGCTTGAAGAGCTCGAGCGCCATCGTCTTTGGTAATCCGCATTGATGCAGCTCGAGCGTCGGACCGACGACGATCACCGAACGACCGGAGTAGTCGATGCGCTTGCCGAGCAAGTTCTGGCGGAACCGGCCCTGCTTGCCCTTCAAAATGTCGGCGAGGGATTTGAGCTGGCGCTTTTTGCCGGTGGCGGCGATCACCGTCTTCGACGCGCGGGCGCTATTGTCGATGAGCGAGTCCACGGATTCCTGCAACATGCGCTTTTCGTTGCGCACGATGACTTCCGGCGCGTGCAACTCGAGCAAGCGCTTCAAGCGGTTGTTGCGATTGATCACGCGGCGATACAAATCGTTCAGATCGGACGTCGCAAAGCGACCGCCGTCGAGCGCGACCATCGGACGCAGATCCGGCGGAATCACCGGCATCGCCTGCAGGATCGTCCACGTCGGGTCGATGCCGTTCATGTGCAGGGACTTGAGGAGTTTCAAGCGACGAACGAGGCGATCGCGCTTGGCTTCGGACGCATCTTTCAAATCTTCCTCGATGCTTTTCATCGTGGCTTCGATGTCAATCTTACGAAGCAATTCGAGCACGGCTTCGGCGCCGATATGCGCTTCGAAGATGTGACCGAACTTGAGCGAGAGATCATGGTACTCGGCTTCCGAGATGATCTTCATCGGCTTCATGTCCTTCAACTCCTTCTCGGCCGCGCCAAAGTCCGCTTCAAGCTCGTTCAGGCGGCGGGTCTTGTTTCCTTCGGCCTTGTCGAGCTCTTTTTCAAGCGCCTCCTTTTTCATCTTCTTCTCTTCAGACTGTTTCAAGAGACGCTCGCGCTCGCGGTCCGACTCGGATTCGATCGCCTTCTTCTTTCCCTTGTATTCCGTGCGTATCTGCTCGACGGTTTGCACGCGCAAATCCTCGTCGACATGCGTGATGATGAACGCCGTGAAGTAGATGATTTTTTCGAGCGACTGGATGCTCATGTCGAGCACGCCGCCGATCTTGGACGGCACCGACCGCAGGAACCAGATATGCGTGACCGGCGCGGCCAACTCAATGTGGCCAAACCGTTCGCGACGGACGAGTGAGTGCGTCACTTCGACACCGCACTTGTCGCAAATGATTCCCTTGAAACGGATTTTCTTGTACTTGCCGCAATAGCATTCCCAGTCCTTGGATGGACCGAAAATTTCTTCGGCGAAGAGACCGCTTTTCTCCGGTTTCTGCGTGCGATAGTTGATGGTCTCGGGCTTGGTCACCTCGCCGTACGACCAGCCGCGGATCACGTCCGGAGACGCGACCTTGAGACGAATGGAATCGAAGTCCGTGGACTTGATGTTCTCCGTGTGGAAAAACGCCATAAATGTATCGTGAGTCGAGGCGAATTAGGCGCGTCCAGAAGGCGAACCCCATGCGGAGTCGTCCTGCGGATTGGTCAGCGCGGGACGGGATCGGAAACTTTCCGGCTTTGGTCCCGTTTCTTCGATGCGAACGCCGTTTTTCAAGAGCTCGACGTCGAGACCGAGACCCTTCAATTCACGCGTGAGCACATGGAAGGATTCCGGCACGTTCACCTTCTGGATCGGCAACCCCTTGATGATGGATTCGTATGCCTTGGAGCGGCCCGGCACATCGTCCGACTTGATGGTCAGGATTTCCTGCAAGGTATGTGCCGCGCCGTACGCTTCGAGCGCCCAGACTTCCATTTCACCGAAGCGCTGGCCGCCGAATTGCGCCTTTCCGCCCAACGGCTGTTGGGTGATGAGCGAATACGGACCGATGGAGCGCTGGTGGATCTTGTCTTCGACCATGTGATTCAGCTTCAATATATAGATGTAGCCGACCGTCGGATTGTGGTCATAGCGTTCGCCGGTGCGTCCGTCCTGCAGCGTGATCGCGCCGTCTTCCGGGAAACCGGCCTTCTTCAATTCTTCGCGGATCGTCGCTTCCGGCACGCCGTCAAACACCGGCGACGCGACCATGTAGCCGAGCGCGTTTGCGGCGAGACCCAGATGCGTCTCGAGAATCTGGCCCAGGTTCATACGCGAGACCACGCCGAGCGGCGAGAGAATCACGTCGACCGGCGTTCCGTCCTCAAGGAACGGCATGTCGGCCACCGGCACGATCTTGGAGATGACGCCCTTGTTTCCGTGGCGTCCGGCGAGCTTGTCGCCCACCTGAATCTTGCGCAGGTCCGCGACCGTCACGACGATTTGCTTCAACACGCCGGGCTGTAATTTGTCGCCCGCGTCGCGCGAGAACGTCTTTACATCGATGACCTTACCCTTCTCACCATGCTCGAGATACAAGCTCGAGTCGCGCACGTCGCGCGCTTTTTCGCCGAAAATCGCGCGCAAGAGTTTTTCTTCCGCAGAGAGATCCGTTTCACCCTTCGGCGTGATCTTGCCGACGAGAATGTCGCCGGACTTCACTTCGGCGCCCGTGCGCACGATACCGTGCTCGTCCAAGTTGCGAAGTTTTTCTTCCGAGACGTTTGGGATGTCGCTCGTTACCGCTTCGGCGCCGAGTTTTGTGTCGCGCACGTCGATCACATGATGCTCGATATGGATCGAGGTGAAACGATCCTGATGCACGAGACGCTCGGACAAAATGATGGCGTCTTCATAATTGTAACCGTCCCAGGACAAGAACGCGCACAGCAGATTCTGACCGAGCGCGAGCTCGCCGTTCTGGACGGACGTCCCGTCGGCAAGCACTTCGCCGGCGTACACTTTTTGCCCCTTGGTCACGGACGGGCGGAAGTTGATGCACGTCGAGTGGTTGGAGCGCTGAAACTTGATGAGATCGTAGCGTCGGATCGTCTTGTCGGATCCCTGAAACTCGATGTGCTTGCCCGACATGGACACGATCACACCGTCGTCCGGCGCGATCACGGCGTGTCCCGCGTCGATGGCCACGCGGCGCTCGACGCCGGTCCCCACGATCGGCGCGTCCGGCTTCACGCACGGCACCGCCTGGCGTTGCATGTTTGTTCCCATGAGCGCGCGGTGACCGTCGTCGTGTTCGACGAACGGGATGAGCGACGTGCCGATAGAGAGAATGTGTTTTGACGAAACGTCCACGTAGTCGATCTCATGCACGTCGACGACCGTCGGCTCGCCGTTTTTGCGCACGGCGGCGCGCTCCACGAGGAACTTGCCGTCCTTGCCGATCGGCGTCGTCGCCGGCGCGGTCGTGCCGCGCTCTTCGGTAAACGCGTTCAGGTACACGATCTCGGTGGTGACGGTCGGATGAACCGGTACTTTGTCGATCGAAACCTTTGTAAGCTTTTCCGCGACCTTCTTATCGACCTTGGTTCCGCCCTTTGCGACGACATTTCCTTCACCGTCACGCACGTCGACGCGCAGGACCTCCCCCACGGTGTCCTTGCCGTCGTTCTTGGCCCAGTTCTTCACGACGCGATACGGCGCTTCGATAAAGCCGTAGTCGTTGATGCGCGCGTAGCACGACAAGTGACCCACCAGACCGATGTTCGGACCTTCCGGGCTGGCGATCGGACAAATGCGGCCGTAGTGCGTGCGATGCACGTCGCGAACGTCAAAGCCGGCGCGTTCGCGCGTGAGGCCCCCCGGACCCATCGCGGACAAACGGCGCTTGTGCTCGAGCTCGGACAACGGGTTCGTCTGATCCATGAATTGCGACAGCTGCGAGCTCATGAAGAACTCGCGCACCGCGCCGATGACCGGACGCGCGTTGATCAGTTTCGCGGGATTGAGCGCGTCGATATCCATGGTACTCATGCGATCCTTCACGATGCGCTCCATGCGCGCGAGACCGATGCGGAAACGGCTCTGGACGAGCTCGCCCACCGCTCGCACGCGACGATTGCCCAAGTGGTCCACGTCGTCCGCGTCTTCCTGCGACACGTTCAAGCGGATGATCTCGCGGAGAATCTGGACCAGGTCTTCCTTGGTAAGGATGCGGTTCTCTTCTTTCGAGACGACGTCATGCTCGGTCGTCAATCCGAAACGCTTGTTGAACTTATAGCGACCGACCGTTCCCAAGTCGTAGCGATCGAAGTTGAAGAACATCGAGTGGATGAGCGAGCGCGCGTTGTCCGCCGTGGCGAGATCGCCCGGGCGGATGCGGCGGTACACCTCGATGTAACCCTCGTCCTCGTTGGTCGAAACGTCTTTTGCGAGCGTCGCCTCGATGTATTTGTTCATCGGGTGCACGTCGACGTCCGTGAAGAGCTTCGAAATGTCTTCGTTCGCGCCGATGCCGAACGCGCGCAAAAGCGCCGTCGCGGCGACTTTGCGCTTGCGGTCGATCTTCACCCAGATCACATTGTTGCCGTCCGTCTCAAACTCGAGCCATGCGCCGCGGTTTGGGATGATCTTTGCGCCGTAGTAGCGGCGACCGTGCATGAGCTCGGCGGCAAAGAACGCGCCGGCCGAACGCACGAGCTGCGAAATCACGACGCGCTCGATGCCGTTTACGATAAACGTGCCGCGATCGGTCATGAGCGGCAAATCGCCGAGGTACACCTCGGAATCCTTCTCCATGTTGTTGCGCTTGTTGACCAGCTTGAGCTTTACGCGCAACGGCGATTCGTAGTTGACGTGCTTGGCCTTTGACGTCTTCTCGTCAAACTTCGGCTCGTCGAAATAATAATCGACGAAGTGCAGCTCAAGATCGCGTCCGATAAAATCCTTGATCGGCGAAATCTCTTTCAGAAGATCGCGGATTCCGTCTACCAGAAACCAGCGATAGCTCGTCTTCTGGATCTCGATCAGGTCGGGCAACGCCATGGCGTCGCGCGCGGCCGTAAAATAGCGTCGCTCGGCGTCCTTGGGAGCCTGGCGGCGAAATTGCATCGCAGACATGGGCGATGGGCGGTGGCGGATTTTCGGAACGCGCGTCCGCACGGGACCGGCGGGATGGGACAAGGCGGCCGGGGAAGCCGGTGGCCGTGCAGGCACGCGAAAATCCTCGTATGGATAAATGACAATGCGCTTGAGCAGACATTAAAACACCTCCCAACGGGGGTTACTGGAGGAGCTTCAATTTTGGGTTTGGTCGCTCATGGAGGATCGGTTGTCCGGGGAACCGTCCGATATCCCGCAAGCTGCGGGATGTCAAATCGCACTGTTGTGGGCGAATTCTAACAAGAGGATGGAGACGCGTCAAGGGAATGTAGAGAAACGGTCATTTTGTCAAAAAACGCTTATTCTAGCCATTTGTCATTAAACATAGAACATTAAGACATTTTGTTTATCCACAAACATATTAATCTTGTCTGCTAAAAATAAACAAAAAAGTATGTTGTGCGTCACCTTTTGGCTAATCTTAAATGTTCTATGCCATATCTTCTATGTCACACAATACTTGACAAGATGGTCTTTTTGTGATAGGCTACTTGGTTCGATTCTGGAAACCAAACACCAGCCCTTTCGAGAAAATAATCAATTCATACGTACACAGTTTTGGAGGAGGTAAGCCGTTCGACTCGTTTCGAACGGATAGGGCATCGCGAATCGTGAAGACTCGGTTTCGACTGGGACTTCTCGACCAACGTTGCCTCGGCTCGCAGGTCTTCGGACCAGCGCGAACCACTCCCGCCTCCAAAACCGTGGACGGATGGATGTAGAGGGTGAACATCGTCCCGAACCCGAACACGGGAACGGGCGATGCGATCGCGAAGCTGGGACGAGGCGGTTTCGACTGCCGATTCCCAATGACGCGATCTTCCGAGCTCAACCGCTTCGGCGGATTCGACTCCCCCTCGCCCCTACATCCATCCACCTACGCCGTTCGGCTTCCGGTGGACTGATCCTTCTACCACCAAAGGACGTGCTTTACCGCACGTCCGTCAGGAAGCCGGACGGTTTTTGTTTCCGGCCTCGCGACGGACGTGCGGATCACAACCCACCGCACACAAAGCACAAAGGAGAACGTCATGACGAAGCTCGACAACGTGACCCAGGCCACCAAGGACTTCTGCCGCGAGGCGCTCATGGAAGCGCGCGAGCTGCAGGCGCAGCTCGGCATCGAAAACGCGGAGCGGTGCAAGCTGCCCGTGACGTTCGGTCGCTTCCGCTCGGTCGAGCGCATCGATGCGCTCACCGCCGAGTACGAGGCGATCGCGGCCGACTGCCGCGAAAAGCTCGAGGCGAAGCGCGAGGCGGAGGCCAAGGCCTTCGCCGCATCTCCGACCGGCGTCATCACCGCACTCGCGATGGCGAACGAGCTCGCCACGGCACGCAAGCGTTGCGAGCGCGTGCTCGCGAACACTCGGCGGCTCGAGCGCAAGGCCGGACTTCCGGTCACGCCGAGTCGCTCCTTCAAGGGACTCGCGCTCGACGCGCTGACGTCCCTCGAGGAGAACTACCACGAGGCGGCCAAGGTCGCGGTCGTCGCGGTCGTGAAGACCGAGACGCCGAAGCTCGTGATGGCCAAGACCGCCGTCGAGCCGACGCAGATCGACGCGGCGCACATCGCGCTCGTCGAGAGCTACAAGAGCGGCCTCGCGTCGCTCCGCAAGCTCGATGCGCGCGAGGCGAATCGCCTCTTCCACGCCAAGCCCGAGCGGATTTCGGAGCGGAATCTCCGCGTGCTCGTCGAGAGCATCGAAGCGGCGACGCAGGCGCACGAGACCGCCAAGCTCGAGGCCGAGCGCGAGGCCAAGCGCCAGCGCCACGCCGAGGCCCAGCGGCTGCGCAAGGAGTACACGGACCTCCAGCGCTCCGGCCGCGCCCACCAGCCCTTCGGCAAGTGGGCCGAGATGCGCGGCTTCAAGGCCGCGTAACGCACCTTCCAAGGCTGGAGCGAGGGACGAATCTTCGTCCTTCGCTCGCCCAACTCGAGGTTCGATCGGAATATCGAAAAGCGAGTTGGGCGATGTAGGAGATCAACCAACCTACCACTCGACCCGGAAGAAGGAGGCTGTCGTGCAGCAAAATCTGACGCGCGTGCAGCGAGAACGCGTTCGCGAAAATCCCACAATGGGATACGGCGAAGTTCGGCCCGAGAAGATCGTAAAGATCTTCCCGAAGCCGACGCAAGACTCGTTCTACACCGAGGAGGAGATCGAGGTCATCCTCGAAGTCTCCTTCGACTGGTTCTGCTGTGAGCCGGGTGGCTTCAAGCGATACGCCGCCGAGAAGTCGACGTGCATCAGCGAGCCCGACCCTGCGTGGGTCGACCTCTTCAATGAGGAGGCGGAAGCGAGCTTCGAGGGAAGCTTTGAGAGGTTCGACGGCGAGCTCGGCGCCTTGCGCGCGGAGCTCCGGCTCCGCAATCGCGGCGCGGCCTAAACCCCTGCCAGGATGACGAGAGCCTCTCTTCATCCTGTGCGATCAAATCGGCT
>ERZ1292633.2994-Hain-H41-02um-R1-2994-length-16805-cov-8_pt1 | contig 16805 bp, 12 predicted proteins | sample MGYA00564406_ERZ1292633 | MGnify/ENA primary metagenome ERZ1292633 (study PRJEB36523, sample SAMEA6512639) | groundwater metagenome | collected 2019-01-08 | study: AquaDiva: Metagenomics assemblies of 32 groundwater samples | reverse complement strand
CCTGAGCCTTCCACATATCTGGTTGATTTTTTGTTTCCCATTCATGGGGAGTATGCTCGGAGCAGATGACATCAATTCCACCTGATCGAACCAGCTCCCACATTTTTGTTTGATCTTCTGAAGTTCTCAAAGCCGGACACACTTTTATTTTATTTTTATATTTTTTGTAATCGTTTATATTAAACATCAGCTGATAGCCAACTAGTTCTCCGTAAACTTTTAAGCCTCGATTTTTTGCTGCAGAAACTAAGGCAAACTCTTCTGGGGTTGATAGATGAAGTAAGTAAAGCTCAGTTCCGTAAATATCGGATATCGCAATCGCCCGGGCTGCGGCTGATGCAACAACCGAGGTTGGGCGAATTTCTGACCACAAACCAGCATCAGTCCGTCCGGTTTTTTTAAACTCTTCGTTATAAAAATTAATTAAATACTGATCTTCTGCATGAACGGCAATCTTAATTCCTCGTTTCGCCAGGATTTCAAAAACCTTAGCTAGAGTTTTATCATCGGGAATCGACGTTGGGGTCGTCTCATGACCGGCCATAAAAACTTTGACTCCAACAATATCTGATTTATTTACTTTTTCTAGCTCTTTTAGATGGTCTTTTGATACTCCCATAAAAAATGCATAATCGATGAAAGAACGTCCTGGATAAATTTTTTTTATCTTGTCTTGAAGAAGGGCAACCGTCGTTGTAGGCGGTTTGGTGTTTGGCATGTCAATGACCGATGTGAAACCGCCAGCAATCCCCGCTCTTGTTCCGTGAGGAATATCTTCTTTTTGTTCGAAACCTGGCTCACGCAAATGTCCGTGGACTTCAATCAGTCCCGGCAAAATATATTTTCCTTGTGCATCAATAGTTTCTAAAGACGAAGATTCTAAATTTGATTTCAAGTCTTTAACTTTTCCGTCTTCAATTAAAATATCTCCATAAATAATTTTTTCTGAAGTAACTATTTTTCCGTTCTTAATTATTTTTTTCATAATTATTTTTTGAGTAGTGCAATTGCCTCGTCAATTGGAATTCCTCTCGGACAAACTAAGGATAGTTTTTTTCCTAATTCGTTAGAGTATTTATCAATTCCGCCTTTTTTAGCCATTGCTTTTCTATCTAACCCATCCCTTGGATCAGTCAAATACCTAGCAATTTTAACGAGAGACATCGGATCCATGCAACCTTTAAGTGTTTTTTCTAATTCTGGAACTCCAGCAATACAATTTCCGCATTCAATACACTTTCTGAAAGCTTTTGATTCATTTGATTTTTTCTTAGTAATTATAACTTTATGGATTTTATCAAGATACGGCTTTATTCTTTCATATTTTTTTAAAATCGGCTCCAAATTAACTATTAAATCTTTTTCCACCGGAAAATTAGCTAACGGTTCAATCATTTGTGTTTCTAAAGTCGGATTAATTTGAGTGGAACAAGAAAGGACTGGTTTTTTATTTAACATCACTCCACAAGTCCCACATATTCCCTGTCTACATTCATATCTAAAAGCCAAAGTTGGATCAAGGTGTTTATAAATATATGTAATTACGTCCAAGACAGTCATTCCTTTATTGTAAGGAACATCAAAAGAGTCATATTTTAACTTCTCTTTTTTTTGAGAATTATAGCGATAGATAAAAAATTTAATTTTCATAAGTTATCGTACAACATCGACAATTTCCGTAATTAATTTTTCATTTACAATTTTAATCGATATATTTTTTTCCCATTCTTTTTTCGTTTTGGGATAATCGGTTCGGCTATGAGCACCACGACTTTCTTTACGTAAGATAGCTGCATCAACTATAGATTCTGCTGTTATAAGCATATTTTCAATTTCCAGACAGTCTTGTAAATCACGATTCCTTTCCTTCAATGTGGTTCTTGTTTTCATTATTTTCGCTTCTATTTTTAACTTTGCGATAGCTTTTTTTGCTTCTAATAATCTTTTTTCATCTCTAAAAATCCCAACTTTATCCCACATAACCTGTTTCAATTTATCTTCAACAACATGAGGGGTTACTCCCGCCTTACGATTAATAAACGAAAAAATTCTGGTCTGTTCTTTTTCAATTTGATCTTTTGGCAACGAAATATTTTTTACTTTTTTAGCAAATTTTGCTGCTGAAATACCAGATCTTCGACCAAACACCTGTCCTTCAGCTATTGAATTTCCACCGAGTCTATTGGCACCATGAACATTTCTTGTCACTTCTCCTGCAGCAAATAATCCAGGAATAGAAGACCTGCACCACTCATCTACCTTTATCCCACCCATCATATGATGCATTGACGGATAAATTTCCATTGGTTCTTTTGAAATATCTACTCCGGTATTTTTATACTGTTCATAAACATCTGGGATGATTTCTAAAATTTTTTCTTTTGTCCAATGATCGACGTGAAGATAAACCGAACCGTTTTTTGTCCCAAGTCCCGCTGCGACTTCCGTGTAAATCGAACGACTAACTTCATCTCTTTTGGCAAGTTCCATTTCGACAGGATAATATTTACTCATAAATCTTTCGCCTTTTATGTTTCGAAGAATACCACCATGAGCTCTGGTTTTTTCCGTCACCAAAACTCCGAGAGTTGAGGGCGTATTAGCCATCCCGGTCGGATGAAACTGAACCATTTCCATGTCAATTAATTCTGCTCCTGCGTCCAACGCCATTGCATAACCATCTCCGGTATTTGACATAGCGTTGGTCGTCACTTTATACATTCTTCCAGCTCCTCCTGAAGCCAAAATAACTGATTTAGTCTGAAAAACTACTATTTGTGCATTGCGGATATTTATACCCATTGCCCCAATTATCTTACCTTTAACGGTCAATAATTTACTTATAAAAAACTCATCGGTGTATTTAATTTTTAGTTTTCTTGCTTCGTCAACCAATCCCTGCATCATCTCCCGGCCTGTATAGTCACCGACACAAACATTGAGTGGATATTTCTGTTTCGGGCCAGCCCAAGTATAGAATTCTCCACTATCAAGACGATCAAAAATAACTCCGTAACTTTCCAGATCATGGATGCGAGCTGGCATTTCTTCCGCAAAGACTTTGACCATTTTGTAATTGTTGATGTAGTATCCGCCTTCGATCGTAATCTGAGCGTGAAATTCAGGAGTGGCTGGCGCAACCATGGCCGCATTCATTCCACCCATGGCCATTCCCGTATGTGCACAACCTAAGACTTCTTTTCCAAGTAGAAAAACTTCCAAGCCGCTTTTTTTAGCTTCTATTGCAGCCCTAATCCCCGCTCCTCCAGCGCCGATCACAAGAATATCGGTTTTAATGTATTTTATCGAAGACTCTAATGACGAATTCATTAGATGAAATGATATAAAAAATATTTTTATTTATCAAGGGATTTTACTCCCTACAAATACTCATCCCAACTTCTAATTTTTAAGTCTTTGATTTTATATCTGTCTAGGGCATTTACAAAAAAACGGGCGGAATTCAGATCGGTAAATAACGGTATATTATTATCAATCGCTGCCCTTCGAATCAAATATCCATCAGTAATCACTTTTTTAAATGAACCTTCATTGTTATAATCCTCACTTAAATTAATAACTAATGAAACTTGATGTTTTTCGATTAAATCAATAACTGTTGGGCTTTGTTTATCATAAAGTTTATGAACTAATTTTGTCCGGACGCCTTTGGTTTTGAGAAAAAGATGAGTTTTTTTGGTAGCATAAAGTACAAATCCAAGATTTTTCAACCGCCAGATTGATTCGGCAAAGCGCAGTTTAAATTCTTCTCCGCCGATTGTCACCAAAGCACTTTTATTTTTTAAAGATAAGCCAGTGGAAAACAAAGATTTTAAATAGGCTTCTTCAGCAGTATCTCCAAAACAGGCAACTTCCCCGGTTGATCCCATTTCAACTCCGAGAGCTGGATCGGCCCCTTCCATTCTGGCAAATGAAAATTGTGGCGCCTTGACAGCTACGTAGTTTGGATATTTGATTTTATATTCTTTGGCCTTTCCAAAAAAACTATCAACGATCACTTCGGAAAAATTAACTCCGGTCACTTTGGAAATAAAAGGAAAAGTCCTTGACGCCCTCAAATTCATCTCGATCACATAAACTTCGTTGTCCTTAACCATAAATTGGACATTAAAGGGTCCAGAAATATTTAAGGACTTAGACAATAAATTGGCAATTTCTATCATTCTCTCTCCGCTAAAAAACCGGACTCGCTCAGCCGGATAGACAATCGTTGCGTCTCCCGAATGAACACCGGCATGTTCAATATGATTGGAAATGGCAAAAACTTTGACCAGACCTTTTTCGGCTACTCCGTCAAATTCGATTTCCCGGGCGTTTGTCATATATTTTGAAATCGTCACCGGGTGTTTTTTATTGATGTTAGTCGCTTTTTCAATAAAATGTTTCAATTCGATCGGGTTATAACATAGGTTCATGGCGGCTCCGGACAGAACGTACGATGGCCTGACTAAAATAGGATAGCCGACTTCATGGGCAAATTTCAAAGCCACTTCTATTTCCGTAAAACTGTTCCAAACCGGTTGTTTGATGTCCAGATCATCCAAAAGTTGGGAAAATTTTTTCCTGTCTTCAGCCCTGTCGATGTCAACAGCCGAGGTTCCTAAGATCTTTATTCCATATTGATCAATTTTTTTGGCAATATTATTTGGGGTTTGACCACCAACGGAAACAACAACCGAGGAGGATCGTTCGAATTCATAGATATCAGCCACTCTCTCAAAGTTGATCTCTTCAAAATAAAGACGGTCCGAAATATCATAATCGGTCGAAACCGTTTCCGGATTGCAGTTGACGATAATTGATTTTTTACCGTATTTTTTTAAGAATAATGAACTATTAACACAAGTCCAATCAAATTCAACCGAGCTGCCAATTCGGTATGGTCCGGAGCCCAAAACCATGATCCCCTTTTCTCCAATGGGAGTAACGTCATGATGATTTCCATTATAGGTGGTGTACAAATAATTTGTTCTCGCTGGAAATTCCCCGGCCAAGGTATCAATCTGAAAAACTGAGGGTGTGATTTTGTTTTTAATTCTCTCCCTCCTAACATCTAACTCCTTAACACCTAACAGTTCCCCAATCTTCTTGTCAGAAAAACCTAGTTGTTTTAAATGCAATAATTTTTCCGGTTCTTTTTCCGCCTCAACAATTTTCTTTAACCGATATAAAAACCAGGGGTCAATTCCGCTTAATTCATAAATTTTTTGAACAGTTATTCCTAATTTTAAAGCTTTGGTGATAAAAAAGATTCTCTTTGAATTGGCTTGTTTAATATTGGCCAAAATTTCATCGGTGGTTAAATTAAAATTATTATCAGTTACTCCTTGTACGCCAATATCGAGCATCCGGACGCCTTTTTGAATTGATTCTTCAAATGTCCGGCCAATCGCCATGATTTCGCCAACCGATTTCATAGAAGAACCAATTTTTTCCGATGTTCCCTTAAATTTATCCATATCCCACCTTGGAATTTTGACAACAATATAGTCTAAAGCTGGTTCAAAAAATGATTGGGTAATTTGGGTGACCTGGTTTTTTATTTCCATCAGGCTTTTTCCCAAAATTAATTTTGCCGCCACATAGGCTAAAGGATAACCAGTAGCTTTAGAAGCCAGGGCGGAGGAACGGGATAAACGGGCATTGACTTCGATGACATAATATTCAATTTTGTTATTTGGCTTAGGATTTAAAGCGAATTGGACATTACATTCTCCCACAATTCCCAAACTCCTTACAATTTTTATCGAAAGCTCTCGAAGATGGTGATATTCAAAATTAGTTAACGTTTGACTCGGGGCAACGACGATTGACTCGCCGGTATGAACGCCTAAAGGATCAAAGTTCTCCATGTTACAAACGGTCACGCAGTTGTCATATTGGTCTCGGACAACTTCATATTCTATCTCTTTGTAATGACGAAGATACTTTTCGACTAATATTTGTGGCGAAAAAGCTAGTGCTGTTTGGACTACCGAAATAAATTCTTTTTCATTATGGGCAACCCCTGATTTTTGTCCGCCGAGTGAAAAACCGGCTCGCACCATGACCGGATAACCAATTTCTTTCACTTTTTCCAGTCCCAACTCAACCGTCGTTACGGCAAACGATTTTGGCGTGGCAACTTGAATTTTATGAAGATGGTTGGCAAACTTTTCCCGATCTTCTGTTAAAATAATCGCTGACACAGGTGTTCCTAAAACTTGAACATTATGTTTCTTTAAAATTCCTTTTTTGTGCATATCCATTCCACAATTTAGGGCTGTCTGGCCGCCAAAAGACAGAACGATTGCATCAGGTTTTTCTTTTTTTATTACCTCGGTAACGAACTCGGTTGTTACAGGTAAAAAATAAACTTTATCAGCCAATTCCTTGGAAGTTTGGATCGTAGCAATATTGGGATTAATTAGAACTGTCTTAATACCTTCCTCTTTAAAAGCTTTAATTGCCTGTGAGCCGGAATAATCAAACTCTCCAGCTTGACCGATCTTCAATGCTCCTGAACCTAATATTAATATTTTTTTCATATTTTTTTCAAAAACTCATTAAAGATCCATTCTGTATCCACTGGTCCCGGACTTGCCTCTGGATGAAACTGGACTGACATAAAAGGTAATTTCTTGTGAATAATCCCTTCATTCGTATCATCATTTGCATTAACAAACCAAGGAAGAAACCCTTCAGGAATTTTATCGATAGCAAAACCATGATTTTGTGTCGTCAAATAACATTTCTTAGTACCAACCATGATACATGGTTGATTCTGTCCCCTATGCCCAAACTTCATCTTGTAAGTATCTCCTCCAGCCGCGAGAGCTAATATTTGATTTCCCAAGCAAATCCCGAGTAACGGAATTTTATTTGTTAAAATCTTCTTAACAATTTCTATTGTCACATCACACATTTTCGGATCGCCTGGTCCGGGCGAAACGATCACCCCATCAATTTTATCTTTCAAAGTAAAAATGTCATAATTCCAAGGAACAGTAATTAATTTAACACCACGACTCAACAAGCTTCTGATAATATTTTTTTTGACACCACAATCGATCAAGACAACCGTTTTCTTTCCCACCCCTTCGACTAATGGACTTTTAATTGAAACCTCATTAACAAGATTTTCTAAATTAGGATCAACAAAATCTATATCTTTTCCAAAAATAATTTTGGCTAATTGAGTTCCCCCATCCCGGAGTTTTTGAGTTAAATAGCGGGTGTCTTTAATTTCAAGGGCCGGAACTTTTTCTTTTTTTAACCAATCACCAAGTGACATTTGACTTTGAAAATGTGATGGTGTATCAATATATTGGGAAACAATTAAGCCGGAAACATGAATCCGCTCTGATTCCCAGAATTTTTTATCTGGCACTCCATAGCTACCAATAATTGGGTAAGTAGAAACAAGAATTTGACCTTCGTAAGACGGATCTGTGAGTGACTCCGGGTAACCGACCATACCGGTTGAGAAAACTAATTCACCAGAACGAGGTTGTTCGTAGCCGAAACTTTGACCTTCAAATTCCGAACCATCTTTTAAGATTAGTTTTGCGTTCATTGGTATCGAGCTTTATCTATTAAGGATTAATTTTAATAGTGCCATTCTCACATACATTCCGTTCTTTGCTTCAGTTGTCAGATAAACTGCCCGCGAGTCTGAATCAACCTCGGTTTCTATCTCCCCAACCCTCGGCAAAGGATGCATGATTAGGGTATTTTTTCCAGCTTTTTTATCTACTAATTTTTTGGTTAGTATAAAGCTCAGCTTTAATTTTTCATATTCCTGTTTATCTGTAAATCTTTCTTTCTGCACTCGCGTCCAGTACCAAAAATGGCAGTCAACCGGAATTTCCTCAAATGATTTTATTTCAATCAATTTGATCTTTCTTCTTTTTGCTTCTTCTAAATCTTTATTGGATAAACGCAATTGTTTTGGTGATAAAAGATAAAGAGTGTTATTTGGAAAGATGGAAAGACACTTAATGATTGAGTGTACAGTTCGACCGTTTAAGAGATCGCCAACCATCAAACCTTTTATATTATCTAGATGTTTATGTTTTTCAAAAACTGTAAACATATCGAGAAGGGCTTGAGTTGGATGTTCCCCAATTCCATCTCCAGCGTTAATAACCGGAACGTCAGCGACTTCTGCCACTTTTTTTAAGGTTCCAACTATTGGATGGCGCATAACAATTGCGTCACAATACTGTTCCATCATTTTTGTCGTATCTTCAATTGTTTCTCCCTTGACAACGGAAGAAGTCGAGAGAGGATTTTGATATTCAACCGTTTGACCCCCTAATCTTTTTACAGCTGCAGAATTTGAGCTGAACGTTCTTGTTGACGGTTCAAAAAACATTAAGCCGACTATTTTTCCGGGGAGAGTTTTCAATAATTTTTTGGTTGGAGTTTTTTTAATTTTTGCGGCTGTGGCAAAAACCTTTTCAATTGACTGCCTATCAAACTGGTCTAGGGAAATAATGTCTTTCCCAAAAAAAATCTCAGAAATTTTCATATGTATCTGAGAATAATATTATACTTAATTAGGAATAAAAAGCAAGGGGAAAATAATATAGTTATTGATATAATAAGAGATTATATCGGGTGAGTGCTGGAATGGCATACAGGCTAGTCTCAAAAACTAGTGGATTCACTTCCATGAGGGTTCGACTCCCTCCTCACCCACTTTAGGCCGTCACAATGCTATATTTGCTCGACATCATGAGGTTTAGATTCTATCAGCGAACTTTGGGTGATTTGGATGAATTCTGCCTTTTTCCAAGTTTCGATAATATTTCTTGCACCGCAATACGAAAGTCCCGAGCGGACACCTCCCAATAATTGATTAATAAATTCGGTTACGCTTCCTCTGTATGGAACAACCGCTTCAACTCCTTCAGCGGCGTATTCTTTCAGATCTTTTTTCACTTTTATATCGTTTTTCTGACGATCATGATTGGCCATAAGTGAGGCCATTCCGCGGGTTAATTTATATTTACGATTATTTTTGAAAAAAGTCAAAGCTGGTGACTCATCACATCCGGCAAACAATGTACCGATCATGACAGTCGAAGCACCAACAGCCAGTGCCTTCACCATATCCCCCGAATTTCTTATTCCCCCGTCGGCAATAATCGGAATATCATATTTTTTGGCAACCGTAGCACATTCGGAAATTGCTGTCAATTGAGGGACACCTGCACCGGCTACGATTCTTGTGATGCATAAGGCACCCGGACCAATTCCAACTTTTATTGCCGCAGCTCCATTTTGAATCAATTCTTCAGTTGCTTCGGCAGTTGCCACATTACCGGCAATAATATCAACATTGGGAAATTTTTTCTTTAAATCTTTTAGGACCTTAATTAAATAAATCGAATGGCCGTGAGCTATGTCTATGACAATCACATCAACTCCTGCCTTGACCAACGCTTGAGTTCTTTCAATATAGTCATCTTTAATTCCAACAGCCGCTCCGACTAATAGTTTTTCTTTTTTAACATTTTGTACCATTTCAGCTTCCCTTTCAATCGTTGCAAATCGATGAATTATCCCAATCCCTCCCCCGCGAGCTAGTGCAATCGCCATCTCAGTCTCCGTCACTGTATCCATGTTGGCCGAAATAAGTGGAATTTTTAATTTTATTTTTTTTGTTAAATTTGTTGAGAGATCAACCTCACTACGAGAAACCAATTCGGTTTTCTGAGGAACCAATAAAACATCATCAAAAGTTAGACCAATATTTTTGCGTATATTTAGCATATAATCGTTATAAAATTTATAATTTTTATAAATACATACTTGCTTCACGTTCTGGGCTTACTGACACTATTCTTACCTTAACTTCTAAATATTTTTCAATAAATTTAATGTACTTTTGACAGTTTACCGGCAATTTCTTAAAAGATTTTATTCCAGAAATGTCTTCTTTCCAACCGGAAAAACTTTTGTAAATCGGCGTTAATTTTTCCAGTTCCAAATATCCGCACTGACTAAACTCAATTTTTTTGCCATTTAATTCATAGCCAACACAAGTTTTTATCAAAGATATTCCTGACAAGATATCAATTTTTGTAACTGCAATTCTGTTAATCGAAGACAAAAAACATGCAAATTTGACCGCCGGCAAATCCAACCAGCCAACCCGACGAGGCCGCCCGGTCGTTGTTCCATATTCATAACCCCGTTCGCGGATACTATCAGCAGTTTTATCAAATAATTCTGTGGGTAGTGGTCCTCCACCAACACGAGACGTATAAGCTTTAACAACCCCCCAAACTTCGTCAATTTTTTTGGAGGGAATCCCTGATCCAATATTAACCCCGCCTTCAATGACGTTTGAAGCCGTCACGTAAGGATATAAACCAAAACTGTTGTCTAACATAACTCCATGGGCTCCTTCAAGAAGAATTTGTTTCTTTTGTTTTATTGCTTTATGCAATATTGCGAACGTATCCCCAACCATTGGTCGAATTCTTTCTGCTAATTTTCTAAAAGTCGGCAAATAAGTTTCCACCTTTATTGGGGCTACACCGAAAGCGATCAATATCTTATTTTTTATCTCTGACTGAAATTTAAACCTTTCGACAAACAAAGGCCAATTCAAGAGTTCATAAATTCTAATTCCGTTGTAGCTAACTTTATCAGCATAAGTTGGGCCAATTCCTCTTTTGGTTGTCCCCAGTTTATTTTTTCCGCGAGCGTTCTCATAAGCCTGATCTAACTCTTTGTGATATGGCATTATTAAGTGGCATCGTGGAGAAATAAGTAGTTTTTTTTTCAAATTTATGCCCATTTTTTCAAAAATATCCATTTCTTCCATTAAAACATCTGGGTCAATCACAGTTCCATCTGCAATAACTACAGTGGGTTTTTTTTGCAGGATCCCTGAAGGAATTAAATGAAAAGGAAATTTTTTTCCGTTGATAACCACGGTGTGACCGGCATTATTGCCACCGTGAAAACGAACCACCAAGTCAGCTTTTGCCGCCATCATATCGACTATTTTACCCTTTCCCTCATCCCCCCACTGACTGCCGATGACAAGCTGAATCATATAAAATTTGAAAATATTAATTTCAAACCGTCCTAATATTAACAATAACTGATAGAATTAGTCAATGGGATTTTTTATAACATTTATAATTTTTATAATCGTTATAATATTTATTTTTTCTTCGAAAAAATTTTCCCCGATCCCCTACTTCCCTTCCCAGCCGGTTGATTTGCCGCTAATTATCAAAGCCTTGAATTTAAAAAATAATCAAACAATAATCGATCTTGGTGCCGGAGACGGAATTGTGATATTCAGGGCGGCCGAAGAGGCCAATAAAAAGAAGTTAAACACTCAGTTCGTCGCTGTTGAAATCAATCCGGTTTTAATATTTGTTCTCCATCTCCGACGGCTATTTCACTCAAATAGAAAAAATATAAAAATCATTCGCGGTGATATTTTTAAAATAAATATTTCTTCCCTCGTCCCTAATCCCTATTCCCTAACCGTCTATCTCTATATTTCCCCCTGGTTCCTTGAAAAAACAATTGAAAATTGCCTGTCCGACGAGGCCTTGGCGAAGGTGGATAAATTGCAATTCATTTCCTACATGTATCCAATCAAATCATTGAAGAAAAATGAAAAAATAATTCAAGGCAAAAACAAGATATTTATTTATGGGTAAGTATTTTGAGAATTTCTGATGGTTTTTTGGCAATATAATCAGCTCCGGATTTTTTCAAGGCCTCAATTGTGTGCAGACCCCAGGAAATACCAATCATTTTGATTCCAACTTTTTTACAAGCTTCAACGTCGCGGATTTCGTCACCTATATAAATTGCTTCAGATTTTTCTAATTTAAAATCACTAAGAAATTTCCCTAAATAACTGGCTTTGCCAAAAAGATCGGTCTTCCCATGGACAAAATCAAAAATATCAAGATCATTATGTTTAATAAATTTATTAATATTCTCTACTCTATTTGAAGAAATAATAGCTAATTTATATCCTTCTTTTTTTAGATCAAAAAGAAACTTTTTTATTTCAGGAAAAAATTTAATATTATCCATTTCTTTTTCCAGCTCCACCTGCATGTTTTTTATCATATTGACAACGTATGGCAGTTTAAGCCAAGCTTTTTTAAAATGACCCTTAAGAAGTTCTTGATAACTTTTAGATCTGATTTCCTTGATTATCTCCTTATCACTAAGATCATCTATCTGAAGTAATTTGGCCATTTCCAAAAATTTTTGGAAACTAAAAGGAAGAGTATCAGCAATCGTTCCATCAAAATCAAAAATAACTACCTTTATTTTTTTCATAAGATATCAATTATAATGATATTCATGGATAAAATCATCTCTCTTGATTATTTATTAACAAATTTTTTAAATAGATTGACTCCCCACAATACTTTTTTTGACTATTTTTTTTCCTTTTTTTCTTTAAAAGGCTCTTCGATTTTGATTTGGATATTGATAATTGTAATCGTCGTAATTTTGGAAGAGCGAAAAAATCCCGAGATAAGCAAAAAGGACAAAAAATTTATTTTTTTATTCTCGCTATCATTTTTGTTGACCTTTTTACTTTCCGATATTGTCTTAAAGAATATTTTCCAGCGTCCTCGACCATTTACAACTATTTTTAACAATTTACAACTATTTTCAACTTTTTCCTGTCCGACCGATTTCTCCTTCCCCTCTGCTCACGCCGCAACCGCCTTCGCCGCCGCCACAATTTTAGTCTATTTTGACAAAAAACGCCGCTGGTTTTATTACACCGTGGCTATTTTAATTTCTTATTCAAGAATTTATTTAGGTTGTCACTATTTTTTGGATGTAATTGCAGGTGCAATCATCGGATATATAATCAGTCGATTACTTCTATTCTCCCTCGATACATTCCCATCCCGCAAGAAAAATTGATAAAGCCGGTTTCTTTCGGAGTAAATTCAATAATATTTTCTCCTTCGTTTAAGGCTTTGGAAATGTTTAAAGTTGGAACAACAAAGTACCCTTGACAACCGAAGACATTTTTTCCGTTAATTACCCAACGCACCGGAATTCCTTTTTTAATTGTAAATTGGTTTGGGGAATATCCTCCACTGATAACATCCATATTTATAATTTGTTTGCCGTTTTCGACACTAACATTAGTTCCTGTTCCTTTGATGTTTTGACTAAATCCGATATTTATTCCATAAATCGATAAAAAATTGCTTGCATAATATACACCAAGTATTAAAACTCCAACGGCGACTGTTTTCATAAAATACTGATAAAAAGTACTTTTTATCAAACCTCTTAGAGAACCAATAAATATTATTGCTGGAACCGTACCAAGGGCAAAGATTGCCATTGTCAAGGCACTTTGCCAAGGGGACGCTAATCCAAGAGCGTAAACCTGGGTTGCTTGAGTAAATCCACACGGCAAAAAATAGGTGATCATTCCTAAGAAAAAGGCTGATTTATGAGGGTCTTTTATCAGCGAGTGTTCTAATTTTCTAAAAACATTTGAAGAAACGCCGTATGGAACAATTGAAGCAAAAGAAAGAATATGTAACATATCAAGACCCAAAAGCACCATAAAGATTGCTGCGAGCAGTGTTAAACCTGATCCAAATTTAAAATTTGTTATTATCACACTTCCAACTAAACCAGCCAAGAATCCAAATATTGAATAGGAAATAATTCTTCCCAAGCTAAAATAAACAGCCTGTTTTAAATTATTGGTTTTTTTCCCGATTGTTGACAAAAACAAAGCTCCAGAAGTAGCCATACAAGTTGAAACTGAAGCAACTAACCCTAAAAATAAAACCGTTAACAAATTTAGGTTTCCAGTAATATTGATGCTGGGAATGATATTTATTTCTTTAATAATTAAGTAAATTAAAATTAAACCAACAGTAATTAATGATGCTTCGATAATCTTTTTACTCATTGGTTCTTCGTTTAAATTCTTGTCTTGCCTATTCCCTATTTCATATCCAAAAGGCTTGATATTCTTATTTATTGTTTCCTGATCTAAATGACCGGAAAAATAAACCTCGGCTTCTTGCTTTTGAAAATTTGATTTAACAGCTGTCACATTAGACATTTCTTTAAACTTGTCGATGATCAAAATTTCACACGAAGGACAATGCATTCCTTTGATGTAAAGAGTGCATTTTTTAAGTTTTGCCATATTTATATTTATTTTTTTGGTCCTTTTTTTTCACCACCGCAACAGCCTTCGCGTATCATAGGTTTATATTTTTGCTCTTTTTAATAAAAGCGAATTGGTAATTACTGAAATGCTTGAAAATGCCATAGCACCTGATGCCAAGATCGGACTTATTAGACCCATCATTGCAACAGGTATCAGTATCACATTATACGCGAAAGCCCAAAATAAATTAAGCTTGATTGTCTTCATCGTTTGTTTGGATAGCTTAATCGCCGAAACAACTGAAATTAAATTTTTATTAACCAATGTGATTCCAGCTGCTTCAATGGCAACGTCAGTACCTGTACCCATAGCAATCCCAATATCGGCCGCGGCTAAGGCCGGGGCATCATTGATTCCATCCCCTACCATAGCCACCACTTTGCCTTCTTTTTGAAATTTTTTAACTTCTCTCTCTTTATCTTGAGGCATCACTTCAGCAAGAACCTTTTTTATTCCTAATTTTTTCCCAATTGCTTTTGCTGTTGCCTCGTTATCTCCCGTTATCATCACTGTCTCTATCCCAATTTTATTTAATGTTAAGATGGCCTCTTTTGCACTCTCCTTAATCGTATCGGCAATGGCAACCAAACCGGCCAATTTATTTTCAATATAGACGTAGACAACGGTCTTCCCTTGTTTTTTTAAGTTTTCACCATCAGTAAATGAATCAGATTTTAGCAATCTACCAACATAGATTTTTTTTCCATCAACAATTCCCTCAACACCTTTGCCAGTTAACGATTTGAATCCTTCGACTTCGCTCAGGACAAGCTTTTCCTCTTCAGCTTTTTTCACAATCGCTTCTCCAAGCGGATGTTCTGAAAGTTTTTCTATTGATGCTGCAAGCGAAAACAACTGTTTTTGAGGAATCGCCAGGGGCCCCCGTGGGGGTGTGGCGGACGAAAAAACACGTTGTTGAGCGTCATTAATTGCAATAACATCAGTAACTTCCGGTTTTCCATTTGTCAAAGTCCCAGTTTTATCAAAAATAATCGTCTTGACTTTATGAGTCGTTTCTAAACTCTCAGCATCTTTAATAAGTATTCCGTGCTCGGCTCCGATCCCGGTTCCGACCATAATCGCCGTTGGCGTCGCCAGTCCCATCGCACAAGGACAAGCTATGATCAATACCGCAATTGAATTAAGCATGGCAAGTATCAAACCGCCAGATGGACCAAAAACATACCAACTAACAAATGTCGAAACCGCCAACATGATAACAATTGGGACAAAATACGAAGAAATAATATCGGCCAATCTCTGGATTGGAGCTTTGCTTCCTTGTGCTTCTTCGACTAATTTAATTATTTGGGAAAGCATTGTATCTGCCCCAACTTTTGTTGCTTTATAAATAAAACTTCCTGATTTATTCATCGTTGCCCCAATCACGATATCTCCTTTATATTTTGAAGATGGCATACTTTCGCCTGTCACCATTGACTCGTCAATCGCCGACTCCCCCTCAACGATGATTCCGTCAACGGGAATTTTTTCTCCAGGTCTAACCCTTATCAAATCACCAGCAGTAACTTCGTCGATTGGAATATCAATTTCTTTTTTATTTCGTATTACCCGGGCTGTTTTCGCCTGGAGGCCGATTAATTTCTTGATCGCTTCTCCCGTACCAGCCTTAGCTTGGGCTTCTAAGTAACGACCTAATAAAATCAAACCAATAATAACCGTTGAAACATCAAAATACGGCATCGCCTCAATCTTCAAATCCATAAAAAAATTTGGAAAAAATGTTACAAATATTGAATATAAAAAGGCGACTGTTGTTCCGATTACAACTAATACGTCCATATTGGCAGTCCTATGTTTGAGCGAAGATATGGCGGCCCTGTATAAATCACCGGCCGCCCAAAACTGCACAATCGCTGCCAAAACAAACTGAAAATAGAAATTTTTAAAAAGAGTTGGGGCAAAATCCATAATTCCGGGAAAACTCCCCCAAACTATCACGCCTCCTAGAAATAAACTCACAAAAACTTTGATCTTTAGATCTTTGAGTTCTTTTATTTTTTCCGTTTTTATTTTGTCATCCAAGGTTCCGTCATTTTCAATCAAAGCCTGATAGCCGACTGATTTGACCGCATCAACAATTTTATTTTTTTCAACCGGAGCGTCTGATGTCAGTGTAGCCTTACCAGTGGCTAAATTAACAACCACGTCAGTAACTCCGGAAATTGTCTTTAAAGCTTTTTCACTAGTATAAACGCAGGAAGCACAATGCATTCCGCGAATTGCAAAAGTTTGTTTATTCATATTATTTAACAATCAATTTTCCATGAAACATTCCCATCCCGCAGGAAAAATCAAATTCTCCTTTTTTATCAGGAGTGATTTCGATGGTTATTTTTTCGTTCATAGGCAATGATTTTTTAATTTTAAAATCAGACAAAACAACTTCTTCCAGACAACTATTACTGTCTTTCCTTTCAAAAACAAGCTTGGTAGTTTGACCATACGGAATAGAAATCCGTTCCGGCTTATAACCGCCGTCAACCAAGATATTGATTATTCCCTCGGCCTGAACCGTGTTAGTTTTTTTCATAAAAAAGAACCAATAGGTAAATAAAATTGATAA
>ERZ1292633.2992-Hain-H41-02um-R1-2992-length-16821-cov-4_pt1 | contig 16821 bp, 16 predicted proteins | sample MGYA00564406_ERZ1292633 | MGnify/ENA primary metagenome ERZ1292633 (study PRJEB36523, sample SAMEA6512639) | groundwater metagenome | collected 2019-01-08 | study: AquaDiva: Metagenomics assemblies of 32 groundwater samples | reverse complement strand
AATAGCTCACGTCTTGTGTGGCCTGGTTGGTGCTGAACCAGGGCGGCGTTAAAGCCGGTGACGGAAAGCGCGGTGCAAAAAAACCGGGTTGACCGTCCAGCAAGGTGGCCCCGGCTTCAATGGAATTCAACCACAAACGCGTTGGGCCGCCCACTTGTGACGCAAAGTTCTGCCAAAAGGTGCTAGCAGGTTCGGGCACCCGCGGCTGGCAGATCGTTTGCCAAAACTCGCGCAAGCGCGCCAATCGGTTTTCGGGTGCGTTGCCTGCGATGAGCGCGCTGTTGATCGCGCCGATGGAAATGCCAGCAACCCAGTTCGGCGTAATACCTGATTCCAACAGCCCTTCGCAGACACCACCTTGGTATGCCCCAAGGGCACCACCACCTTGTAGTACCAACGCGATTTGCGCCGATGCGGGTAGTTTCAAGGCCCGTTGAGGGGTGGTGAACTGCTTGGGCTCAATAGTCATTTTGACGACCTTCCTTGGAGTCAGCCAAAAACCCTGCTACAAATCAGCGTCGTCATGAATATGCACGGCCTGGATTTGCTTTCCATCTTGACTCAAATACCAAATGCCAACGCCTGCAACATAGCGGCCTTGTCCACCAAAAAGGTATTCGCCTGCCACACGGGTTTGATCGTTAGAGACCGTCACCGCCGTGGGCAGGAACTCCGCTGGCAGAGCGCCGCTCAAAACAGCGCGGTAAAAGGCGTCCCGCTCGTGTCCGCCATGCAAATAACGCTTACCGGAGGCCTCTTTGACGACCATATCTGCGCTAAAAAGGCTGAGGATTTTTTCGTCATGTTCGGCTAGGTATTTCTCATAGAGCGCAAACACTTCGGGCTGCTGACTGTGTTGTAAGTCGTAGCCAACAGGAATGATTTCTGGGTACGGCATATGCGCTCCAGACATCGGCCAAGTGGTGTGATAGACGCGTATTTGCTGGTTGCTATGATCAACCACAATGACCAAGGGCAGATCAACGCGCTCGCTGTTTCTATCGGTAAAGTTGATGACTTGCTCATAAACGTCACGAGTACCATTTGAAAACGCGCAAACCATCTCATTGCTGGCATCTTTGAGCTTGGCCTCAACATAAGCAAGCAACTCGTTTTGCGTTTGCGCGTTAAGCTCGCGAACGACTGGAGTAAAGACGGCGTATCCGTCACTGATGAAGCCCTTAAAGCCGGATTGAATCAGATCGAGATACTTCATGCTAAATCTCCGAGGTCAAACAACAATCAATGGCGAATTTTGTACCCTGAGCGCAGTAACTGCAAGGCTACGGCAGAAACGACTCCAGCCCCCATCAGCACCACTCCCAAGCTGATCCACGGTGAGACATCACTGACGCCAAAGAAACCGTAGCGAAAGCCGTCAATCATGTAGAAGAACGGGTTCAGGTGGCTTGCTGCCAACCAAAACGGCGGCAGCGACTTCACTGAGTAAAACACACCGGCTAGGAACGTCATGGGCATGACGATAAAGTTTTGAAAAGCAGCCATTTGGTCGAACTTTTCAGCCCAAAGCCCTGCGATCAAACCCAATGAACCCATCAAACAGGCGCCTAGCAGGGTAAAGACCAAGGTCCACAGCGGTGCCACCAAACCTATAGGCGAAAACCAGAGGGTAGCCACATAAACCCCTAAGCCTACGACAAGCCCACGCACCATCGCCGCACCCACATAAGCTGTGAACCACGCTAACGGTGAAAGTGGTGTGACCAATAAAAACACGAGGTTACCGGTGATTTTGCTTTGCACGAGCGAAGACGAGGCGTTTGCGAAGCTGTTTTGCAGCACACTCATCATCACCAGGCCCGGTATAAGGAAGCTGGTGTAGCCCACGTTGTCGTACACCTGCACACGATTTTCAAGCACATGGCCAAAAATGAGCAAGTACAAAATAGCGGTTAGCACGGGCGCACCCACAGTTTGGAACGAGACCTTCCAAAAGCGCAACACCTCTTTGCGGAACAACGTGCCAGTGCCCGCTAACAGGGAATTCTCTTGTTCGTGCTGCAACAGCGTCGGTTTTTTTTCTTCAGTTAACGCAGTCATGCTGCCGGTCCTTCTTGCATGATTTCCAAAAACACATCTTCAAGATCAGCGCGGCCAATCTCTAGGTCTTCAACTTTGCACTGTGCAGCGCGCAGGCGCGCAAGCAAAGACTCCACCTCGTTGGCGTCGTGCGCTTTAAGCTGCACGATGCGCCCGGTGACACGCGCCTGGGGCATTAAGTCCTGTGGCAAAGCGTTATCTGTTTTGAAACGCAGCATGGTGCTGGCCTTGCCTGCTAACAAGCTACTGGTACGGTCTAGCGCCACCACTCTACCTTGCTTGAGCATCGCAATGCGGCCACACAGGGCTTCAGCTTCTTCAAGGTAATGGGTGGTGAGCAAAACCGTGTGTCCTTCGCGGTTGAGCCGCGCAATAAAGTGCCACAAGGTTTGGCGCAACTCAACATCAACACCGGCGGTGGGTTCGTCCAACACGATAACGGGGGGCTTGTGTACCAGGGCTTGCGCCACTAGTACACGACGCTTCATGCCACCCGATAGCTGGCGCATATTGGCGTTGGCTTTGTCGGCCAAACCGAGGTTTTCTAGGAGTTCACGTATCCAAACTTCATTGCCTTTGACACCAAAGTAACCGCTTTGAATGCGCAATGTTTCGATGACGCTGAAAAACGGGTCAAACACCAGCTCTTGCGGAACGATGCCCAGGGCTCGCCGTGCGCGGGCAAAGTCGCTCACAACGTCGTGCCCAAGTACGGAAACGGTGCCGCCACTGGCACGCGACAAACCCGCCAAGATGCTGATTAAACTGGTTTTGCCTGCACCGTTGGGGCCGAGCAGGCCGAAGAATTCACCTTGGTCAATGGAAAGACTCACATGCTCAAGCGCGGGGGTCTTGGCAGTGGCATAGGTTTTACTCACGCTGTCGAAGCGCAGCGCATTGGGGCTTGTACTCATAATGGGGGATTCTAGAGACGTCCTTCGAATTGTGCTTGGGTCACGTCCGTCTGATGACAGAATCGAGGCAGGAGATCAACATATGCTGGCAAAAAAGCCGCGCCGCACTGCCGAGCGCATTCTTGAAGTGACGCTGGATTTGTTCAACCGTTTTGGCGAGCCCAATGTCTCGACCACGTTGATTTCAGCCGAGCTGAAAATCAGTCCCGGCAATTTGTACTACCACTACCCAGCTAAAGATGAGTTGGTCAATAGCCTGTTTGACCGTTACGAGCGAGCCTTGAATGATTTGCTACCCGCAGCCAACAATGTGCGCCATGTTGAAGATGCCTGGCTTTTCATTCACATGCTGTTTGAGTTGATTTGGCAATACCGCTTTTTATACCGCGACTTAAACGACTTGCTCAGTAAAAACCGCCGCCTTGAGACACGTTTTCAAGATGTGCTCAAACACAAGTTAGTGGCCATGCGGGCTATGTTGTCTGGTTTGTCGCGTAGTTCCAGTTTGGTCATGCGTGACCCCAAGACGGAAGCTGAACCTGCCGCGAATGCAATGGTGGCTTTGCTGACCTATTGGCTAAGCTATGAATACGTGCGAGACCCCCGCCGCGCGCTAGAGCCCGAGGGCGCTGGTGCCGCCTTGATGCGTGGCGCCTTCCATGTACTGAGCCTTTTGATGCCCTATTTGCAAGATGCGTCGCGGGAGCACTTGCTGGGCTTGGCGAACTCTTACCAACCTGTCTCTTCTGCAACCTGAACAAAAATAGGAGCCTGCTATGGCCAAATGGACTGCTTTTCCACATCACAACGACAGCTACGTTTACGGCATTGCCGCACTCAAGAAAAAATGGGCCAAGCTACACCTAGGGGACGCCGAGCCTTGCCCCAAAGACGATGCGCTGCTAGAGGCCTGGGCGCTGTTTCATGCTGGCGAGTTTCAAAAAGCCACCGAGGCCGGGCTTAAGCTAGGTGATGACGGCATGACCGTGGCCAACAAAGCCCAGGCCATCTATGCGAACTACCTGGAGTCAAGCGAGAAAACCAAGCTCGCAATGTTCCTAGAAGTAGCAGAACGGGCGAGCGCGCAACAAGCTGCCAGCCCCAAAAACGCCAATGCCTATTACTGGCAAGCCTACGCACTTGGCCGTTATAGCCAAGGTATCAGCATCACTCAAGCTTTAGCCCAGGGCTTGGGCGGTAAAGTCAAAACAGCTCTGGAAACCGTCATTAAGCTGGCCCCCAAGCATGCTGACGCCCATATAGCGCTGGGTACCTTCCACGCGGAAGTGATCGACAAAGTTGGCAAATTGCTGGGCAAGACGCAGGGGGCAGACGCCGCCACCGGTGTCAAACTACTGCGCGAGGCGATCAAACTCAACCCAACTTCAGCCATTGCGATGATCGAATGCGCGAATGGTTTGGTCATGATTGAGGGCGATAAACGCATGAAAGAAGCTGAGCAGCTTTACGCCGATGCCGCAGCCATTGACCCGCAAGATGCCATGGAGCGCCTAGACGTTGAAATGGCCAAGGATGAGCTAGAAGATTGACCATGCTTTGCAGCTGCTGCTTGGCGGTAAAATTCGGGTATTTACCGGGATCGAAAACTCTATGAATTCAGTGCCAACCGCCAAGCTCGGTTTTCTGCCCTCGCTGATCTTCGCCAGTCGATGGCTACAACTACCGCTGTACTTAGGCTTGATCTTGGCGCAGGGCGTTTACGTGTTCCAGTTCTGGAGTGAGCTGGTCCATTTGATTGAAGCCACGTTTGGAAATCAAGCCGCGCTTGAAATATTGGTCAAGAGCATTGGCTACAAAGTGGGCACCGAAGCCCCCAAACTCAACGAGACCATCATCATGCTGGTCGTGTTGGGTTTGATTGACGTGGTGATGATCTCAAACTTGCTAATCATGGTGATTGTGGGTGGCTACGAAACCTTTGTCTCACGCATGAACTTGCAGGGGCACAAAGATCAGCCCGAATGGCTCAGCCACGTGAACGCCTCGGTGTTGAAGGTCAAGCTAGCGATGGCCATCATTGGCATCTCTTCGATTCATCTGCTCAAGACCTTTATCAACGCAGAGAATTTGAAGGACACCACCATGATGTGGCAAACCATCATCCACCTGACGTTCCTGGCGTCGGCCTTGGCGATTTCATACACCGACAAACTATTGACGGAAACACGCCAATCAGACACCCACTAGCCGAGCACCTACAGCAGTGGCCTTTGGGTTAGTCCCTGCTGCACCTCCGCAAAATCTACTCATCCCCCCAAGGCAGCATCAAGCCCAGCGTTAAAAGCTGATCAAACTCAGGCTTGAATCGGTCAATGATGTCTTGTGGGTTTGGGCACAGCTTGCTATCGGTAATGAGACCAAATTGCACGTTACCGGCGTAAGTCAAGATACTCACACCCATACCAATATCACCCGACTGTGGCACCCAAAACATGAGCTGATTGATGGTGCTGCCGCAAAATTTGAGCGGCACGGTTGGCCCAGGTACATTTGTCATCACCGCCGTCGTTTTCTTGGTCATGATGCTAAATAAGGCTTGCTGCACAGGCTTGATCAATAGCCCGGCGACTTGAAGCAAGCTGTAGGCCAAAACGGGCTGATAGCTTGACTTGAGTTGTGCCATGCGCGCGCGCAAGGCATACAAACGCTCAACCGGATTGGCAATGCCGATGGGCAACACCAGCGGCACCAAACCAAATCGGTTGCCCAACTGATAGGCCTTATCAAGTGGGCGCAAATTTACCGGCACCATGGCACGAATTTCTTTTCCGCTGGGGTCTTCGCCGCGCGCCTGCAAATAGCTGCCAATGGCACCGGCTACACAAGACAGCAACACATCGTTGATTGAGGCGTTCAACGCTTTGCCGATGACCTTCACCGCATCAAGCGGCAAGGCGTCTGCCCAAGCCACTTTTTTAGTGATGCCGGGCTTGCCTTTCAGCTGCGTGGGCGAGTCGTCGGGCATGAGTGCCAAGGCCGCTACATCGCTCGCAATTTGTGCGCCCATCCGCGCAATGTCTACCGCACCACGCACAGGAGTTTGCGGGTTGATCAGGGCATCCATCGACTTCACCACGCCATTGCCAGTCTTGCCGATGGCCTTGACCAAAACGTCGGTCATCGGCTTAATAACCGTGTTGCCCCAAAAATCGTTTTCGTCAGCGTCATCGGCGGGTCGTTTGCGGCGCGCAGGCGGTGCAATACCGCCATCGGTGACCGACAGCATGACGGAAATCAACGCAATGCCGTCAGCAATGCAGTGGTGAAAACGGGCGATCAATACGCTGCCGCCATCGAAATCTTCGACCAATCGGTATTGCCATAGGGGGCGCTGTGGGTCTAGTGGCGTGGATGCGAGTTCGGCAACACGATCCTGCAAGGCCTCTCGGGAGCTTTGCCCGCGCTTGCGTTTGAGTGGCTCGCGCACCACATGGTGATGAATATCAAAGTCCTCGTCGTCCACCCACGACGCACCTGCGGCATCTTCAACCACGCGCTGATGAAAGCGAGAGTATTGCAGCATGCGCTGCTGTATTCGCTCGCACAGTGGTTCGTAATCCAGCCGCGGTTCGACCACCAAAACACCCATGATCATCATCAAATTGGCGGGGGTGTCCATGTGCAACCAAGCGGTGTCTACACGGGTCATGCGCTGAGATTTCACGGTCACTGAGGGTCTCCTTTTCGCTATACCAATACAACTAAAACGCCAACCGAACGGGCGTTTGATACAGGATGCTGGTTAAGATGGCGTCCGTCCATCCACATTGATACTAAGGAGTACCGAATGAGTCTTCAAGAACAGTTTGACGCGGCGGTGGCCGAGTCCAAGCAATTGCCAGAGCGTCCGGACAATATGACCCTGCTCAGGCTCTATGCCCTTTACAAGCAAGGCAGTAGCGGTGACGCCGAAGGTAGTCGCCCAGGTTTTACTGACATGGTTGGACGCGCCAAGTTTGACGCTTGGGCGGCTCTGAAAGGCCAGTCCAAGGACGAAGCCATGCAAAACTACGTGGACTTGATCGAATCCTTGAAATAACGCCCAGCATACACGGACGGTTTTTGCGGCCAAGCTACTTCTTCTTGGCCGTCGTCGCCTTTGCAGGCTTAGCAGGCTTGCTGGATTGTTTCAAGAGCTTGTCGAGCTCTTTCTCGATCTCGGCTTCGATGGTGCCTGCAAATGCGCCTAACAAAAACCCGAGCTTGGCGCTGAGATCAAAATGATCGGCGGCGACTTTGAGCTCCCCGTTCACACCTGCACGTGTGAACTCCACTATATCGTGGCTGTCGCCCTCAATCACCGTGCATTCCATGCCGAATTGAGCCTCAACCTTTTCAGCCCACGCCCAGGCTATTTTGCGAGCACGCTCTAGGCCCAGTTGGTGGTCACGATGCAATTGAATTTGCGCCATTTGCTTTCTCCTACAAAGTCAAGACGTTCTAAAACTTGAGCGCAGCGTGGCGCTGCGCCATGGGCAGTGCAGACAATATCTGGACTTGCTCGTAAAACCGTACAAAGTCACGTCCCTGAGCTTCAAACAGTGCTTCAAAACCGGGCACGAATTCGTTGTATGCGCCCATCACAGAAAGGCTGGCGTTATTGGCGCGCTCAAACCAACCATCGTAGCCAGCATAGCCTGCCCATGCGCTAGTCTTGAGTTGCGCATGCTCTTGTCGCATACGGGCCAGCAGCGCCGCCTTGCGCTCGATCTTGACGCCTAACGGGGCGTCACTGCGATAAAGGGTGTCCAACTGGCTGCGGTAGCCCATCACCAGGGTACGAAACTGCTCTTGCCGCTCTTGGCTGCGTGCATAGTCTTCGTTGGTTTGATTGGCGCCAGCGCGCGCCAACCAGCGCTTCACGCCAATACGCTCCACAGCGGTGGCAAAAGACTCGTTGAACTGGGTATCGTCTTTTGCATAAACGACTTGGTGCGCCAGCTCATGAAAGATCAAACGAGCCAGCTCGCCTTCTGAATAGTTGATGAAAGTGTTGAGGAGCGGGTCGCCGCCCAGCCAGTTCAACCAGCCCAGGGTGGAATAGGCTGGCACGCCATAGACACTTACCTCAAAACCCTCAGCCTTGAGTTTGGCCGCTTGAGCATCGGCTTTTTCGCGCTCATAAAAACCTTGGTAGCCAACGCATCCAGTGACTGGAAAGCATGAAGTCTTGAGCTGCAGGCTCAATGGTGGTGCAGCCACCACATTCCACACAGCGGCGCTACGGCGCAGGTCGGCGTAGCGCCGATAGCTGTCGTTGTCGGGCAGGTGCAACTCGCTTACCGCAAAGTTGCGCATCACTTGGCTCAGTTCTAGGCGTGCCCGCAGTGGCGCCGGCAGGTCGTGCTTATCCAGCCATTGCGGTACCGGCTGCGCAGCCGTTAGCAATTGCAGATGGCCCTGCGCCGACTGCGCCAGATAGGCCATATTGCTACATCCAGTCATTGATACAGCAACACCCGTCAGCACGGTCAGCGCTAACAAGGTCAGACCCAGCTTGCTACGCTTTTTCACAGGCCTTTGACTTCAACCAAGCAGTCATAAAAACTGGGGCCAGCGCCCATGTCCGTCAGGCCTTGATGCGTCAACTCATTGACGTTATGCCCATCAAGCCCGAGCTTACGCCACCAGATCGACAGGCCGTTAACAACCCCAGGTCGCGCCCGGTCTGTCACCTTGGCCTTGCACCGGTAGCTGCCGCGCTGGTTGAAAACTTCCACCACCTGCCCACTTTGTAATCCACGTGTCAGTGCATCTTGTGGATGGATCTCAAGCATTGGCTCGCCTTCAATATCGCGCAGGCTTTGCACGTTGACAAAGCTGGAGTTCAAGAAATTGCGAGCCGGGGGCGAGATCATGGCCAGTGGGTAGTGTTGGGCCAATGCTGGGCTCGACTCAACACTTTCGTAGTTGGGCAAGTAGTCGGGCACGCCGATGCCGGGTACATTAATTTGTACGCGGCCATTGGCACTGGCAAAACCACCGTTCGCAAACGGCGCATCCGGCAAGTCGAGCTTGATCCAACCACGCTCGCGCAAGGCTTCTAAAGTGTATGGCGCACTTAGCGCTTGACGCGCAAGAGCATCGTCGCTGTCTTGGAAGCAAGGTTCAGTAAAGCCCATGCGGCTGGCCAGTTCACGAAAGATTTGTGTGTTGGGTTTGGACTGCCCGGCTGCATCCACAGCAGGTTCATTGATCAGCAAGTAGGTGTGGCCGTAGCTAGTGTGCAAATCCAGATGCTCCATTTGCATCGTAGCGGGCAAAACATAATCGGCGTGGTCAGCGGTGTCGGTCATGAAATGTTCGAGCACCACCGTGAACAAGTCTTCGCGCGCGAAGCCTGCGGCCACTTTGGCGGACTCGGGTGCTACTGCAACCGGGTTGCTGTTGTACACCACGACCGCTTCGATCTTGGGGCCAAACTCCGGGCTGGCCTCGCGCAATAGCGCATCGCCAATACTGCTCATATTGATGGTGCGCGGCTTGCGAGCCCCAAGTAAATCAGGGCGTTCCAGCGCGTCGTCGTTTTTGGCTCGCTCAAACCAACCCGAAGACGACAACAGTAAACCGCCAGCGGCATGCCGCCAAGCGCCCACCAAACAGGGCAAGAGCGCCACCAAGCGCACCGCATTGCCGCCACCGCGCACGCGCTGCATACCGTAGTTCAGGCGAATGGCGGCAGGCGCGGTGTTGGCATAGTCATGCGCCAGTTGACGCACTTCATCGGCGCTGATGCCGCAGGTTTGCGCCGTGCGCTCGGGCGTCCACTCTCGGGCCTTCGCAGCTAGCAGTGGCCAGTCGTCAACGTGCTGGTCGATGTAATCGAGGTCTAACCAATCATGGGCAATCAGCTCATGCATCAAGCCCAGCGCCAGCGCACCGTCGGTTCCTGGCAAAAGCGCAATATGTTGATGGCATTTGTCAGCAGTTTCCGTGCGGCGCGGATCAATGCAAATTAACTTAGCGCCGTTGCGTTTGGCGGCCTGCGCAAAAGTCCAAAAATGCAGGTTTGAAGCGATGGAATTGCTGCCCCAAATCAAGATGAGCTTGCTATGGGCAAACTGCTCCAAATGCATGCCCAGCTTGCCGCCATAAGTGGCCGCTAACGCTGCGCCACCCGCGGCTGAACAAATCGTGCGATCTAGGTAGGACGCGCCCAATCGGTGGAAAAACCGGCTCGCCATAGAACCGCCTTGCAGCAAACCCATGGTGCCAGCGTAGCTATAAGGCAACACTGCTTGCGGATTATTTGCCGCAACACTTTGCAAGCGCGTGGCGATGTCACCCAAGGCTTCGTCCCAGCTCACCGCCTCAAACTGCCCACTGCCCTTGGGGCCAACACGTTTCAGCGGATGCAGCACCCTATCAGAGTGATAGAGCCGTTCAGCGTAGCGCGAAACCTTGGTGCACAAAGCACCATGAGTGGGTGGGTGCTGCGGGTCCCCTTGCACGCGAACAACCCTGCCGCCCTCTACAGAAACACGCAGCGCACAGGTATCAGGACAGTCGTGCGGACAGGCAGCTTGTATCACATTGTTTTTTTGCATTAATTTCATGGCTTAACTATGGCACAGTCGCCAACAGAACAACACTTTTAAGTCGTTTTGGACGGAGTCGCTAAAAATGATCCACAGAAGACAACTCATCGGTCGTGCCGCTGCGGCGGCAATTGGAAGTTCAGTAATCTGGAGCCCGGCACGTGCTCAATCTGGTGGCAAATTGGTGATAGGCCAATCTGCCGCCTTTAGTGGCCCCGCCGCCCAGCTGGGCATTCAGATGAATCTGGGTGCCAAGCTGTATTTTGATGCAGTCAATGCTGCCGGCGGTGTAAATGGCCAACAAATTGAGCTGCGTACCCTGGACGATGGTTACGAGCCGGAGCGCTGTAAGGCCAATACAGAAAAGTTCATCAAGGACGACGTGTTCGCCCTGTTTGGCTACGTAGGCACCCCCACATGCTTGGCGGCGCTGCCATTGGTGAACGCGGCCAAAATCCCCTTGTTCGGCCCGTTTACCGGCGCGCAAGCCTTGCGTGACCCGTTTAGCCGCTATGTTTTTCACGTACGTGCTTCTTACTATGACGAGACGGAATTGATCGTCAAGCACTTGTTTGAACTCGGCCTGAAGAAGATTGCTGTGTTTCGCCAGAGCGATAGTTATGGGCAGGCCGGTTTGGATGGCGTGGTGCGCGCACTCAAGTCACGTAACAGTGAGCCCATTGCCGTTGGGCAGGTGCAGCGCAATACCGTCGATGTGGCTGCAGCCGTACAGACCATCGTGTCCACGCAGCCCGATGCCATCATCCAAATCAGCGCCTACAAAAGCTGCGCGGCATTTATCCGTGAAGCGCGCAAGGCTGGGTTTGGTGGCACCATTTACAACGTATCGTTTGTGGGAACACAGGCGCTGGCGGACGAGCTCAACAAAGACGGCAGAGGCATCATCGTCAGCCAAGTCATGCCATTTCCGTTCTCTGGTAATTTGCAAATTACCCGTGTGTATTTAGACGCCATCAAGAATGCCGGTGGAAATATCAAGCCAAACTATTCAAGCATGGAAGGCTATTTAGCCGCGGCGGTCTTTGCTGAAGGCGTCAAGCGTGCCGGACGGCAGGTTACTCGCGAAAGCCTGATTAATGGCCTAGAAACCATGCAAAAGATGGACTTCCATGGCTTCAACATCAATTTTTCCGGCACCTCGCATGTGGCTTCTAAGTTCGTTGATGTGAGTATGTTGACTGGCGACGGGAACGTGCGAAGATAGTTTTTGCAAAGGCGCTCATTTCCAACCGTCAGCGGGCATAAACTGGTGCCCTGGAAATTAGAAGATCGAGCGCCTTATGCAAATCTTAGAACCCATTTTGGCCGATGTGGCCGCTATCACGCGCATCCGCAAAGACATTCACCAGCACCCCGAGCTGTGCTTTGAAGAACACCGCACTTCTGAGCTAATCGCCAAGGCGCTCACCGAATGGGGGATTGAAATCCATCGCGGCTTGGGCACCACGGGCGTGGTTGGCATCATCAAAAACGGCAGCAGCACGCGCGCCCTTGGCCTACGAGCTGACATCGACGCCTTGCCGATGACCGAGCACAACCACTTTGCGCATGCCAGCACCCATGCAGGCAAGATGCATGCTTGCGGGCATGATGGTCACACGGCCATGTTGCTGGCGGCGGCCAAATACTTTTCCAAGCATCGTCACTTTGACGGCACCTTGTACCTGGTGTTTCAACCGGCAGAAGAAGGCGGCGGCGGTGCTCGCGAGATGATCAAAGACGGCCTATTCAAGCTGTTCCCCATGGACGCGATTTTTGGCGCGCACAACTGGCCAGGTATGGCTGTTGGGCAGTTTGCTGCCAAGACGGGGCCGGTATTTGCGTCTAGCAACGAGTTCAAAATCATCATCAAAGGCAAGGGCTCGCATGCGGCCTTGCCGCATCAAGGTATTGACCCTATTCCGGCGGCATGTCAAATGGTGCAGGCCTTTCAAACCATCATCACACGCAACAAATCACCGCTGGAAACGGCGGTGATTTCCGTCACCAAAATTCATGCTGGCGAAGCCACCAACGTGGTACCCGATAGCTGCGTTCTGGAAGGGACCGTGCGGACCTTCAAAACCGAAGTGCTCGACCTGGTTCAAGCGCGCATGCAAACCGTGGCTGAAAGCACGTGCGCAGCCTATGGGGCGCAGTGCGAATTTGAATTTGTGCGCAACTATCCCGCGACCGTGAACCACGCTGCTGAGACGCAATTTGTAAAAAATACGCTTTCCGATATGGTGGGCGCGGCCAATGTGCAAGAGTTTGAGCCCACCATGGGCGCAGAAGATTTCAGCTACTACCTGCTTGAAAAGCCTGGCTGTTATTTCCTAATCGGCAACGGCGACGGCACGCACCGCGAAGGCGGTCACGGCTTAGGGCCATGCATGCTGCACAACCCCAGTTATGACTTCAACGACGAGTTGATCCCACTGGGTGCGACTGCCTGGGTACGTCTGGCAGAAGCCTATCTGCGCACGGCGACATAGCCATGCCAGCGCCCTACGACCTATCGGCCTTTGCGCCCAGCTACCGCGCAGCACGCGCTTTGTTTCTGGATGCTGCCGAACAAGCCGCGCTCGATGTGCAAAGCCATGTTCACCCTTTACTCGGAAGCGACGGCGAACAACTGGCCATGGACGTGGTACTAGACGGGCCAGCGCATGCGCGTGAACTGCTCATCATTAGCAGCGCCTGTCATGGTCTAGAGGGGTTTTGCGGATCTGGCGTTCAGGTATCACTGTTGCGCGATGCCGCTTGGCGCGAGCAGCTATCGCAAAGTGGCGTCGCAGTTTTGTACATCCATGCTCTGAACCCCTATGGGTTCTCCTGGCTGCGCCGCGTCACGCAAGAGAACGTCGATTTGAACCGCAATTTTGTCGACTTCAACCAACCACTGCCGCAAAACCCTGGATACGCGCAGTTAGTTGGCTACGTGGTCCCCCCCAATTGGCCGCCTAGCGCCGAGAACGAAACACACATTCAAGCTTACGCCAACGCGCATGGGCCGCTGGCTTTACAAGAGGCTTTGTCAGGTGGGCAATATCAAGACCCCGAAGGCATCTTCTTTGGCGGTCACAACCCGACCTGGAGTCACGTGACTTTGCGTCATGTGTTGCAAGAGCATGCTCGCCACGCCGGGCACTTGGGGTGGATTGACCTGCATACCGGCCTTGGCCCCAGCGGCCATGGCGAGCGAATTGCGATGCACGCGGGTGGCAGCGCCGGACTGGCGCGCGCCCGTGCGTGGTGGGGCTCTCAAGTGACTTGTCTGGACGATGGCAGCTCATCGTCAGCGCCGTTGCGTGGTTTGATGTGGAACGCCGCAGAACAAGAATGCCCTCAAGCGCAATACACCGGCATTGCCTTGGAATATGGCACACAAAGTGTCGAGCAAGTGATGAACGCGCTGCGCGCCGATCAATGGCTGGAAAACCATCCTCAAGCTGACGCGGCCACACGTGAGCCTATCAAGCGCCAGGTATTGGAGGCTTTTTACGTCGACACACCGGGGTGGAAGCAACAAATCTTGCAACAAGGTTTTGAAGCGGTTCAGCTGGCATTGGTGGGTTTGCAAAACACGCGAAGCTAAAATTGTCGGCATGAACAAGCCTGAAACCGACCCCGTTATTACCCAAACGCAGCACTGGCTTGAGCAGGCCGTTATTGGTTTGAATCTGTGCCCTTTCGCCAAATCGGTGCATGCCAACCAACGCTTGCGCTATGTTGTTAGCGCCGCCACGGAACCTGAGCAGCTTATCCAAGAACTCGCCAGGGAATTGATTTTTTTACAGCGTGCCGACCCTGATGAGGTCGAAACCACGTTATTGATACACCCTCATGTCTTAACCGATTTTCTGGATTTCAACGACTTTCTCGACGCCGCCGACGGCGTGATTGATGAGTTGCAATTGCAAGGCGAGCTACAAATCGCCAACTTCCATCCGCAGTATCGATTTGACGGCACGCAGATTGACGACATCACCAACTACAGCAACCGTTCGCCCTACCCGACGCTGCACTTGCTGCGCGAGTCCAGTATCGAACGTGCCATTGAAACCATGGCAGACACCGATAGTATTTTTGAAACGAACGTTGATACGCTGCGCAAACTTGGCCTCAAAGGCTGGAAAGCCTTGGGGCTGGCGGAATAGCGCAGCAGCTCAGTTACCAAAAAGTGCCTACTTCAAAGCCAGCGGCAAACTGCATAACATGAGGCCATGCAACTCCTGAACCGATGGCTCGCCTGTGCCCTGTGCTTTGCCTTTGCGGGCGCATGTGTCGCGCAAAACCGCAGCGGCCCGTTTCATAACAATTATTCCAATCAGGGACCGCAAGGTCTTCTTGATTTGCTGCACTGGCAGTGGGCGGCAGCTTGGCAGAGCTTGCCACCCGCCCCACGCTCTGCCACCCCCAGCGTGCCAGCAAACATGAAGTTTTTGCACGCCAACAACGGTTCGGCGCAACGTCCGAGCGTCACTTGGATCGGTCACGCGACCGTGCTCATTCAAATGGGTGGACTCAATATCCTCACCGACCCCGTGTTTTCTCAGCGCGTCTCGCCCATCAGCTGGATTGGCCCCAAGCGAATGCAGCCGCCGGGCATCGAATTAGCCGAGCTACCCCACATTGATGTGGTTGTGATCTCGCACAATCACTATGACCATCTAGACCTTGCATCGGTGCAGGCCCTGAGCCGCCAAGCGGGCGGCTCCCCACAATTTCTTGTGCCGTTAGGCCTAAAAGCGTGGTTCACGACGCAAAATATCTTGTCCGCTATCGAACTCGATTGGTGGCAGTCGCATTCGATAGGCCCACTTGAAGTCGTATTCACCCCCACGCAACATTGGTCAGGCCGTGGAATTGCCGATCGAAAGCAAAGTCTGTGGGGCGGTTTCGCGTTGTTTGCCCCAAACGCCCAGGTGTTTTTTGCCGGTGACACCGCGTACTCCAAAGACTTTGCGGATATTCGCTCGCACTTTGCACCGCGCCAAACCCAGGGTGGCTTCGATGTGGCGCTCATTCCAATAGGAGCCTACGAGCCCGTCTGGTTCATGGGCGACCAACATGTCACACCGGCCCAAGCCGTGCAAATTCACTTCGACCTCGGTGCCAAGCGGTCGATGGGTATTCACTGGGGCACTTTTGAACTCAGTGACGAGGCACTCGACGAGCCGCCCCAAGCCTTGGCCCGAGCGCGTCTGGCGCAGAACCTCGACGACTCCGCCTTTTTTGTAATCGCCCTTGGCGAAACTCGCCAAATCTTGCAGGAAGTCACGTCACAGGGCGCGCAAACACCAGACTAAGACACCGTGTGAACAAATTCATAGCATGGGCTCGGCGCCCCGATCAACACTACAGGGATTGCAGCGTTGAGGTGCATGATGCCCATACGCCCATCGGCAACTTGGTCTAGCCTGATACAGATATGGGTCATTGGCCTAACCGCTTGCGGTGGCGGCGGCCGTGATGCCGATACACCAGTTGCTGCCACGCCAAGCGCTGTATCAGAGCCCCTGACAATCAGCGAAACGCTCTTGCAGCCTAGCTATCATCTGGCGCCTGTGCTCCCAGCCGTGCCCGGACTCATTGATGTCAACGGCTCGCAGGCGTCGGCGCAACAAGCGCCGAGTTCACAGTTTGTAAGCCAAGCGCTGTCTTCAACGCCAAGTGCGCGCCTAACGGGCAACGCCATATGGCCGCGAGCGCACACCCTATCCGCCACCCCGTCGGCACACCCGCAAGCCACAGGCGTGCGCTCGGTGGTTTACACGCCTGCGCAAATTCGCACCGCTTACGGCTTAGCGTCTCTGCCAAGCGCCAGTGCAAGCAACCGAGGCATTTACCAAGGCTCTGGGCAGACGATCGCTATTGTCAATGCCTACCATCATCCAACGGCCGCCGCGGATCTGAATCTGTTTTCCAAACAATTCGGCCTACCAGGCTGTCAAGTGGTGGCCGTTAGCGTCAATGTAGCTCTACCACTGGCTAAACCCCCCGTCGGCTCCAGCTGCGTCTTCATGCAAATCTATGCCAATGGCGTTGGCAACATGAGCCCAAGCGCACCTGCGACTGACCGCGTTTGGGCGTCAGAAATTGCACTTGATATTCAATGGGCTCACGCCATCGCCCCGATGGCTCGCATCGTCCTCATTGAGGCGCCAAACAACTACTCGTTGCTGGCGGGTGTAGCCCTGGCGCGGCGTATCGGCGCAAGTACCGTCTCCATGAGCTGGGGGGGCCGCGAATTTTGGGGGCAGGCAGCTTACGACAACTACTTC